>PPYE01343563.1_pt1 | contig 21703 bp, 19 predicted proteins | sample 1559881 | NCBI WGS metagenome assembly PPYE01 (sample SAMN08240022, study PRJNA423297) | Human gut metagenome, whole genome shotgun sequencing project.
TTATTATGGTAATCCATTTTGGTATGAGGTGGGTCATTTTTTTCCGGCCCTTTGGGTCAATTATAGTCCGGCCTTAACAAAAGCTCCTTTCCTGTCGAATGTGTCGAATGAGGGACAGTGTTGAGCCCTTACAAAAATTGAATTATGACATGGCGACGGTGATTATGGTCTGTCTGGGAGAAACGGAACGAAGGGAGAAGGACATTCTCCGGTTATTGGGAGTCCTGTTATCTCCGGAAACCCGTCCCGGTACGAAGAAAAAGATCCTGGAACAGGAATATGGGATCCCCATGACGGTGGAGATGGAGAAGGAGGCGGAAACTATGTGCGGTTATGGCAGAGGCCTTGCCAGGAAATATGCGGAAAAAGGTAGAGCAGAGGGTTTGGAACAAGGTCTGCAACAAGGTCTTGCGGAAGGCCGCAATGAAGGCATCCAGCAGGAACGCAACAGCAACATCCTCGGCATGCTGCGGGAAAAGATCCCTATGGAGACCATCGCCCGCATTACGAAAGTATCGGTGGAGCAGATCCGGGAACTGGGAAAATTGAATGGAGTGTTGTAAAGGACAAGCAGGGCTGCGGCCCTGCTTTCTTTATGCAGCTTGCGATTGCGGGCCAACCAGAAGGACGGCCCCTACGGCGTTGGAGGTCACCCCAAGTAAGATAACAGTCGTACAGTAGATCTTATCCTTTCCTTTTCTTAGGCTGCACTAAATTATTTTATTTAATCTCTTTATCCTATCCTAACCTGCGTCACCCAAAGCGACATACCAGAAAGCCGCCCAAGTGGCATACCCATTGACACCCTGCCTGCCATCCCGTTTGGCATACCGTTTTGTCATCCGGAATGACATACCAGCCTGTCAGCCAGTCATTCGCCGATCAGAAAGGGATTTCTTCCTCCTCCCACTGGTTCCTTATCTGTGCTTCCATTTTCCTTTCCAATGGTTTTTTCGGTGGGCGGTCCGGCAGCTCATATTCCTCGATGAGTTCCCAGGTTTTGGCATCCGACTCGTACACCTGGTTCTTTTCCGTGTATATCGTCGCCCGGTAGCGGTCAGCCCGGATGTGATTGTGCAGTTTCCAGTGCCGGATCAGTCCCACACCGCTGGAGAATATATAAAGGTATCGCTGCTTCACCAGTTCATTCAGATCCCGTTTGGAGGTCCGGGTAATCATGGCCACGGCCTGGGGATTGGCAATGAAGCCATCGTCATCCGCATCCATTACCAGGTGGATGTACAGGAACTGGGACTTGATGGGCAGCTTCATGAAATGGGAACTGCAGATGATATCTCTGGTCAGCATACGGCGTTGTGTCATAATCAAATACTCCTTTCGTTGATAGGGAATACCCAAAAAAGGGCATAAAAAAGCCAGGGGCTGCGGCTCCTGGTTTTCATTGAAACGGTTTCAGAAAATAAAAAACAGGATCCCAATCGCGCTGATACCCAAAAGGGTGCAGAGACAGCCTGTGCACAGGGAAGCGTTCAACTTCCTTACACAGGTTACAGTGGGCGATAGGAATCCTCGAAATGGTTGTACTTGAAGCGGGTAAAGGTGGAATGCAGAATGGAAGCAGCCACACGGGAAACATGCAGCCAGGGACGATGGTCCCGGGAGTTGATGGGCAACAAGGGTATCACTCCAATGCTAGGAATTTTTCAGTAGTTTGTAATAAGAAATATCCGATAAGAAAATTATATCAAAAAATTAGAAAAGTCAACAGAAATTGTAATATATTTAACAGTTGAAACGTATCATTCACCGTTTCTCCGTAGGGTCTACCCGTAAGGGGAGACCGTTCCCAGGTATCAGACCGCGACGGCGGGCGCAGCGCCGCGGCGCCCCTACGATAGAACACCCAACCATCGATGCAGGCATATCATCGTAGGGGTTCATCCGTTGATGAGCCCGCCCCCGAAGGTCGGATGTGTGACCGTAACGCCGGTCGACTCCGACCGTAAGCTAAATATCGTAGGGGTCGATCGTCCTGATCGACCCGCCTGCGCCGAATATATGGACCTAACTCATCTAATTGATTGAATTCAATCCCGCCGTATTCAGCACCAATTTATGAAATATAAATCGCAAAAACGAATTTAACACGCAAAATTTTAAGTTTAATTTCAAAATCTTACTTTTTGTGATATACTACAGGTAACAAAAGGAGTAAAGAGTGGTGAGGGGCTATGTTATTACAATTTAGTGTTTCCAATTACAGATCCTTTAAAAACGAGGCGGTCCTTTCTATGGAAGCGTCCAAGGATCATCAGCATGAAGAGCATGTCTATGTCTCTGGGAAGAATCGTGTGTTGCAGAATGCCTGTATTTTTGGGGCTAATGCGTCCGGCAAAACGAACCTTTTACGGGCAATGGATACTGCTATCCATCTGGTACGACAATCCAATAATCGTCAGGTGGGAGAACCTTTGATTGCAATTGAACCTTTTTTATTCTCAAAAACAACACAAGATCAACCATCTTCTTTTGAATTTGTATTTTTGCAAAATGGAATGAAATATGTCTATGGCTTTTCCGCTACTAGAGAACGCATTGTAAAAGAGTATCTCTATCATTATCGCACAAGTAGGGCAGCGGTTATCTTTGAACGTATTTATGATTCTGAAAAGAAAAAAGATCAATACCATTTTACTAATTCTGAAACTCGTAAGGAACTGAAACCTCTCATTGAAAAAAATACTGATAATAAATTATTTTTAGCAACTGCTACATCCTGGAACAGTAAATGGACTAAAGATCCATGTTTATGGTTCAATCGTATTAATATCTATGACTCTACTGATTACAATCGCTTATTACATGAAGATGGTCCCATTTTTGAAGAAAAAGAAGGCGTTTTAGAACTGCATAAGTTCATTCGTAAAATATTAAAAGAAGCGGATATTAACGTTTCTGACTACGAATTTAAAAGTAAAGATATTGATACGCTGGAAATATTAAAGAAATTACCACCTCATGTGCGAGCAGCCTTGTCTCAGGAACCATTGCCTCAAGTGAGTAAATCCTATGAAATTAATATGATCCACCAAATTCAAAATCCTGATGGCAGTGTAAAAGAATACAAACTCCCATCCTTTGAAGAATCTCAAGGGACGCAGCGCCTTTTCGTCATGAGTCCTTTGCTGAAAAAGGCTTTTGATGAGGGGAATATTCTCTGCTTCGATGAATTCGATGCCAGTTTACATACTATGCTGGTTATTTATTTGATTAAACTCTTTAATGATCCAGAAATTAATAAAAACCACGCACAATTAATTATAACAACGCAAACAACGGATCTTCTGTCCTTGAAAATCACCAGAAGAGATGAAATCTATTTTGCAGATAAAAATCAAAAGACAGGGGAATCGGAATTATATTCTCTGGATGAATTTGCTGTGCGTAATAAGGCAGATGTACGCAACGGCTATTACCTGGGAAGATATGGGGCTGTTCCGGAAATTGGGGATGGTGAAATCTTTTGGTAAGAGGATATCGTAAGAAAAATAGAAACTCAGAGAAACGGGCAACAAAACATACGCTTCTCATTGGTGCAGAAGGCAACAATAAAACAGAAACAACTTATTTTCAGAACTTTACAGGAGATAAGGTTACTGTAAGAACGATTGAGGGGAATGACACATCACCGATTCAATTGTTAGCTAATTTGGAGCAAGCCATAACTGAACATGATTTACAACCTGGTGATCTGGCCGTTTGTCTTGTAGATGCTGATTTCAATCCTTCAAAAGATACTCAACTAAAAGCAGCAGATTTGGAAGTTAAAAAGGCAAAGAGAGCAGCGAATAAAAAAGGCGTTAATATCATGTTGATTGTTTCCAATCCTTGTTTTGAAAAGTGGTTTTTATGCCACTTTTCTGCATCGACCCGAAACTATAATTCCAGCAAGGAAATCTTGGACGAGCTCAAAAAGTATTTTAAAGGATATAGCAAAAGCCAAGACGTTTATAAAGAATATTTGCAAGGCAAAACAGCCATCGCAGTTAAAAATGCCAAGATATTGGAGCAACATTGCTTGGACTCCGGCTTACGCCCACATACTGTTTCTTTTACCCCTAGTACGGAAGTGTATAAGGTGTTCGAGGAGTTTCTCTTTAAATATTTAAAGGAAAAAGAAAAAATATGAAAAGGAAGGGATATCTATGGATCAGAGAAAAATTGTTTCAATTTTGAAAAAACACGATGTAGATCAACTCTTTCATGCAGATACTGTGCTTACAAGCCTATCCTTCCTTCAAGCAAAAGGCATTTGTTCAAGACAATACCTTGACTCTTTGTCATTGAATAAGACTGATCAATATACAGATGAAACAGACAAAAGCTTTGATGTCTATGATGATTTGTTTTTTGATTCTGTCGATATTCATAAGCGCGCTCATAATAGAAATAAATATGGGCCTGTAACGTTTGTCTTTGATCTAAAGATGCTTCTTAATCAGGAACTGAAAAATAAAATCTTTATAACAAAAAGCAATGCAGCATATTGGAAAAAAGGGATGAGGCCAGAACAACGTTATTTCTTGACTGTAGAAGATTTAGCACAAGGATTTGTAAAGGGTAATTTTGGTCAAAACATTACCTTTCATCACGTTCCTTTTCAGGATTTTAGTGCTTTACAGTATATTATTTTGGAACGGTTACCCGCTCAGCATACAAATTTATTTGAAGATGCATATCATGAAATTAGAAATAAACTAAGAGAGTTAGGGTACTCCATTCCCTTAGTAATTAGAAAATGTGATGATGATTGCAAATGCTTTAATGAATACAACAAAATGTCTTACGATAAATTGCTGAAGTATTTTAAAACGAAAGGAGATCAATAACATGGAATCCTATGCCGTCTCAGATGATTCTCAGTTCTTTGCCAGCCGAATCCATCCGGAAAAAGATTATCCTGAAGATATAATAATTTCTCGAGCCCCTTTTCAGCGTGACCGGGACCGTATTATCCATTCCAGAGCATTTCGAAGAATGATGCACAAGACCCAGGTGTTCAATGCCAATAAAGGGGATCATTATAGGAATCGTTTAACTCATACTTTGGAAGTCTCTCAGATTGCGAGATCCATTGGAAAATACCTGGGTTTACATGATGAACTGGTTGAAGCAATTGCGTTGGGTCATGATTTGGGGCATACGCCTTTCGGTCATATTGGTGAGAGAACCTTGGATGAGATTTTGGTAAACGGGATTCCAGGTGAAGTTCGTGCTCTTCACCAAAATTTCAAACATAATTTCCAGTCAGTACGTGTGGTGGATAAGATAGAGACGCGTTGTAATGATTATTTGGGAATCAATCTGACTTTGGCAACTCGAGAAGGTATTTTAAAACATACGAAAGTCAAAGATAAAGAAGGCAATTACTATAGATACCCAGATTTGGATTTGCAACATATCAACTTGGATGAGCCTTCTTTTACCTTGGAAGGGCAAGTCGTTGGAATCGCAGATGAAATTGCGCAGTGTACTCACGATTTGGAAGATGGGGTAAGAAGCAAAGCCATTGATTTTATGGAACTGACGCAGCAATCTCTGGTCAAAAAAGGAATGGAAGCTTATGGCGTCCAGTTGAATTCTAATTCCAAAATGCCAGACTATGATACTCGCAACTTGATTATTAAACATTTGGTCGGCTTTTTGATCAATGATGTTTGTAGAAATTCAAAGGAAAATATTGAAAAATATGTTGATAAGATGAACCTAGAAAAAGTGAACGACTATATATTTAAAGAGCAGTGTATAGATTTCTCCGATGAAATTGAACCTTTGGTTAAATCCCTAAAGTCTTGGATGAATGAGAAAATCTTATATTCTGAAGAAGTGAGTATATCTGATTCCAAGTCTGAATATCTGATTAAGCAGCTATTTAAAGCCTTTTACAAGCACCCGTTACAGCTGCCGGATTATATGCTCCTGAAATACTGCAACACCAAGGGGATTACATTTTCAAGAGTGGATATCAGTAAAAAAGTAATTGAGCTGCAACAGGATGATGTCTTCGTTAGGATGATTGCGGATCATATTGGTGGAATGACGGATCAGTTCGCTTCCAGGACGTATAAGAAGCTTTACTATCCGGATTATATTTAAAATTCTAATTGTTTGTGTTAAAACAGTTAGGTCCAGAGGATTCCCTTTATTTCTAATACTCCCTCCTCATTTATTTATCTATTTACTCAACCCAGATAGCTATCTTGTGAAAAAAGATGTGCCCAATCTCTCAGAATAATGCGCCTTTCCCCATCCACCCTAATCCTTATTGCCTTTTACTGTCACGGAACGTATAATAGAAATTATACGGTGAAGGAGTAGACCTCCGTATTCTCTGTTGTTTTGCCAGCTATTGCCAGGCAATCGGAGAAAATCGTACAATACTGCAGGCTTTGGAGGAGTAGGACTTGGAAAACAAGCAATATGACCTTTCTTTTATCATTCTCACGTGGAATTCTGAGAAGTATATTGAAGATTGCCTGCAATCGATTGATACGATTACTACCCTTCGGACCCAGATCTATGTCATCGACAATGGGTCCCGGGATCATACGCTTTCCGTATTGGAACAGATGAAAAACAAATTGGCCCATACTCGGCTTGAAATCATTCCTTTATCCAGTAACCAAGGGACGACCATCAGCCGGAATATGGGCTTAAAAAAGGCCTGCGGCAATTCGAAGTATATTTGTGTGCTGGATTCTGACACCATTGTCAATGAAGCAGCCATGGTCCAGTTGGTCAAAATCCTTGCCGCAGATCATACCATTGGGATTGTCGGACCTGTCCTGAAGGGACTGGATGGCAGCATCCAGAATTCCGGACGGGCAATCCCTACGCTTTCATTGAAACTGATGAAAGTCATGCCCTGCAAGGGCTTGCGTGAAAAGGGCGCCCAAAAGGAACAGATACCGAAGCTCCAGGCTGTGACCGATGTTGGATATCTGATGTCGGCCTGCTGGGTAATGCCTTCCAGCCTGGTGGAAAAGATTGGCCTTTTGGATGAGAATATTTTTTACGCTCCCGAAGATGTGGAATACTGCATGCGTGCCTGGCAGCATGGGTACCGGGTGTGCTATGCGAAAGATGTTTCCATCATCCATGTGTGGCAGCGGCTTTCGAGAAAGAAGCTTTTCAGCAAACACAACTGGGAGCATCTGAAGGGATTGTTTTATCTCTTCCATCGCTATCATTGTTTTTTTGATAAACCGAATTACATTCACTATAAAAGTCAAGGAGAACAGGAATGAAAGTGTTTTTTGTGAACCCGCCGTTCAAAGCAGAATATGGTAAATTTTCCCGGGAAAACCGCAGTCCGGCTCTGACCCGCAGCGGGACGCTGTATTATCCTCTGTGGCTGATCTATGCAGCTGCTGTATGCCAGAAGAATGGGTTCGATGTAGAATTCCTGGATGCTCCGGCGACTCCATTGAATAACGACCAATCCATGGATTTCATCCGCAAACATGGGGAAGGCACGAAATTATTCGTTTTTGAAACCAGCACGCCGTCCCTGTATAGTGACGTAAAATTCATTGAACAGGTGAAAAAAGAATATCCGGATTCAGTGACCCTCCTGGTAGGAACCCACCCGTCTGCTCTGCCGGAAGAAACCCTGGGGCTCAGCACCAGCATTGATGCCATCTGCCGACATGAATTCGACTATATCGTGCGCGATGTGGCCAAGAGCATTCGGGATGGCAAAGATTACAAAGCTGTCCTGGGTCTGACTTATCGGGATGCTGATGGGAAAATCAAATCCAATCCAGATATGCCCTATATTGAGGATTTGGATGAAATCCCCTTTGCTTCCCGTTTCATTAAAGAATATCTGAACTATAAGGATTATTTCTTCGGGGCTTCCTATTACCCTGAAATCCAGATCTTTACCGGCAGGGGGTGCATGGCACACTGTAACTTCTGTGTGTATCCACAAACTCTGCATGGTCACAAATATCGTCTGCGCTCTCCGCAAAATGTGGTTGATGAATTCCAGTATATCGCCGACAACTTCCCTGATGTGAAAGAAATCGTTATTGAAGATGATACGTTTACCGGTAACATCCAGCGGGTACGGGATATCTGCCAGCTCTTGATTGATAAGGGCCTTTCCAAACGGATGACCTGGCTCTGCAATGCCCGGGTAAACCTGGATTATGACACCATGGTTATCATGAAAAAGGCCGGCTGCCGTCTGATCATCCCCGGTATTGAAAGCGGGAGCAACCAAATCCTTAAGAATATCAAAAAAGGGACCAATCTGGATTTGATCCGCAAATACATCAAGAACGCCAAAAAAGCGGGACTACTGGTCCATGCCTGCTATATGGTAGGGAATCAGGGCGAGACCAAAGAAACCATGCAGGAAACCCTAAAATTAGCCTTTGAATTGAATACAGATACCATGCAGTTCTATCCGCTGCTGCCGTTCCCGGGGACCGAAGCCTATGCCTGGGCCAAGAAGAATGGCTATATCAACGGGAAATACGATGAATACGTGAAAGAAGACGGGACCATCAACTGTGTGCTGAATCTTCCCGGTATCAGTGGGGAAGAGATGGTTAAATTCTGCGATGATGCCCGTAAAAAATACTACCTGCGGCCTCAATATATCATGCATCGGCTGTGGATGGGATTGAAGGATCCCCGGGATTTGAAACGGTCGTTGAAAGCATTTTTGAAAATCAAGAAGTTTTTGTTTAAATAAAATGGATGAGATGAAGAAGTTACCGAAAGTCACCATAGCGATGGCTGTCTATAAACCGAATTTGGATTTTTTTCGGCAGCAGCTGGAGTCCATCAATAAGCAGGATTATGGGAACGTAAGCCTGCTCATTTGGAATGACAGTTCCCAAGATTTCCAATGTGAAGAGATTGTTTCTCAATACATCACCAAAATTCCCTATAGAATTTTGGATAATGGGCACAACAATGGGGTAACCCAGGCTTTTGCCCATTTGACAGAAGCAGCTGAGGGAAAATACATTGCTTACTGCGACCAGGATGATATCTGGCTGAAAAACAAAATTTCGACTACGGTCGCCTTTATGGAAGACCACCCGGAATGTTCCTGCTGTCATTGTGAATGTCAGTTGATTGATGAGCATAATGACGTTGTAAAAAATAAGATTTATCCAGCAGCATTAGATATAATTAATGATATTACCTACCAAAAGAAATCTTTCTTTGTGAAATCCTGGGGTATTGGTTGTGCGATGCTAATGCCTTGTAATATTGCAAAAGCAGCACTCCCATTTCCTAACATGGTATTTCATGATCAATGGCTAGAGATGTTTGCCTTAACAAGTGGAAAGTTTTATTACATCCCTGATTTACTGTTAAAACATCGTGTTCATAGTACTAATAACAGCCAAACGTTACATGGTGTAAAAACAAAAGAAGATTATTATAAATTGAAGTTAAAAAAAGAAGAAAAACTTTTTTCTTTTTTGCAATCACGATTATCATATTGGCAAGAGTATAAAAAAGAAGAGCAATGGATTAAAGCTAGAATTAAATTTGCTGAAGAACCGAGCCTTCGTACTTTTTTTGAGTTGTTATCTTGGGTATATATTCGACCTGGCGTAACTTTGTTTGAGTTAATAATGCCATTTATACCAGATGCAATTTTTATTAACGTTTTAAAATTAATAAGAGAAGAAGTACGTAAATTTGGTATTAGATGAAAGTTATTGCTTGCTTTATATGTCTTTTGGCATTGGAATGTCAGTGTAATGTTAAGGGGATTTTATGAAAAAACTAGAAGATAGAGTACTTGTATTACTTTCAACATACAATGGCAGCAAATATTTATGTGATCTTTTAGATAGTGTCTTTCATCAAACTGATGTTGAAATCTTTTGTTTAGTTCGAGATGATGGATCAACCGATAATACAAAAAAAATACTAAAAGAATACTCGCGAAGATATAAAAACATATCGATAATAGAAGGAAAAAATATTGGTGTAATGGCTAGCTTTAATGAGCTAATTAGTAATCCTTTAACAAAGCAATTTAAATGGTTGGCTTTTTGTGATCAAGACGATGTCTGGTTACCTGAGAAGCTGAACGTTGCATTAAAAAGGTTAAATGCTTTATCTAATCAAGAATGTCCATTATTATATTGTAGCAATACGATTTTAGTTGATGAGCATTTAAAAAAAATTGGAATGTTTTATTATAAACCCTTTGAATTTAACAAGCATACGGCTATTGTTCGAAACATTGCTACTGGATGTACTGAAGTATTCAATCAAGCTGCTGCTGAAGCTTATAGAACAGGAATTGGGAGATTTAATGAATTACATGATTACTGGATGTACTTAGTCTGTATTTTTATGGGCAATGTGATTTATGATTTTAATTCTCATATTTTGTATCGACAACATAATGGTAATGTAGTGGGAATGAAACCGCATAAAAACGTAAAACAAGCTATTAAAAACCTTTTTTCTCATGAACGCGGAAATCGCGTTCGAACTCTGAAAAATTTTAGCGAGATTTATCATAGTAAGCTTTCCGCAAAGGATCTATCGCTGATATCTTCATTGATTAATTATAATTATTCGTTGTATAGGCGTTTATCTATCGTGTTTAATCCTAAATTACATGGAATTACATTCTCTGAAACAATTGGGTTTAAAATTAGGGCTTTACTAGGTCGATTGTACTAATCATATATAGAATTTCTAGATGATACAGAAATACTGTATGGTATATAAGTCTTATTTTAATGAGAATCTGTAAAATTAGATCCTTTTAAATTTCTGGGATTCTTATTGATGGAATTAATCTTTATAATCATACTCAGACTTTATGATTGATTACAAAGGGGCATATATGAATAAACGTATACTTTATATAATGAACGTTGATTGGGATTGGATTAAACAGCGGCCTCAATTTTTAGCAGAGGAATTAAGTAAAGAATTTAGTGTTGATGTTGTCCAACCTATTAATTATAGGCGGCATAATTTAGTTAAAGATCACAATAGAAAATTAAAACTGCATTATTGGTTTCAACTTCCGTTTGGAAGATTTAGCATTATTCGTAAAATAAACAAAGTGTTAATGTGGGTTTATTTTAAATTCTTCATTGATATAAAACAATATGAAGTAGTTTGGCTAACAACGCCAATTTATTATCCTGCAATTCAATCGTTAATTTCTTTGAATCAGAAAGTAATCTATGATTGTATGGATGATAATGCTGTTTTCCCAGGACTTCCTAGTGCATTGGAATTTTGTACTAGCGAAAAACAGCTAGTTAGCAGGGCAGATCATCTATTTTTTAGCTCAAATTATTTAATGGACGTCATATTAAAACGTTATCAAATTTGCGATATAGAAAAGGCCACAATAGTTAATAACGCATTAATTCCTGGTATGGTAGCATGCGAAGAACCAAAAGAGGAAAACATAAAATCAATGGATCATACTATCCATATTACCTATATTGGGACTATCGCAAGTTGGTTAGATTTTAAACTTTTAGAAAAGAGTTTAAATAAGTTTCCCAATATACAATTTGAACTATATGGACCTATTGAGAAGGGAGTTGAGTATAACCATTCACGAGTAGTTTGTCATGGTCCCATTCCGCATAATGATGTTATTAAGGTTATGCAAGAAAGCGATGCGCTTATTATGCCTTTTCAATTAATTCCTCTCGTGATGTCAGTAAATCCGGTAAAATTATATGAGTATATTTCTAGTATGAAGCCAATAATTTGTGTTTCATATAAAGAAACACAAGCATTTGAAAAATTTGTATATTCATATCATAATGATGATGAATGTTTGGCTCTTATTAACGATTTAGTTAACGGAAAGCTAAAATTTAAGAGTACAAGAGAAGAAGTCAATAAATTTTTAACCGAAAACACTTGGGATACGCGGGGAAAAGAAGTACGAAATATTTTATTAGCTTTGTAAGCCGCTTAATATGAAAGGTTATAATATGAATAAATTATTAACTATATCAATTGCTGCCTATAATGTTGAGAACACCATTGAAGAATGCTTGAATTCTTTCTTACCATGTCAACATTTTGATTTGCTTGAGCTTTTGGTGATTAATGATGGATCTCATGATCGGACTGCAGAAATTGTAGGAGAATTTGAAAAAAAATATCCGGAAAACATCAAACTGGTAAATAAAAAAAATGGAGGACATGGATCAACTTTAAATAAATCATTAGAATTAGCATCAGGAAAATTTTATAAAGTTATTGATGGTGATGACTGGGTGAATGCAAAAGAGTTAGATAAACTTATAGATTGTTTATTGACTACTCAAGCAGATTTAATTATTAATGATTATGTTGAAGTGTATCCTGATCATACACGACTTGTGTCCCATCGTAGTTTGTACCAAAACGATTTTGTATATTCATTTGATACGATTTTTCCAGATGGTAATTTTAATGGAAATCTATTTGCAATGCATGCAACTACGATATTGACACAACGGTTAAGAGATGTAGATATGAAAATTCAGGAACATTGTTTTTATGCAGATACTGAATTTATGTATTATGTTGGTCTGGCAGCTAGAACAGTACAATTTAATGTTAGCTGCGCATATCAATATCGATTAGGGGTGGCTGGGCAAAGCGTTAGTGCTGAAGGTATTTATAAGCATATTGAGGACCTTCTGAAAATTGAATATCGTTTAATTCAATTATACAACAATGATATATTGCAAATTCATAGTAGAGTAAAAAAACATTATCTTTTTGCAATTATTGATACTAGGTATCTATTAATTTTCGATTATTTTATTCGTATTATTCAGCAAGACAGCAAAGATTACCTTTTTATTGATTTTTTACGAAAAGTACAGACAGAGTATCCAGAAATTACACGTAGGTTTTATTTGCCTTTAAAATATCGTCTAGTAAAAGTATACCCGTCAGTTTTTATAAAGAGAATGAGATTCTTAGAACATACGCAAATATTTATGTTATTGCGTAGAGTAAAAAATAAATTTTGCTAAAGCATAGATGATAAATATATTTTATAGAAACATATAGGTTCATACTTCAAGTGAACATTATACTCTATTCAATGTTGGAGTGATGTGCATGGTAAAATCAAAATTAGAGATGAGAAATATATATATAATTGAATGCTTTATGCTAGGCTTAGCTACATTTTTGTTACCATTTCATATTGGGCATAGATTTTTAGCTGTTCCTTTTATTGGTACAATGGGGTCAAAGCTATCTATATATCCAATATTGTTGGGTATATGCTTATTTATATATCAAATTTTTAAGCAAAGAAGATTAGCTGTTCCAAAGATGTGTATATTGTTTTTCATATTGTTTCTGTTATGGAAGCTAATTGCATTATTGCATGGACTTATAATTTTCCCTAGGTGGCAGGAGATTTCTGCGGATCAATTTTCTAAACTTAAATCTTTAATTATAATTTTAAAAGGAAGGGGATTTTATATAGATGAAATATTAATAGGGCGTATTTGGTGGTCTATTAAACTTGTACTGAAGCATTTATTGGAATACGGGTTAACTTATGGATGCGTTCTATGGGTAATCTCATTATTTTATCAAGAGCGCAAGACACCATTTCGCTTCTTTTGTTTGGGGATTTTAAGTAGTTCAATTATTTGCTCGTTGTATTCTATAATTGAATTTGTTTATTTATTTGGGAATTTTGATGCAATGAGAATATTGACGTTAATAAATCCATTTATTTATGATGTCGGAATTAATCATGGATGGTGGCCACCTTTATTATGGGGGAACCGTGTTAGATCAGTTTTTGCAGAACCTGCTTATATGGCTCTTTTCTTGACAGTATCAATTCCTATTCTGTATTTTCAAATTCAAAAATCAACACATAATAACTGGATATGGAAAATATTACTTGCTATTCAAATATTTATGATGTGGGGAACAAACAGTAAGACAGCTATGGGAATTATGATAGCAGAAGGATTCGCTGCCTTTCTTTTTCTCATTCTACGGAGAAAAAAATTTCAAACAAAACAAGTTTCTTATCCTGTTATTGCGTTATTACTTTTATGTATAGTTGGGATGGGATTAAATCATATTTTTCAACATCGCTACGCTATTGATTATGAATTGTTATCTATAGGTTCAGATGATAGCATAGCTATTAAAGTAACTAATAAAAGTATGACTTATTGGGATGAACGAAAACAATTAGCCCTTACTGGAGCTTGGTTTACAGATGATTGGCAAGGAGAATCTGGGAGAACTGAGGTATTGTTGGGAAAAAGTTTGCGCCCAGGACAAAGCTGTCAAGTCCAAATGAAACTTCCCGAACCTATCAGTAAAATGGTTTATCCCAATATTGTTATTGAACTTGTAACAATAGATTCTTCAGGAAAGAAGACAAGGCTCGGAGGGGAAGGCGCAGGGAAATTTACATTAAAATGGGATGAGGACCATTGGTTAGATAAAGGGGAATCAAAGCCTAAGGATAACAAGATGACAGCACTAAGTTCAAAATCAGAAGGCAGTAATCAACAACGCTATGGCCTAATGCATGTCGAAACTTTAATGGGTTTAGATCATTGGTTGTTTGGTGTAGGCGGACAGGAATTGAAACAAGCTTATTTTTCTTTTTATGTTCCAGATTGGCTACTCAAAAATGATGAAGTAAAATTATGGATGAAATTCCAAAAGGAAAAAGGCTTTTTAAATTCCGGTTTTCCCATCATCAGCGATTATACCCACCAATTTGCCAGTTATGGACTTCCAGGATTTCTTCTATACTTGATGCCATCTTTCTACGGCCTTTATCTTTTGATTATGAAGCGTAAAATATGGTTGCAGGCAAAATCTATTGAATATTTACGGATTGCAGCTCTCAGCATCAGTTATTTTGGATTGATGGTGTCGTTCATTGGTGGTAATTCGACTCAGCTTTATATCTATTGGCTGTTGCTGGGTGTCCTGCTTGGGTATCTTGGTACAATCAATGAAGAATTGCCTAAAGAAAAGATAAGCTAAAACAAGACCTCGGATTATGTCCGAGGTCTCTTTATTTTGGCTTTTATCTTGTTCAGTGCAAAAAATAGCATGGGGTCATGTCTTATCAATAATGCCAATGTATAAAGCAGGATGCCAGCAGGAACAATGAGGATAGTATGCATGAACGAGGGAGAAAGTAATTTGTCCAGAAAATGAAGAGTGACAAACATCGATAGGCCGGCAATCAGATAATTTTTTGTTTGCAGAAGAATTTGAGACAATGGGAAAATATCCCGGACAATATAAAATTGAGCAAGAGTAACGACCATTTCTGCTATCAGGGATGCTACTGCTGCTCCAATCGCCCCATAGCGTGGAATCATCAATGCGTTTAAGGTAAAGTTCGTTGCGGATCCACAGACCACGGATAGTGTCAGTTTATTTTGCTGCCCGGTGGGAACCAGATATTGGATACCTGTCACATTGCTGAGTCCGATGGCAATGACCAGGCCACTGAGAATCTGCATCAGGGGAATGACTTTTTCGTAGCCGGGGCCGAAAAACCAGGGAACGAAGTTGCTGCTGACCGCAATGAAACCAAAGAACATGGGGAGTGTCAGAAACCATACAAATCGATAGGAACGCATCATATTGGTCTTGATGGTCTCGTACTCTTTGTGGGCGTAGGCATAGGCAATGCGGGGCAGCATGACGGTACCCAGGGAGGTAACTACGGTCAGGGACATTTTAACCACTTTTTCCGCCTGTTCATAGTATCCATTTTCCAGGGGAGAGCCCGTAATAACCCCAATCATGGTCTTATCCAGGACCGTATAAATCTGGATAGCAATCTGGGGAAGGAACATCTGCAGGATAGTAGTAAAGTTTCGGAAGGGATGGATTTCCCGGCGGGGAACATGGACCAGGTATTTGGGCAGGTAAAGCCAGATGGAGAGACCGGAAACGATGTTCATCAGCCCTAAAAGGGCCACATACTTATTCAAATCGGAGGGTTGATGGATCAGTGCGAAAATCAGGATGATGCTGGCTAGTTTGATAATGAAATTTCTAAAAACGATTTTACCGAATTCTTCCAGCCCCTGGAAAAACCAGGAAATATCAAAAAGGACAGCAATGATGTTCAGCGCCTGGTACCAGTAAATGAGATGATCTCCGGAAAAATGGGAGACAACAAAATAATAGGTAATCAGGCTGATTCCTACCAGCAGGAAACGGATCAGGTTGACTTCATAGAACGTCCGGCTTTGCAAATGCGGACTATCCTGGTGATAGGCGATTTCCCGCTGGGCGTAATCGGCTACCCCCAGAGAGGCCAGCAGGATGAAGTAGGAGACAATGGAATAGGTATAACTGTAGGTCCCGATGCCGGCTGGTTCCAGAACACGGGATAGATAGGGGGTGGTAATGAATGGGGTGATCAATAGCAGCAACTGATAGCTGACATTGTAGATGTAATTCTTTGAAACGCTTTTGGACATAGGAAACTCCTGAAGAAATGGTTGATTATCAATGACACTCTACTATATATATCATATTCACACCTGACGGACAAGCCTGTGATATGATATAATCAAAATAATATGCGATGAGTGCGGGAGGATTCGATTGATGGTTGATTATCTGATTGTAGGGAGCGGTTTGTTCGGAGCAGTATTTGCTCATGAAATGAAAAAAGCTGGAAAGAACTGCCTGGTCCTGGAGCGGCGTGACCATGTAGGTGGCAATGTTTACTGTGAAGAAAAAGAAGGAATTCGGATCCATAAATATGGTGCTCATATTTTCCATACGTCGGATAAAAAAGTGTGGGAGTATGTGAACCAGTTTGTGGAATTCAATAACTATATCAATTCACCGGTAGCCAATTATAAAGGAGAACTGTACAATCTTCCTTTCAATATGAATACCTTTACTAAGATGTGGGGCGTAGTGACACCCAAACAGGCGGCCGAGAAGATTGCTCAGCAGAGGAAAGAAGCGGGGATTACCGAACCGAAGAATCTGGAAGAACAGGCGATTTCTCTGATTGGGACGGATATCTATACGAAACTGATCAAGGGATATACGGAAAAGCAGTGGGGACGGAGCTGCACGGAATTGCCGGCTTTCATTATCAAACGGCTGCCGGTGCGCTATACCTTTGATAATAACTATTTCAATGACCGGTACCAGGGCATTCCCATTGGCGGCTATAATGTACTGATCAATGTCCTGCTGGACGGCATTGAAGTACGGACAAATGTTGATTACAATAAAACCCGGAAAGAATATGAGGGTGTGGCTAAAACCGTCGTTTACACAGGACCCATTGATGAATATTTTGGGTATCAGCTGGGACGGCTGGAATACCGTGGGCTTCGGTTTGAAACGGAACGACTGGAAGAAGAAAACCATCAGGGTGTGGCTGTGATGAACTACACGGATCGGGAAACGCCTTATACCCGGAGTATCGAACACAAGCATTTTGAATTCGGGACCCAGCCGGTTACCTATGTGACCAAAGAATATCCGGCCGATTGGAAACCGGGCGAAGAAGCGTATTATCCGGTAAATAATGAACGGAATCAAAAACTGTATGCGCAGTATGCAGAACTGGCCACGAAAGAGAAAAATGTGATCTTTGGCGGGCGGTTGGCAGAATATAAATATTATGATATGGATGATGTGATTGCCAGCGCTTTGAAAAAAGTAAGAGAAACAATAAACCACTAATGAAATTAAAATAGCCATGCAATCCCTTATGGTCTTGCATGGCTTTCTCTGGTATAATCAAGTGTTAGAAGTTTTGTAAGGAGTGATGTTCTTGAAAGGTATCATCTTAGCCGGGGGCTCCGGCACCCGTCTGTATCCGCTGACCATGGTTACGTCGAAGCAGCTGCTTCCCATTTATGATAAACCCATGATTTTCTATCCCCTGACTACGCTGATGCTGGCCGGGATCCGGGATATCCTGATCATTTCCACCCCCAAGGATCTGCCCAATTTTGAACGGCTGCTGGGGGATGGGAGCCGGTATGGGGTGCATTTGAGCTACAAGGTGCAACCTTCTCCGGATGGCCTGGCCCAGGCGTTTATTTTGGGTGAGAAGTTCATTGACGGGGACCGGTGTGCCATGATCCTGGGGGACAACATCTTCTACGGAGCCGGGCTGACGAAGCATTTGAAGGAAGCGGCGGCCAATGAGACGGGGGCCACGGTGTTCGGATATTATGTGGATGATCCGGAACGGTTCGGGGTCATCGAGTTTGACAAAGATGGCAAGGCCATTTCCATCGAGGAAAAGCCCCAGCAGCCCAAGAGCAATTACGCCGTGACGGGGCTGTATTTCTACGATGCCCGGGTGTGCGAGTATGCCAAAAAGGTAAAGCCGTCCGCCAGAGGCGAACTGGAAATCACGGACCTGAACAAGATGTATCTGGAAGACGGAAATTTAAAGGTGGTAACCCTGGGCAGGGGCTACGCCTGGCTGGATACCGGGACCATCAACAGCCTGTCCGAAGCGTCGGAATTCGTAAAAGCAGTGGAAACCAGAGCCGGAATCCAGATCGCGGCGCCGGAAGAAGTGGCCTTCGCAAACAATTGGATAGATAAGGAAACTTTGGCTGCCAGTGCGAAGCAATATGGAAAAAGCCCTTATGGGCAATATCTGCAAAAAGTTGTCGATGGCAAGATTTTACGTGAATCGTAATAAGGGGAAAATAGCATGAATATCATTGTTACAGGTGGCGCTGGGTTTATAGGATCCAACTTCATCTTCCATATGTTGAAAGCTCATCCTGAAGATAGAATCATTTGTCTTGATAAATTAACGTACGCAGGAAACCTTTCTACGCTCGAACCTATCATGGATAACCCTCATTTCCGCTTCGTAAAGATGGATATTTGCGATCGTGATGCCGTTTATGGTCTGTTCGAAGAGGAGCACCCCGACATCGTGGTCAACTTTGCGGCGGAATCCCATGTGGACCGGTCCATTTTGAACCCGGAGATTTTTCTGGAGACAAATATCATTGGGACTTCTGTATTGATGGACGCTTGCCGGAAGTATGGCATCAAACGGTATCATCAGGTTTCTACGGATGAGGTGTATGGGGACCTGCCTTTGGATCGGCCGGACCTGTTCTTTACGGAGACCACGCCCATCCATACGTCCAGCCCTTACAGCAGCTCCAAGGCCGGGGCGGATCTGCTTGTCTTGGCGTACCACCGGACCTACGGGCTGCCGGTGACCATCAGCCGGTGCAGCAACAACTATGGACCGTACCATTTCCCGGAGAAACTGATTCCCCTGATGATCATCAATGCCCTGCATGACAAGCCTCTGCCGGTGTATGGGGATGGGCTGAATGTGCGGGACTGGTTGTATGTGGAGGACCATTGCCGGGCCATTGATCTGATTTTGCAAAAGGGCCGGGTAGGGGAAGTCTACAACGTGGGCGGCCACAACGAAATGCGGAACATCGACATCGTAAAGCTGATTTGCCAGGAACTGGGCAAGCCGGAAAGCCTGATCACCTATGTGAAGGACCGGAAAGGCCACGACAGACGGTACGCCATCGACCCCACAAAGATCCACAACGAACTGGGCTGGCTGCCGGAAACAAAGTTCAAGGATGGGATCAAGAAGACAATCAAGTGGTATCTGGAGAACCAGGATTGGTGGGAGAATATCGTGAATGGGGAGTATCAGAAGTACTACGAGAAGATGTATGGGGGAAGGTAATCGTTCATCGTGGATCGTGAGTCGTTTATCGTTATGAACGAAACCCCAAGGAGGCTAAACCACATGAAAATCCTGGTAACGGGTGTCAATGGCCAGCTGGGCCATGATGTGATGCTGGAATTACAGAAACGGGGATATGAGGCCGTGGGGTGCGGGTCCTCGCCAGAGTATCGGGGCATGGCTGACGCTGTGGCAAAGCTGCCCTATGTGTCGCTGGATATTACTGATGATGCTGCAGTGGATAGGGTGCTGCAGGAGATCAAGCCGGACTGTGTGTGCCACTGTGCGGCCTGGACGGCCGTGGATGCTGCCGAGGAACCGGAGAACAAGGATAAGGTCTTTGCCGTGAATATGGACGGGACACGGAATCTGGCCCGGGCTTGCCAGGCTTTGGATGCCAAGTTCATGTATATCTCTACGGACTATGTGTTCAACGGCCAGGGAACCGAGCCCTGGAAGGCAGACAGCCAGGAGTTCGCACCGCTGAACGTATACGGCAAGAGCAAGCTGTACGGGGAACTGGCGGTGAAGGAGCTGCTGACGAAGTATTTCATCATCCGCATTGCGTGGGTGTTCGGGCTGAACGGCAACAACTTTGTGAAGACCATGCTGAAAGTGGGGAAGGACCACGATACCCTGCGGGTGGTCAATGACCAGATCGGTACGCCCACCTACACGGCGGATCTGGCCCGGCTGCTGGTGGATATGCTGGAGACGGAAAAATACGGAACGTACCATGCTACCAACGAGGGCGGGTACATTTCCTGGTATGATTTTGCCAGGGAGATTTTCCGCCAGGCCGGGTATTCTACGAAAGTGATCCCAGTGACTACGGAAGAGTATGGCCTGAGTAAAGCCAGGCGGCCCTTCAACTCCCGGCTGGATAAGAGCAAGCTGGGGGAGAAGGGGTTTGCTGCGTTGCCCGATTGGAAAGATGCTCTGAAGAGATATTTGGCGGCGGTGCTGTAAGGGATGGTGTAGGAGGTACTATCATCATGCAAATCAAAGTGACGAAAAACGTGGGAGGCATTGACGGCCTCTGTATCATTGAACCGGCTGTGCATGGGGATGCACGGGGATATTTTATGGAAACGTATAACAGAAAGGACATGGAGGAAGCCGGGTTCCACATTGATTTTGTCCAGGACAACCAGAGCATGTCCACCAAAGGGGTGCTGCGGGGGCTGCACTTCCAGAAGCATTTCCCCCAGTGCAAGCTGGTGCGGGCTGTACGGGGATCCGTGTTCGACGTGGCCGTGGACCTGCGGGCCGATTCCAAGACCTACGGCAAATGGTACGGCGTGGAACTGACGGCGGAAAACAAGAAGCAGTTCCTGATCCCGGAAGGGTTCGCCCATGGGTTCCTGGTGCTCAGCGATGAGGCGGAATTCTGCTATAAGGTGAATGATTACTGGCATCCCAATGACGAAGGCGGTATGGCCTGGAATGATCCGGAAATCGGGATTGAATGGCCGCAATTGGTCGGGGAATACAAAGGCAGCGCCAGCGGCGAAGGGTACCACCTGGAAGATGGTACGCCGCTGAACCTGAGCGACAAGGACCAGAAGTGGCTGGGGATCAAGGATACGTTTAAGTTTTGAGAAGCTGGGGAGGCCCCCTGGGCGACCTGGGTTCGGATGTCCCTGACGGGCCATCCCTACGCAGGGAACGGATTGTACGGCTAGGTACCGACCAATCTGATCACTAGCCACTAATCACTAACTATGTTATAATAAGTAAAACGGTGCTGTCTGGTGACGGTCAGCCCCGAAGAGTTATCTTAAAAGATTAACCGCACGTTGGCTGAGGGGCGGTTAATCTTTTTTTATGAGGATTACAAGGATGATCAACAACAAAAGTGTTACGTTGAATTCGTCCATGGGCCTCACCCCATTCCTGGGGTGTTAAGGCCGGACTATAATTGACCCAAAGGGCCGGAAAAAAATGACCCACCTCATACCAAAATGGATTACCATAATA
>PPYE01662079.1_pt1 | contig 21700 bp, 24 predicted proteins | sample 1559881 | NCBI WGS metagenome assembly PPYE01 (sample SAMN08240022, study PRJNA423297) | Human gut metagenome, whole genome shotgun sequencing project.
TGATAAAAGACGGAGGCGAATAGGGAACTACCGTAATCGATACTGTCTTCTCATCTGAAGTTCTTCCCCTAGAATCCGTGACAACAGCAGAGAATGTGATCGTACCTTCCGCATTCAGAAACCCTGTTGTAAAGCTGGATGCCGTGCTAGTATAACCTCCGCCTGTAATGGAATATGCAGTAATACTCGATCCGTAGCTTCCTGCCGCACCATTGATTTTTAATGTTGCTTTCGATTTTGTCTGTACATAAATTCCCCATGCAGATGGCACTTCTCCATCCACTCTCATTGCAGTCAAACTGGTAACAGATGGCTTAATGGATGCCGGAACGCTTAGAGTCAATGTACATGTCTTACTTCCAATATTTGTACTTCCGTTATAGGTCGTACAGGTAATCGTGCAGGTTCCCGTAACCGCTTTCGGTATTTGGTTTGCCAATGAAAGCGGCGTGTTCCATGTAACTGAGGTGGACGCTGTTTTTGAGACAATCGTCCCCGTTGCATTTCCAAAAGCATAGGTCAGCGTATGGGTAAATGATGAAGATGCACGAGAGATTTGTATCACGGATGCCTTCCCCAATTCTGCATTTGTAGCTGTCACGGAAGATGCTCTTGGAATTGAATCCAGAGTTACGGTTATATTTGCCGTAATGGAATCATAGAAAGTTCCTGATAATGTTGCCTGAATTTTAAACACAACACTCATGGAAATTGTCTTTCCACCGTCACCTCCGTGTGTGACTTTCTGCGATACTGTTCCCAACAAATGCGTTCCTGTTGAACCAATGGACGGGGATGTGAAATTCTGTGCCTTCCCATCAATCGTCATCGTATTGTTATTTCTGCTGTTAATCGACAAAGACCAGTCATTTACAAGATAAATCCTGCAAGTAATTGTGGACGTATTCTCCGATACATTCTTTGTCTGTGTCCAATCTACCCGCACAGCATAATGTCCATCACGGATAGATCCCGAAAAACTTCCGCTGGATGCCAATTTTCTCACCTTCTTCCTAAGACGGATCACGCCATTTGATTGATAAATTTCCTGTACTTCTCGGTATAAAATCAAACCATCCCCGGACTTCATTGCCCAGAGACAGCTTATTTCGAATTTCTGCATTGGTTATGACAAGAATCTGATTGGAAATATAAGCAATTTTCTGCCCATTCTCTTTAAATGAGAGTTCTTCATTGGACAGTTCCGCTGTAAATGCATTCCCGACTTTTCCCAATTCAATCAATGCTCCCTTGAAACGAATGTACTCTTCCAAAAGTGTTTGATTGGCAGAAACATTATTAATGATTTCATTTGTTATCTTTGTGAAGTCCATTCGGATTTCTGAACTGTTCTGTGTAATGCTTGCCTGAAAGTCTTTCTGGATTGTTTCCAATTCGGATTTCGTAAGATACGTTTCCCTGACGGTATGCTGAATCTGTTCCGAGGTTTTACTGATTTCAGAATAGCACTCACGGACATTCTCTTTTAACGACTCTACATCATCCTTGACATCCTCATAGTCTTTCATGCTCTGGAAACTGGCTTGGCACGTTGTCAATAATGCCATTAGGCCACCTCCTATCCTTTGGACACGTCACATTGCAGAGTTACAAGACTGTCAATATCCTTTGCGGATAAATAGATCACTTTTCCACTCTTTTCAAAAGTAATCTCTTTTCCATCTTTATCCTGCATATACCATGTATAGGTCAGAGTCTGCTTTTCCGTAGCATTTTTCCACTCTGCGCCATCATACTTCATTAAAACAACACTTTGGGCAGTATGATCCACCTTGTACCAGAAATCTCCTGATTTTGGACTTGACGGAGCAGTTTCCCCAATGTTTCCAAGCAAGGCGTCCACTTCTTTCTGATTCGTCCTAACAATCACATATGGAACAACTCCGCCTAAATTATTCTTTACCGTAAAGCCCCCGATAGACAGCATTTCAGACACATAGGGATCGGACTTATCTTCCACGGTTATCACATCCGCATAGCTTTTTCCGCCATACGTCATCGTACAACGGTAGGATTGAATGTTGACAATATCCGATCCCGATACGGTAAGGGAAGAAGATGTCGCACCGCTGATATTATTCCATGTGCCTCCTACATATTTTGCCCACTGATAGGTAGCACTTGTAATTGCTGTTGAACCGCTATAGGCAGATGTTGAAAGAAGTAATGTCCCCGACTGATTTAGCACCACAGTTCCATTTGGTGCATATACAGAAAACACGACTGCACTCGCTCCTGCATTTCCTTTATTAGATTTTGACCATGAAAACTGTTTTATTACCTTTTTCCCTGAAATTGTAAAAGTTAATTCTATCGTTCCATTTAATACAGACGCTCCGCCCAATGTTGCATTTGCCGCAAACAACAGGGACAGCTTACCAGCTATCGTTGCCGTGGCTGCCGTGTTCGTTTTCACTGTAACACCATCCGGCAATGTTCCTACCGTACATGTACAGGGAGTCTGTTCAATTCCTACATACCCGGTAAAAGGAATGTTTACAAGAACTTCCGCCGCTACAGCTCCATTTGCTGTACAAGCAATGGACTGTGTTTCATTTCCTAAAATAACCGAAAGGCCACCTTTTCCATCACCACCAGCAGCACCCGGATCACCTTTTTCTCCATCATAAATTTTCGTAATGGTTACCGTATCATAAACATCCACATCATCTGTCAATAATTTAATCTGAGCTACATTATTAAAGAAAACGGAATGTGTCGGTTTAACCACCAACGTTCCACCAGTAATACTGCCATTATCAGAAGTAGTAGGATAATCCACCCAGTTTCCAGAACTATTTTTATACTGCCATTTGCTGATAGACACTCCCTGTACCTGCGCGGTAAGCGTAGCCTGTGCCGCCCCTACCAAAGAAGAACCCGCATCGTATTTAAATACATGAGTATCTGCCGTCACAGATGACAACTTGGCATTTTGTGCATTCTTAACTAGAGTATAAGTAATATCTGAAGAAATGTTGACGGTGTTTTTTGTTTCTGAATCGTAGTAACTGATATAACAAATGTAAGTGATCATCCCCGAAGATGATGTAGCAAGATTATCCTTATTTACGGTAAGGATTCCTCCTGCCACGGTTTCTCCTGCGATCAATGCACTTTCCGCCCCTGTTCCATCTTTTCGTTTCCAATTGATAGATAATCCTGCCGCACCTAATGAAAGATTCGTCTGATCCAGAAAAATAACAGGAGTTAACTTCAGATTCGTGACCGCCCAGCTTGGAGCATAGGTATGTGGCAGCACGTTTGGATTTTCACTCTGCGTCTTCGGCAGATTGGACGTGATATACGCTGATAGTTTTCTTTGATCTGTAATGTCAACGAATGTCTGTTGACTGGAAGTTAAAATTGTAGCCATATAAAATTTCCTCCTAAATCTTAATCTCACAATAAAAGGATGCATTATCCTGCACATCTTCTGTCGTGATTACAATCGATTTCCTTCCTGCATGAAGCCGATCCCAATCCGCATCTGTTTCCTCATTTCCAGAGTTACGATGCCAACAGAATGCAGACGCATCCAATGTATCCGTTATCTCTTTATCCCAAGAATATACCCGGCACCTTATGGTGCTTTTCTGTCCCCGGTCTTTGAAAATATTTACTCCCTCCACCAATAGTTCTGTCCGATACATCTTTGAAGATTGTATTTCTTCTACTTTCCCCGACATATCTTCCAATTTGGAATCCTGATCCATGATATCTTTTTCCAATGTATTCAGATTCCCATGTTGTTTCGCTGATAAGGAAGTCAGTGTTATGCTGGACGCACCGATTGTGATGGTGTTTCCCGATGGGTTCAGATAATCCCTTGTCTTACTCACGCAAAGGTATCTTCCATCAATTCCATGCGGCGGAGACAAACAGTCCACGTATTGTCTGGCATGAATATCCATAATATCAACACCTGCATCCGATTCATCCACAATGGAAAGTTCCATACTTGTGATACCTTTTGCCAATTCTGCCACCCGGCTTTTCGCTTTTCTGAGAAGATTTCCCGGCTCGGTTACATCATCCCAAACTTCTACTGTCCAAATCCACCCTATCTCTTTTAAGGCTTTTTCATCATAGACATACTCTACTCCTTCATTTACTCCTGTAATGGTCACTCTTTTTCCAGTTTCCACTTCATTCCCGGCTTCATCAGTTTCTTTAATTTTTGCCCCAAGTGGAATCAAAACCGTAATTCTCTCCGTATGGTCCTGAGTAATTTTTACATCCAAAAGATTTTTCCCATACTCCACTTTTTGTAAAGAAAAGGCTGTGAAATCTTCTAGATAATCCAACATTTTCCCTTCTCGTGTATATCGTACCTGTAAGTAACCGCCGTGCGTTTTCATCAGTTTCTCCTGTATTGCGTCCAATGTTACGGAATATTCAGAGCTGCTATAAGAAATATAATCATTGTTATCCTTCACAGTCACATTTCCTATATGAAACTGTTTCTTTTTTTCTACCCGCTTGTTATGCTCTGTCAGAAACAGTTCCAAAAGCCCCTTTAAATTTCCTTTATATGAATACGGCGGCTGCATGGAATCTTTCAGATATGCAAGTGCTGATTCACAAGTCCATGTATGAGTATTATAAAAATCAATCCCATCATCCAACGCCCTGCCTTCAAATACAGTATTCTCTCCTTTTTTACACACGATTTCAGAAGACATCGGTTTCATATCCTTCAGATACGGATGGTTATAAGGTGCAGACAATATCAGACTGTCAATGTTTTCTGCATCTTCCTTTACCTGTGCCTGAGTGATGGCAAGACGAGAAAAATGTGGATGGTAGAACAACTTTCCATCCACATAAACACGAAATAATTTCATAATCTCCCCTCCCGATAGCGGAATGTTGTGACACCCTCTCCCTTAACACTCAGGCGGTTTTCCCCTGCTCCAAGTTCCATTTCCGGGAACTCCCATGTTCCGGCACTTACGGATTTTTCATAGGTATCTTCTCCTATTCTCCAAGAAAATGCGGTCTCCCCTGTGGTGATCACTACCGGAACCACAGGCATAAAATCGTTTTGAAGTGTAACCGTGCCACTTCCAGAAATCACAACTTCACTTTCCTTCACATGGTAAAAATAGGAATCTCCATCCGTACACTCCAACGTAATTGTGCCTTTTCTAAGCATCGGATCATATACAGGGGCAAACTCTACAGTCCCAAGCGCATATACATCGGGTTCTTCAGAACGGATTACCTTTATCAGCTTTCCGGCATATTGATTCACAAGTTCGGAAACCTTCTGATCATATTGCTTTCTGGTACCTAGCATTGACAGAACAATGGTAAAACTCCGTGGCTGATACGATACCCTTCCTAACGCTTCTGTATATCGGATTGGAGAATTTCTTCCCGGAACAACGATTGTATTCGTTTGGGACTGTGGTGTCGGAAAATCAATATTTTCCCGAATCCAACCCATCTCACGAACAGATTTTCCATTTAATTTCACATCAGGGATCATAAACTCAACCTCCTGTTCAACTTCTGTGCCTGTCCCAAACGACTGTCAATAGCCGGAAGCAGATGTCCCACCAATGTTCCATCTTCCAAATAAATGCCCTTACTGCTGTTATTGGCGATTACGGCAAGATACTGCTCCATTTTTCCTGTATTCATCCGGCTTGATAAAATATGCTCTAACTGATCATAAAACCCTTTCAATGGAAGAACCGCTTCCTTACCTGCTTCTCCTCCTGCCATTAAGCTGCTTCCATTCATCCCAAAAACAGTAGGCTTGGTTAAAATACCACCTTCCTTATACCAATCAATGGAAAGATGCGGTACACTCGGAGGCGAAAGTGACAACTTTCCTGAAATCTTAAAATGTGGCAACTTGATTTTAGGAAGTTCCAGTTTCATACCGGAAAAGAATCCTGTAATTTTATCTATGATTCCCTTCACCGCATTTTTTGCTGCTTCCACTGGTTTTATAATCGCTTCTTTGATTCCATTCCATACGGAAGCTGCTGTACTTTTAATCCCATTGAAAATAGAAGTAACCGTGCTTTTCACGCCATTGAATACGGAACTAACCTTACTTTTTATGCCATCCACCACAGAAGAAATTACGGATTTAATTCCATTCCATACTGTTGATGCCACGGATTTCACGGCATTAAATACTGTCGATACCGTAGTTTTAATGGTATTTAAAACAGATGAGACCTTACTGCTTATCGCATTCCATACTGTAGAAATCACGTTTTTTATCGCACCCATCACAGATGAGATTGTACTGGAAACTGCATGGATTGCAGATGACACTACAGATTTAATGCCCTCCCATACGGAAGAAACAATTCCTTTGCAGTTCTCCCAAATCATCTGGAACGGTAATGTTATAATATCAATCGCACCCTGAATAATAGAGCCGAGCAGCATGACCGCCGTCTGTACCACATTACATATTCCTTCCCATACAGACTGCAAGTGCGTCCACAAATTTGAAAACCATGCTTTTAGAGAATCTACCATTGCACCAATTCCGGTACAGATGGTATTCCACAGTTCTCCGAACCATTGTGTAATCGCACCCCAATTTTGTATAATCGCAATAATTCCGGCAATCGCCGCTGCCACCGCTGCAATGACAGCAATAATAGGAAGCATTGAAATATTCAAAGCACCCATCGCCACAGAAATAGCTGCAATAACCGGAGTAAGGGCTGTGAACGCCGCCAGCAATGCCCCTAAAATAATGACGAAATTTTGAACTGGTCCCGGTAATCTCTCAAACCATCCTCCAATCGTAGTAATCACGGATACCAATGGTGGAAGAATTGCATTTGCCAATTCCGCCAGTTTTTCTCCTAACGGTACTAATGCCTGCTGTAATTTTCTTGTATTGGACTCCATCTGCTGCATCGGTGTTGTTGTTGCATCGAACATCCCCTGTGCAGCCCCTTTTACGCTATCATAAGTGCTTCCGACAGAAGTCAGGGACGTAATGAATTTTAAGTTTCCATCTTCCGCCATTGTTCCAAATGCTAAAGCAGCAAGGTTTAACGCTTCCTGTTGATTCGTACAGTTTCCGATATCTGCCACGATAGAATCAATGACCTGCTTCTGTGTTGCCCCTCCATTCTGCCATGAAGTAAATAGTTCCTGTGTTTTTGTAGAAAAAGAACCAATGGACTCTCCAATTGTTCCATCTACAAGACGGGTAGTCACTTCATTGATGGCATCATTTACCTTGTCAAGATTATACGCACCATTCTTCAAGCCATTATCTAGCAATTGGAAATACTCCGATGCCGAATATCCAGCCTGAGAAAACTTTCCTGCATATTCACTTAGGTTATCTCCTAACTCATTTGTTTTATCCAAACCATTCTGTGTACCAACTACGATATAATCCATCGCTTCCTGTGCAGTTAAACCATACTGCTGCATTAAGGAATTCACACCACGAAGCGTTTCATTCATATCAATTCCATACAATTCGTCCAACGTAATGGCCTGCTGTGTCAAATTAGTAAGGTCTGTTTCACTCAGATCACCCAAGTTCTTTTTTACCATAAGAACGGCATCTGCCACGCTGTCCATGCTTTCTCCCACACCATCCGAATACACAGATTTAATAACATTTGCCGAGTCTTCTGCTGCCTGTCCGGTTTCTCCAAAATACGCATTTACTTTTGTGACTGCGTTTTCTGTTTCCGCATAAGCATCCATCGCTTTTGTTCCGATGTCCTGAATTTTATCTCCTACAGCAGAAAGCTGATCTGCTGTCTGCATCAAGGCAGCACCTTTTGTATTTTCCGCAATCTGCCCCACATCCTCGGCAGTATCCTGAGCCGCATCCCCCGCCTGCTTTAATTCTTCAATCAGATTACGGATAGCTTCTCCATCATCAACCGTATCCAGCGCATCGGTCAATTGACGGATATCTGCTTTCCCACCTGTTGCAGACTTTCCAATTTTCTCGATGGCTGTCTTCATTTGATCTGAATTGGCAGTTCCATTTTTAATCGCAGAAACTAATTTACTTCCAAGAACGTCCGCATAATCATCCACTTGTGTTCCTGTCGAGGAAAATAATTTTTCCAATCTCGCTGTATTGGAAGATAGACGGTCTTGTTCCGTTTGGAGAGAGGATAAATCATTTTTATACTGATTCAGCTTTCCTCGTGTTTCCTCTACCTCTCTTTGAAATGCCTGATATTTGTCCTGTCCTATATCCCCTCTTTGAAAAGCTGCCGTTACCTGCTCCTGTGCAGATTCCAATGCTTCTAATTTATCACTTGTCTGGCTGACCGCTTGCGAAAGTAACTGCTGCTTCTGTGCCACTAGTACTGTGTTTGATGGATCGAGTTTCAATAATTTATTTACATCATTGAGGGCAGACTGTGTCTTAGTAATTGAAGAATTCACGCCGCGTAACGCTTTATCAAGACCTGTGGTATCTCCTCCAATTTCAACTGTAATTCCCTTAATCCTGTTTCCCATGTCTGCACCTCCTCCCAAAAAGACATAAAGAAAGCCCGGATTTCTCCGAGCATGAAAAAAGCACCGATTCTTTTCTGAACCGATGCCATCTTACTATTTTATTTATTTCTTTTACATATCAAATCATAACTTTCCGCAATCATGCGTTTAATATCAGTATCCCGTATTGTCCCATCTAATATAATAGAATTCCAGTGTTCTTTATTTTGATGATATGCCGGAATTACTGAGGAATATGTATTTCTCCAAAAATCTCTCCATTCTGGATCTACCTTTACATTTACCCATATATGTCCTTCCCTTTCATACGTCCACGCAAAAGCTCTTTTATTTTTTTCATACCTTAGCAATACCCAGTTTGGATCATGGAATGGGGTATCCACATATACATTTGAAAATGTCAAACCATATTCTAAAACTTCTTCTCGTAATAATATATTCTTCGCCTTCTTCTCATATATGATTTTTCTTACACAAGCTGGGGGTATCACTATAAATCAATCGCTATCTCGTACTTATCGTCGATAAGCAAATATTTTACATTATACTTTTTTGCAAGTTCCAAAAACTGTGCATTATCTTCCAAAACGCTTTCTATGGTGCACCATTCATCGTCTAAGCGACTTTCTACAGCACTTGCATACTCCTTGATATCATCGAAATGATTTTTAATATAATTTTCGCTCATTACAAGGCAAAAGTATCGGATGTTATCAAGATATTCCTTTACAAAGTCTTTTTCCCAATCAAAAGGAATATAGCACCCTTCAATAATAAGATTTTGCTTGTTTTCTATAGCTGTTTTAATCATTTCACGCACAATAGGCCACAGATACTCTGTGAGCTTATCATCATCTTCGGGTGTGAGTTTGGTATATCCGCTACGAATTAAACCCATTTTCAAATGGTCTATTGAAAAATAGGGATATTGATATTTTTCGAGCAATTTTTGAGCAAGCACAGTCTTACCTGTATGTGATGCACCTGTTATTAAAATAATCATTCTCTTCTCCATTCTAAACAGAAAATCATCTATTTTTTTCCATACAGAAGTTTGTAAGGAAAATTCCTTGTCGTTCTACCTGTTGTTCCTTTACAACTTTATATCCTCTTTTTTCAAAAAATGGTTTTGCTGTAATGGAGGCATGAGTTGTAATTCTTCCCTCAACTGCTTGTTCAAGCCGGTTACAAATAGTCGTTGCAATCCCTTTACTCTGATAATTAAAATGGACAAACAAACGGTCAAGATAACCATCTTTATCTATGTCCCCGAATCCTACAATTATTTCATCATCAACCGCAACAACGCTTAAATGTTCTTGAAGTGATTCATTCCACTTTTCTAAATCCGCTTGCCCTGTTGCCCACACATCTAATTGTTCTTTTGTATAATCTTTTGCATTAACATTGTGAACTGTATTATAAAACAGCTCTGTAATTTCTTTACAATCGGATGCCTGATATTCTCTAATAAGCATTTTTTATCTCCTGAAATTCTAATTTTGTTTAAAAACAGCCTTTTCTTTTGTTGAATAAATTATATCAAGAAAAGGCTGCTCCTTCAATCCATAACTAGAATTTGTCAAAGTCTTCCTGACTGGCTAGGCGCTTATATTTCACACTATCATTAGCTCTTTCTGTCCACATGTCGATCACCAAACCAATTGTCAGAAAATCTAAATCCATAATAGAAATTCCGATTTCCGTACACCGCAGAAGGAACAGAGGCGTTGTCATCTCCCGCTCACTTCTGCCAAGCCTTTTTTTGCTTTGATATCCGTAGCCACATTGTCTCCCCATAATTCCAAAATTTGTGGCAGCACCTCATAAATAGAAAACATATCAAACTGGTCGAGCCATTCTTCTATCGTAGAAGGTATACTGTTATCCGCATGGTATGCCATGATATACGCCACATTTTCAAAAATTTCCAGATCATCAATCTGAAATTCTGCGCCATCTTTCTGTGTTCCAACATACGATTTTTCCAGTTTGCTCAAATCTTTAAAGATATCTCTTTTGAATTTTGCCCTGTATAATCGGGGAATTGTCGCCGAAGAACGAAAAGGAATCTTTTTTCCACAGATTTCTATTTCTCTTTTAATCATGCCATTCCGCCTCCTTCTTCCGTTGGTGTGTACACCGTTTTATACCATTCTTTATAGGTTGTCTCATCCGTAGTATCTCCTGTTCGTGCTTTCACCAAACCGTCAGACCGTGGATCTGCCGTAATAGACAAGGTTTCCGTTCCCGGTTCAATTGTATCTTCTTTTGTTTCAGATTCAATAGACGGTCGTGAAGCACTGCAATTATAAAGGACGTGTCTGATTGCATTAATATCCCCATCAAATTCAAATAACAGGGCAAATTTTACACTTTCTGCAACGGAACTATTCTCTACCAATACTCCCTTTGCGTCTAGCTTTTCCTGTAAAATTTCTGTTCTAAACCATTCTGGAATCAGCGCCATTTCTAAATCTCCGCTATAACCATTGTTTGTCACAGAACGGAAATATACGATTCCATCCGCATAAAACGGACTGGATTCTCCTTCTGCGTCCAGACTGATACTGACAGCTCCCGGAATAGCCTTTGGCACGCCATATTCAAATTTTGTACTTCCCCCTTCTTCCTTTTCTGTCAGTTTTGCAGCATGAACATTTTTCAAGTTGAATTTTACTTTATTTCCCATTGCTATACCTCCAATTCATACAACACTTCATACAATTTTTCTGATTTGATATATGTTTCTGTCTTGTTATAGAAAATCCCCTGTGCATCCAAAATCTTCTCCAATTCTTCTTCAAGTGCAATATCTTTTTTATCCGTGTATAATTCCACATCTAATTGCTTTACTTTAAAGTACACCATCCCATCTGCGGAGAAATTATGGCTTCCCAGAGTCAAATAAATTAAAAATGGCGGCTCTGGAGATTCTCCTTCTGCAAAGTGATGATATGCGATAGGAATTCCGAGACCACCTAATAACTTCATAATATTTTTTAGTTCCATCATTTCAACCCTTTTACAATCTTATCTTCAAGCTGTGATATAGCATAGGATTCCGCTGGTGCAATATGCACTTTTGCTTCTACCCTGCCCCCTCCTCGCTTTGCATGGCCTTTCTCCAATAAATGAGTTAGTCCGGGTTTGCTGCGATTATAAACGACAACCTCTGTTTTACTTGCAGAATCTTTCATCTTTTTCGCAGTCCACCCTTTCTTGTACCCGCCACTATCTGTGGGGGAAGCAGATTGTACCATTTTCTTTGTTTCTTCAGAAACTGTATTGACCGCCTGCTTTACAACGTCATCTGTCACTTCTTTGTACTCTTTCAAAGCATTCATGATCTCTGATGCCAATTGATTAGATGTCACCCGTCTGCTCATTCTTTCCACCTCGTATCTCCCGAACTGCTGTCAGTTTTAATTTTTTATGCGTAAACTGCACATCATCCACACAAATGATGTTATAAACCTCATTTTCAAACAAAACCCGATATTGTTTTTTATTGATTTCTCTCAATTTTTCACACCAGCGTAATATAAACACCAATGTATCTTCCGATAGCGTTTCTATATCCGTAACATTTTCTTTTCCAGACGCAAGATTTACATAAGCAAAACATGAATAAAATTTCCCCCACTGGGACTGATGGTTTCCGATTTCGTCTGTGTGTAATATATGCTTTTGAAGAATAATCCGTTGTCGCATTGAACCAATATCCATCAGAACACCTCCTCACGATTGGAAGAAAGAATATTTTTCAATGTAGGAATCATTTTTTCCGTTTCTTCATTCGTGCCACGGTTTTCAAACATCACACCCACCGCATATAATACAGCAGTTTTAACGGCAGCATCCTCCGGCAGAATGTCACGCCGTATAATATCTCTACACAGTATTTCAGAAGAATCGATCAGCGTTTGAATCAGGGTGTCTTCATCCTCATATTCCACCTTCAAATATTCTTTCGCTTCTTCTAGCGTAATCAGCATGCAGACACCCCTCCTTCTTATCTCGTTTCTTTCAGTTTCATCGTTTTTACTGCTTCAGGAAGAATTAATTTTCCGTCTACCCTCTGGCTTGCAAGAAAACCAACCTGCCCGGTTGCCGCAAATAACTCATTCAGGCGTTTAAAGGAACGCCCCTGCCTGTCCGCAATCCAGTAATAGGAAAAATCTCCAAATGCCATGATCTTCTGTCCGGCTGCAATTTCCGGTACAAATGAAGACGTAAAATATGGCCTGTTCAAAATCATGTCCGGCACTCCTGCCTGCACGGACGGCTGCCAAATATAATTCCCGTTCCCATCTTTTAATTTACGCAACGCTTTTACGGTGCTGTCATTGAGCATCCATACCGCTTTTTTACGATATGGGGAACGCAGAGAGTAAAATAAATCCATAACATCGTCAAACGTAATGCTTGCGCCTGCGGTCGTGACTCCATCAGAAGCTCCACCTGTAGCATTAAAGATTCCTGTTGGTTTCCCCTTGCCATCTCCGGTAAAAAATGCTTCTTCTTCCTTCGTTCCGATTCTTCGTCCGAATTCTTTAGAAATATAGGCCTCCAGATTAAACACGTTATCGTTTAATAACTCATCCGAAACTTTAATCATGGTCGCAACTTTGTATGCACTAATGGAAATCTGTCCAAAGCTGTCATCAGATTCTGGATATGCCGCTTCTTCATCAATCCACTTTGCTTCTCCTTTGGATGCCACGATAGGAATTTTACGATCTCCGCTGGAAGTCTGAATCACGGTTGCCAGACTTCGGAAAAAGTTTTCTTCTTCCAACGCTTCCACCAGAGTTCTTTCATATTCATCAGGAACCAAATAACCTCCTTCTGAATCTGTTCCAACCTGAAGAGCATTCTGAATATCAAGATAATTTTTCTTTCTCATCGCATTCCAAAATGCAGTTTTATAAGCTGCTGAGGCTCTTCCTGTTTTTTCTTCTCCTCCATTGCCTTTCCCCGGCTGATTTGTAATTGGATGACTAGTAGGCTTATTCAGTTCTGCATCAATAGCTGCCTGTCTTTCTAAACGCTCGATCTCTTTTCCAAGATTAACCACATCCTCTTCCATACGGTCATAAGTGGCCGTATCTTCTGCTGAAAGCAACCCGTCCGTTCCTCGTTTAGATTCTAAAAATGCCTTTGCTGCCTCCCACGCTTTTGCTCTTTTCTCTCTTAATGCTAAAATCTGATTCATATTAAAAATCCTCCTCTTTTAATGTGCCAAGAGACTAAGTCTCTTTTCTAACTGTTCAATGGGTGTCTTTTTTTCTGGTTTGGGAATCAGTTTTGACATCAGCGAATTCGTCACCGCTTTTCGTGAAAACATCACTGCTTCCATTTCCAACTCTTTTTCTTCTTCCCCTTCTGGTTCCTCTTTAGAAAAAAGGAGCTTATCTGCAAAGCCAAGTTCTACAGCTTTCTTTGCATTGAACCAGCTTTCCGCATCCATCAAATGTGAAATCCTCGATCTTGATAGTCCCGTTTTAATTTCATAAGCATTCATAATGGATTCCTTTACTTCATCCAACATGTCGATTGCCTTTTTCATTTCTGAAGAATCACCGATAGCAATGGTCGCAGGATTATGAATCATCATCATCGCCACAGGAGACATCTGTACTTCCGTTCCCGCCATTGCAATCACGGATGCTGCTGAAGCAGCCAGCCCATCAATTTTCACAGTCACATTCCCTTTGTAGTCCATCAACATGTTATAAATCTGTGCTGCTGCGAATACATCTCCTCCCGGACTATTGATCCATACCGTGATATCTCCTTCTCCATCTTGTAATTCTTCTTTGAACATTTGGGGAGTCACTTCATCTCCGTACCATGTTTCATCGGAAATCTCTCCGTTTAGAAACAGGGTTCTGCTCTCATCATTTTCATTTTTTACCCAGTTCCAAAACTTCCGTTTCATCCTGTCCCTCCTTTTACGACTGTGTTTTAAGCACACAAAAAGGACCACAACCAGATACTCTGTTTCTGATTATCGTCCTTAAAACACACTTTATTATTTTTGATATTTCCATCTAATTTTGGATTTATCCTCCACTTTCAAAAGAAAAAGCCTTCTATTTTTTGTTATATTCCGCTTGTTCTGCTTCAATTCTCCACTTTCATGGGATATTCTGCTTTTTACTCTTGTCACCAAACAGTAGCATATTGTTCCACTATGCAACATAGTGTTGCTCAACTCCAGTTGAGCATAAATCTTTTAAACCTGTGGCATATTACCTCCTGCCTTTCCTGCAAAGGCTCCTGCATCCGACAGCTTTGTCATGCTTCCATTCACAAGATACAAATCTCCTCCATCTTCCTCTGGAATCGGATTCTGATCTTCCATTTCCCGGATATCATTTGCTGACAGCCATCCATTCTGCCGGCCTACAGCATACCCATTCATCCGGCTGGCATAATCTCCCCGCAACAATCCATCCACATTTAGTTTTATAAAATACTCATCTTTTTCCTGTGGCAATAGCAATGCTTTCTGCAAAGCCTGTTCCCATCGGACTACCCACGGGTCTAATGTGTATTTCACAAACTCCAAAGACTGCTGCTCTATGTTAGAAAAACTGGATTTCTCCAAGTCTCCTACCATATGTGGCGGAACCCGATACATCCTAGCAATCTCATTGATTTGAAATTTCCTTGTTTCCAAGAATTGTGCCTCTTCCGGCGGAATCCCTATCTGCTGATATTTCATACCTTCTTCCAGAACAGCCACTTTTCCTGCATTTCGTGAACCACCATACACCTTATGCCAGCTATCCCTTACCTTTGCGGGATCTTTTAGAACGCCCGGATGTTCCAAAACACCTCCCGGTGTCGCTCCATTTGCAAAAAACGAGGCCCCGTATTCTTCACAGGCAAGTGTCATTCCTACTGCATTTTTAGCCATAGCAATTGGAGAATATCCTACTAAACCATCAAATCCTAATCCCGGTATATGCAGCACATCTTCCCTACGGAGACAAATCCGTCCATAGTCATTAAAATTAGGGTTCTCTTCAGTGTTCCGTGTGTAAATATAATAAAGTTCTCCGTTTTCCGCACGGTCAACCTCCATTTTATCCGGCAGAAGTGGATACAATCCTAATACCTGTCCTCTTCCATCACGAATGATCTGCGCATAGGCATTTCCCCATATCAGTAAATGGCTCATCAAGACTTCTCGGAATACGAAAGAAGTCATTTCTTCATTTGGTTCATCATGAAGGATACGATAAAGCGGATGGTCAAATACTCTTTCTTTTCCTTTATCCGTATAGCGATATAAGTGAAGTGGAAGAGACGCTATTGCTTCTGCAAGAATTCTGACACAGGAATATACTGCTGTGGTCTGCATTGCGGTCCTTTCATTCACGGAAATACCGCTTGTGCTTCTTCCAAATAAAAAAGACACTCCTGAATTATAGCTGTTTGTAGGCTTGTCTCTCGCTCCCCTTAAACCAAATAATTCTCGTAATCCCATACTCTGCCTCCTGTTTTATCAAAATGAAATAATGCCGCGCTCATCATATACACTTCCTGCTGTGCCTTCATTACGGATTGCACGATCAAGTGCCATAACTGTTGCGACTGCCCCATCTATTTTTTCTGTAGATTTTTCCTTATCCATCTTAATATTTCCTGCCGGATCTTGACGGACAAAAACATTATCCATCATCCATCTGAGAACTGGATGACCGCCATGTGCTAGTTTTTTCTCCAATGTCAGCTTCATTAATTCTTTCGTTGGCGGACTCATATCTTTATATCCCTGCCCGAAAGGTACGACAGTAAACCCCATACCCTCAAGATTTTGTACCATCTGAACTGCTCCCCAACGGTCAAATGCGATTTCCAAAATATGATATTTCATTCCCAAATCCTCGATGAATTTTTCAATGAAACCATAATGAATCACATTTCCTTCCGTCATCTGAAGATGTCCCTGCTTTTCCCACACGTCATAAGGAACGTGATCTCTCCTCACACGAAGTTGTAAATTTTCTTCCGGTATCCAAAAAAATGGCAGTATGCTATATTTTTCTTCCTCCGTTCTCGGCGGAAACACTAAAACAAACGCTGTAATGTCCGAAGTACTGGAAAGGTCAAGTCCGGCATAACATTCTCTTCCAAGCAGACTATCTTGATCTACTTCAAAGTCACATTCATCCCACCGATCCATAGGCATCCATCTGGTAGATTGTTTTACCCATTGATTCAATCGGAGCTGCCGGAAAATATTTTCTTCTGCCGGATTTTCTTTCGCACTCTGATAAGCATTCTGCACTTTTTCCAATGCTATCGTATGCCCCAAAGACGGATTTGCCTTATACCAGCTTTCTTCACTTCCCCAGTCATCATCGTCCGCAATACCATAAATCACGGGATAAAAAGTCGGATCAATCTTTCTTCCCATAAGAATGTCTTCTGCTTTTTGGTGCTGTTCAAAACAAATGGAATTGCGATCCGTTCCGGCGGTCGTAATCAAAAAATACAATGGCTGTGTTCTTGCATCACCTGAACCTTTTGTCATGACATCGAATAACTCCCGATTCGGCTGCGCATGAAGTTCATCAAAAATTACTGCGTGTACATTCAAGCCGTGCTTGGTATATGCTTCAGCAGAAAGTACCTGATAGAAACTGTTTGTCGGCTGATATACTAACCGCTTTACAGACATGATTGGCTTAATTCTTTTCTTCAGAGCCGGACATTGATCCACCATATCAACTGCCACATCAAATACGATCGAAGCCTGCTGACGGTCAGAAGCACATCCGTAGACTTCCGCACCCCATTCTCCGTCACCACAGGTCATCAGCAGAGCCACCGCAGCAGCCAGTTCTGATTTTCCATTTTTCTTTGGAATCTCCACATATGCAGTATTATATTGACGATAGCCATTTTCTTTTACCGTTCCAAAAATATCACGGATGATTTTATCCTGCCACGGAAGCAGCTCAAACGGGACACCTCTCCATTGCCCTTTCGTGTGTTTCAAACAATTAATAAAATTTACGGCATGATCCGCTTTTGTTTGATCATACACTATCCACCACCTCCCTTTATCAGCAGAAGTTCCATTGCATCGCTTTCTTTATCATCACCATTGTCCGTAACAATCCTGCTTCTTGCAGAAGGTGTCAGTCCAAACTGCTCACAGAATTTATTCATGATTTTCAGATAGGTCTGAGCAATGGACACCTGTGGAACCTGCTGCCAATAACCGGATGGTGTCTTTACGATTGTTCCATGCTGAGTAATAAATTCCTCCGCTTCTTTCCATCGCGCATACGCCTGACAGTAACCTGCAAAAGCAGCCATATCAATTTCTGTCAGAATCCCCAACTGCTCCATCTGTTTTGCCATCCGCTTCCATTCCTTCTTTGCCTCATCTTCCAGCCACGCAGGACATCTCGGTGCTTTCTTCACAGGCTTCGGTTCGTTTGTATTCAGACTTCTTTTCCCCGGATTGCCTTCCAATACTTTTACTGCCGTAGGCTTAGGTTTTCTTCCTCTCTGTGCCATTGCTCTCACCTCCTTCCAAAACATCACTAAAAAAAGACCTCCAAAGAAGTCTTTTTTTATCTCAGCACCTGTCGTTTTTACTTGAAAAATTCATCGATTTTTACTTTTGCTGCTTTTACAGCATTGTAATCATAAAAATATGAATCTTCACTTGTAATTATCTTCCCATTATCCGGCGGGGTAATAATAAAATCATATCCTGTAGTTTCACTATTCCAAGCGATTGTAATTTGATACCCTCTGTATGTTTCTCCCATACGAAAATCCTCCTGTTCTTTTTGTACACACATGTTACCTCTGACTCTTGTTTATATCCAGCAATATCCGTACCACAATCTGCACAAATTTTCTTTAGAGGTCTTCCCCATCTGTACAAATATCTAATCCCATTTTTAGCTCATTATATATCTTCATGTATCGGCTCTGCTCACTCCCTTCGCTTCCCAAAATTGCCTGAAAGAAAAATTCTTCTGCTTCCTTCCTCGAATACCACTCCTGTATCTTTCCATAACAAATGGTTCTGACTAAGGGTATCTTTTTTACACAATCTTCCCCATAAATCACATTCAATCTTGATCCATTATCCCAATGCATCAGAAGGGATGCCGTGTCATCCACTCCGAGAACGGTCCCTGTCATGCCAACTGGCGGTGCCTGTTTATCATGCATTCTTACAAGTTCTACTCTCGTACCGACTGGATATTCGCTGCGAACATGCTCCACGATTTTTCTATTCGGAAATACCATGCTGCACCTCCTCGATTGAATTTTTCAAAGCCTGCTCCAGAACATCTTTTCCAAACCCAAACTTTTCATATGCCTGTTCCAAAGTCCGATAATATCCTGCACTTGGTACTCCTATTTTCCTTTGCTCATCCATAATATACACCATCGCACTTTTTATTTTCCCCTTGATTTGCACCTCCAGCATCTTCTTATAGTAAAAATTTGGATATCCTTCATAATAGTCAAGTCTTCTTTCATCCATTTGACCGATTTCCCAAACCAATACCGGAACGACGCCTCCCTCCTTTGGTTCTATCGTAGCATACGAACCTGTTCGTGAACCTTTGAACATTAACTCATACCCTTCCACGATTGCTGTTCCTACTAAAGTTGCAGTCGGGCATCGGAATGCCATCTGCTCCTCATCCATGTTACTGCCATAGGCAATATACAACTTCTTCATATTCGTTTCATCCTTTCTCTGTTGATAGTGAGGTCTCCCTCCTACCACCTCAAGACGGTCTCTCGACCGCCATTGGTGGGGCTGTGCCTATTCCCTTCAAGCAGCATGTCTCCATGCAGAATTTCCTTCCAAATGTTTCAGAAAATGAAGTCTGCATGTTTTGAATTCATCCCCGTTTAATCCCAACCGGAGCATCCAACACCGGAATGCGTATTTTTCATTATCTGTAACTGTTCTTCTGGCACTCGCTTTCTTTTGCGTCAATGCCTGATGGCTGACTGCAAGGCAGAATTGTATGTATGCTTTAATTTCCCCTGCATGCGTAGTGCTGTTAAACAGTCGGAACTCTACTGTTCCTTTTGTGAAAGTCGCATGAAGATTTAAACCGTGGTATCTGGTATCGTTGTAATGATCTGTCCTTCTTCTATGACTCCCCTCATACCAGATGTCTTTTAATTCTTCCATCGTTTTGGGTTTTCTTTTATTAATCGTTTGAATCAACTGTTCATTTGTCTTTTTACACCATCGAAGCCTGGCCGGATCAATTTGTAAAGCTTTATATAAAATGTCCTCTTTGCTGGCGATGATATTTACCAGATTGCGTAAAGTCTGAGGTGTATATCTGCTTGCATCCACATGAATATGAATCCCACATTGCTCACTTGCGAATGCTCCATTATGCCGAAGCTGGCGGATAATTTCCTGCAAGTCTTCCAAGTCTTCATATTCTAAAATCGGACTAACAATTTCACATTTATATTCTTCCGAGGCAGGCTCCCTTCTTCCACCCTTTTTTCTCTGTGCAATAATACTGGAGTCAAATGTTGCTTTCCACGTTCTTCCTTTACGGTCTTTTGCCCCGTAAGTTTGATAATACGTCCCGATATAAAATTTCTCTGTTCCGAAATATTCTGCGATAACATCTGCTGCTTTTTTTCTGGTGATTCCGGTTAATTCAATTTCAATCCCGAACTTCTGTGTTTTCATTTTGTTGCGCCTCCTATGTGCTTTTTTTCGTAGTCTATATATCACTCTAAAAGCACATATTATCCAGTCATTTCAAACAATAATGTACACAAAAATTCGGAAAAGAAATTGTGTATTTTACAGAAAACTGCTTCCATCGGAAATCCGTTAAAAACAATCTTATCAGCCACAAACTCCAACCCAAAGCAATGTGCTTTTTCTTCTTCAAAAATCTCCATTACCCTGTTCATATCCGCATCTTTTTCTTCTGATAATCTCGCAATCAGACGCTCACTCATGTTCAGAACTTCCATACCGACAGCCTGCTTCAAAAGATACTGTTTACTATGAATCATAAAAATAAGATTTCGTATGCTCTCAGCGGTATGACCTTCTATTGGAATCTGCAAATTTAATTCTTCCTGATTCTTTTCAACGAATCCCCTTCGCTGCAGTTCTTTCTGAAGCATTTCTCCATCCTCTATTTCAATGTTTCCGTCACGATCCACAATTGCACCCCCTATCTGGTATCCAAAACTCGGCGGTCCTAAATATTTTGAAGGTTCTCCCAATATTTCTGCCACCGCTTTTACCAGTTCTTTTCTGTTTTCACATATCGTTTCAATTCTCATGTATGCAGTCTCCTTTCTTTTTGGGTACTACATACATCACTCTAAACGCCCATAAAGTCAAGCATTTTAACCATCTTTCTGACTTTCTGGAAGACACATCGCCAATGCATACGCAACCGTCGCTGTTACGGCATTTCCCGCCTGCTTATACAACTGTGAATCAGAATTCACGGAAGCGGCACGCTCGTATAATTCATCTGGAAACCCCTGCAATCGAAAGCATTCTTTTGGTGTCAATCTCCGGATTCTTCCACATCTCATCAATGTCCCCATCTGGCATCCGGTATCTAATGTCTGTGAACATCCTTTTCCGACCCTTCCACGGCGGGTATCACTATTCGGATACGCAAGTACAATTCCATCTCCCAGATGCGCTTCTTCATATCCAGTTTTTGTTGCATTTTTCACTTTCACGGATTTAACGGGTTTCTCACAAAAATACACACCGTGGCGATCTTGGGAGGTCAGCGTAAACATTGGCTCTCCATCTTCTTTCATTCGTCTTCCATTCTGACGTTTTTCCATCCTCTCCGGTGTCAAAACAGGATGCACTTCCATAACCGCAGAATTCATTGCAGTATGATTTACCATTCCCGCTGTGTATCTTGCGGTCAGGCATCTTGCAGTATCCGTAATCTTCGGTGCAACTTTACTTTGGTCGATAAAATAAAGTCCTGTCTTCGCTCCCATTCCCCCTGCATTTCCAATCAATGTAGTAGAAACTCCTTGAGAATCATATACCCGGTATCCCTGCATTCCGCCTATAATTTGGTTAAGAGCTGCTTCGTTTTTTCCTCTGAGAGATAATATTTCTCGTCTACCTCTGCTTCTAAGATTTGCGATAATGAACACGCGCTCTCTGTTT
>PPYE01338314.1_pt1 | contig 21699 bp, 12 predicted proteins | sample 1559881 | NCBI WGS metagenome assembly PPYE01 (sample SAMN08240022, study PRJNA423297) | Human gut metagenome, whole genome shotgun sequencing project.
GTAAATGCAAAATTCCCTAGCGGGTTACCTTCATTATTGTCGACAATTGCATCCGAGAAGTCAATCGTATAGGTCGTGTTAGGCTTCAAAGAGTCGAGTAGGTTGACTTGTATTCTCTTGCCGGAAGCCTTGATTTCCGGTTGCTGTATCTGGGGAGGAGAAACAACGACTTTTTCGGTTGCTTTCTCCAGCTTAATAAACTCATCAAACATCAAAGAAATTTTAGTCCTTTCATTATTCAGAGCGCCCGCAGCAGGAGTACTACCGATGAAACGGGGCGGCGTCTCATCATAAGGGCCTCCGTCCGGCCGTCCAATACTGGCGCAGGAATATAACATAGCTCCCAGCGTTACTACCGGAAGCACCTTGCGAACTATTTGCTTTATCTTTTGATTCTCAAATTGTAACATGCTGCAAAAATAAGGGTTCTTATTCAATAAACACCACACTTTCTAGCTAATTTATTAAAAAAGGAAAGGGTGACTTAAGGTAATAAACAATATTTGCGACGTTTTTATTTCTTTCCTGCTAATATAATTAGTTTTATTGCCTAAAGAGATTACCTTTGTTGCCTAATCTTTTTTCGTTCCACTATAGTGTTCCGCAAAGAACACTATAGTTTCCCTTGCGGAGCACTATAGTGGGACGAAAGAGAAACTATAGTGGAACGAAATAAAAGTAGCAAGTGAAGTAAATCCGGATAGGCAAACGGATTTATCAATGTGCCTACACTAAATAAAAACGAATATGAGTATACAATATGACCTTTACGACACGCCTGACATTCAACAAACAGGCGACGCACAACCGCTTCATCCCCGCGTAGTATTCAAAGGAACCGTCGATCAGGAAGAATTTCTAGACCGTGTACACAAATTCACAGGAATAAGTCGCAGTTTACTGGCAGGTGCTATGCAGTCTTTCCAAAACGAGTTGAGAGACCTGATTGCCAACGGATGGATTGTGGAACTGGGAGATATCGGATATTTTTCAGTGTCTTTGAAGGGACCTCGTGTAATGAAGAAAAAAGATGTACACGCACAATCCATAGAACTGAAGAATGTCAATTTCCGGGTAAGTAGCCAGTTTAAGAAAGAAGTAGGCCAGCAAATGAGACTGGAACGTGGAGAATCGATGACTCGTCACCACGGGAAAGGGCGCAGTGAAGAAGAATGTTTGACAATAATCAACCAGCATCTGAACAAATATCCCTGCCTGACCCGCACCGACTATAGCCGATTTAGTAAATCAGAACTATCTATGAAATTATAAAACAAGATTACTTGCTTTATCAATATTTATTGCTACTTTTGTAGCGGTTTCCTTTCATACGTAGAGAGGAACATTTTATTTTTTATAGAGAACGATTATTTATTGCATTCAACCATAAATTCGGCAAAAATTTACCGCGAATGGCAATAAGTGATGTCAGGTCTCGCGCACACTTCTGTATATAATTTGTTTATATACCCAATGGGCGTGGGACTATCACTTATGTCGCGGAGGGTCTTTGCCGAGCCTATGGTTGGCGTACAGTTGGTAGTTTCCCACGCTCTCTTTTTTTAAACCGCGCACCACAGGGAAATGATGCGACAAACATAACAAAGATATGTACGACGACCTGAAAGAAAACATTATTCTAGTAATGCAGCACCCTATCGCGCGCCGCCCCATCTCCAACTTATCAGATGAAGAACGAGAAAAAGCATTTGACTTGTTGAACTATCTTTCAACTTTATCCGTTGACGAAAACTATACCTTGTTAGATTACATCCAAATGGCACGTCTTGAATATGCACTTGGAGAGCTTGAGTATAAAACAACCAATGATACAGAAAAAGTAATACGACATTTTAGAACCGCCCTCCAACATCTGGAGAAAGGAGGGTTCGACTTAAGTATAAGCAAGTGGACAGAGTTAGTCAGCCTGCGAACCAAAGAAGACACGGAATAATTCAGAATCATAACCCTTACCAATATATATAGAAGATAGAAAACAAAGCGAAAAAGATTGCTTGTGCAAGTAGTCCTTTCGTTCTATCTTCGAAGAGGATGCCTTCCCCACACTTGATACTCCAATATCTTGATCGGCATCCTCTTCTTCTATCTTTCTGCCAAATCTTTTTTACATAAAACACCCCAATACAGCAGCATTCTACTTATTAACTAATTTATTAACGCACAATTCTTTTTCAGCTTGGTCATGAATTTCGGAAACCATATCTTTGCATCGTGATCACAAAACAACAATAAAACAGATTAACTAACTATTAAAAAAAGAAAGACTATGGCATTAAAGTATGTTGTCAAGAAAAGAGTTTTCGGCTTTGACAAAACAAAGACTGAAAAGTATGTAGCACAGAATGTAATTACCAATACGGTAAATTTCAGAGATTTATGCAAGGAAGTATCCATGTTCGGTATGATTCCCGAAGGCGCAGTGAAACACGTGATTGACGCACTGATTGATGCGTTGAATACGAACCTAAACAAAGGATTGTCTGTGCAATTAGGTGACTTCGGATGTTTCCGTCCGGGCATGAACTGTAAAAGTCAGAATGAAGAAAAAGATGTAGATGCCGATACCGTTCGACGAGTGAAAATCGTATTTACTCCGGGATATAAATTTAAGGATATGCTGGATAATGTAAGTATCTACAAGACGGAAGGAAACAGCGGCACCTCTTCCGGAAATGGAGGGGGAAATAAACCGGAAAATCCGGACGAAGGCGGTAGCGGTGAGGCCCCGGATCCTGCAGCATAAAACTCGAACAAGGGACCACACATAGAAAAGGGCTTCTTCCCATAAAAATGAACCCTAAAAGTTAGACAAAAACTTTTAGGGTTCGCTTAGTCATAGTTACCAGCCTGTATTTTGACCTAAATTAGGATTCTTATAATATTCAGTCTGTGGTATAGGATATAAGTACATCTTATCATCCCAGTTACGTGTTTCAAGCAATTCTTTCTTATAAACAGGCAAGCCGTTTTCCATAGTGATCTTGATGCAATAAATAGCTTTGGTTTTATCACCGATTTTCCAACGGCGGATATCCCAGAACCTATGGTCTTCGAACGCAAGTTCCACTCGTCTTTCACGACGGACGCTTTCAGTAAACGCGTCGCCGCTTGTTGTAATGGCAGGCATATCAGCAGCAGCACGCACCTGATTCAGTGCCGCACGTGCAGACAACGGATGGTCATTATCCGTATAATCAGCGTCTTTCCAGGCATCCATTGCTTCCGCATAGTTCAGGAGAATTTCCGCATAACGGAATATGATGAAATGGTGCGGTTTCTTTTTCTCATTGGAAGGAGCTAGAGAAACAGTCTCATTCATATACTTCTTCAAATAATAACCTGTGGTAGTCGCTCCGGTTGTTCCGGCACCGTCTTTTCCTCCTTCATAAGACTGGATGGTCGAGTTCATCCATGTATCGCCATTGCAAAGCACCGTTTTATAGAATCTCGGGTCTCTGCCTTCATACGGATTCTGCCCCGGTGTAATCTGTTCCCAGTCAAAGTCTTTTCCATTAGTCATCTGGAAGGCATCCACCAGGTTCTGGGTGGGCACGTTGCCTGTTTTCCCCTTTTCATAACTGATGGGCAAATTGTTAGCTTCAAAATCAAAGCTTTCCCCATTTCTACGTTCAAAAATTAATTGCGGAGATTTCAATACATCGTTTCCACCATTCTTGTCATACAGAGGATCTACATTCGTCTTCGGCAAACTGTACCAGTTCTCTTTTATGATAGCATAAGCCGCATCGGCAGCCGCTTTCCATTTATCGGCATCCTGTGCGGGATTATGCAACAAACTCGCCGCATAAAGAAGAGCACGGGATTTCAATGCCAACGCTGTACCTTTGGTCACACGTCCCGTCTCCGCCCAAAAGTCCTGATGACTGACAGGCAGAGTTTTGGCCGCGTCACTACATTCGTCACAGATATATTTTATCACTTCATTGAAAGAAGTCTTTTCCACGCCGTTGATTTCATCCAAAGCATACGTACGTGTCAAAAGTGGAATATCACCGTATCGTTTAGCCAGTTCGAACAGATAAAAAGCTCGCAACACCCGTAATTCTTCACGATACATGGTAGCTTTGGCAATGTCTTCTTCATACGTGTCGTTCCAGCGGAAACGCTCCAGTTTTTCCTGTGAATAGTTTTCAAGGAATGAATTGACGGAACGGATAGCTCCATAGCACTTCGACCACATATTATCGACTGCATTGTTGGGACTCCAGGCATTGTTATAAAAGTCGTGAACACTATTATCACTCCAGACATAAACAGAATTATCCGTTGCAGACTCCCTCAAAGCCCCGTCGAGCACTCCGAGATCTCCGGGCAACTGGCTATAAACGTAGGTAGCCAAACCTTTCACATTGCTAAAGTAGGAATAGGCCTCTTCCCTGTCCAAGCCTGTCGATTCGTCCAATTCGAGCAAGCTACACCCCGATACGGATAATAGCAAACCTGTATATAATAGGATATATTTTCTCATGGTCATCTCACATTTTAGAAGTTAATATTCAACCCGAAATAAACAGAAGTCATATCCGGATAATTGATTTTCAGATCTTCACTGTTCATATACTTCACATGATCGAGCGAAAAAAGATTGTTAGCTCTCGCATATACCTGAATCTTTTCCATTTTCACTTTCTTCGCCCAAGAGGAAGGAAGATTATAGTAGACATTCAGGTTACGAAGTTTGAAATAGCTCCCGTTCTCCAACCACTGTGTACTGTTTCTGAAGTTATTGGCATTATCCAACGTGGTCAGGCGGGGGACATTTGCGATGTCTTTCGTTTCTTCCGTCCAGCGGATTCTGTCATTCAGATACCAGTTGGAAATATTCGTGTTGTTTCTCAACGGCCAGTATACGCTGGCAGTGTTCAACATCACACTATAATGGGCTACTCCTTGAAACAGAGCATCCACGCCGAAACCTTTATATTCAAATCCCAAATTAATGCCATAATAAATCTCCGGTATGGCAGTGGAATATCCTATCGCCTTCTGGTCATTGTTGTCAATCACGTTATCGCCATTCAGATCCCTGTACTTGACATCACCTGGACGTACTTCCGAGAATTTCTGCACCGGACTGCTCTTTATGTCCGCCTCATCTCTGAAATAACCGATAGCCTCCCAGCCAAAACACTGCCCGACAGGGTAACCTTTTTTAGACAAATAGCCATACGGCTGATATCCCTCACCATTTTCTACGACTTTACTTTTGGCATAGGAGAAGTTGGCTCCGATATAATAGTTGAAGTCCTTGTATTCCTTTTTCCACATGGCAGAGAGTTCCGTTCCTTTTGTTTCCACCTTTCCTGCATTCATCTGCGGAATAGTAACCCCGATTGCCGATGAGATCAGCCCACTTCCGTCAATCAGGATATTAGTACGCTTGTCATAAAAACCGTCAATAGAAAAAGTCAGTCCCTTGAACAGGCTCATATCCAAACCGATATTATATTTATCCGCAACTTCCAGATCCAGTTGTTCCATTGCCAACACTCCTTCCTTCAGGCTACTTCCGGCAGAAGTATTTCCGGCCTGAAAATAGTAAGCACCGCTTCCTACCCAATATTGCTTATCCATGTCATAATCATAAATATCATATCCGGAGCGTCCGTAAGAAGCACGAAGTTTCAGATAATCAAAAGCGGAAATTTCTTTCATGAAATTCTCGTTCGAAAGTATCCAGGCGGCAGAAATGGCGGGATATGCACGATACTTGTCGTTCTTCCCCAATACGCTGCTGCCAAAACAGTTGGCTACGATATCCACCATATAACGGTTGTCAAAATTATAACCTGCGGTTCCGATGATGTATTGATGGTAACGACTGTTATTAGCCCCTGTCAACGTCATTGATTCTTGACGAAACATAGCACTGGCCGTAAAATCATGTTTATCCCATGTCCGGTGATAATTGACCTTCGCTTCAAAATTGGCATGTATGTATTGATTGGCCAATCCTTTGTTGCTGATTTCCAGTTCATCGTTAGGATTTCCGTAATTCGTGTAAATCGGTTCTCCATCTGTGCCTTTTTCAATGGTCTGGTACATAAAACTTTTCTTGGCTGTTTCCTGATAGGTCGCATTATTATCATAAGCAATAGCGAGTTCCGCACTCAACCCGCGAGTCAATACAGACAAATCCTGCACCAACCGCAAATCCGCCTGCAACATACGCTGATTCAGTTTATAATAACCTACGTCCGCCAGATTGGCTATCGGGTTTGTTTTCAGCACATTGTTACTGCCCCAGAATCCATTCAGTGTCTGCACGGGAAATGCGGCGGACGGGGTGTTGAAAATCTGTTCAAACAAAGTAGCTTCCGATGTGGTGGGACGCTTGGTCTCTCGCAGCATACCGAGCATACTCAATTTCAATTTTGTCGCATCCGTAATATCCACATCCAGATTCATGCGAAGATTGAGGAAGTATTTCTTCATCTGGGAGTTATAGCGATCTGTATAATCAGTGTACTTGCTATTCAGCAGTCCCATATCGTTTTTGTAATTGAGGACACTGAAATAACGAAGCCGCTTGCCACCTCCGCGGAAAGTGATGTCCAGTTGATGACTGGTCGTATGATTGCGTAACGCTTCTTTCTGCCAGTCCACATTCGGATAAAGATCGCTATTGCCTCCGGACAGGAAAGAAGCTTCATCCATGTCCGGTTGCAAGCCATCATATCTCAATGCTTCATTACGGGCTTTGGCATAGGTATAAGCATCGGCAAATTCCGGCTGATTAACAGGGAAGCCTAAACCAAACTTGTAGTCTACTTTTATATCCTTCTGGCTATATATACCGCGTTTGGTAGTTATCAATACCACTCCGTTGGCGCCTCTGCCTCCCCAAAGAGCAGTAGCAGCACCGTCTTTCAAAACGGATATTGATTCTATTTCCGAAAGGTTAATATATTCGAGAGGGCGTGCAAAACCATCTACTACAAATAAAGGTGTATCTCCATTCAAAGAACCGCGTCCCCGCACATTGAGACGAGATTTATCTGTGCCCCAACTAGTGTTCTGCATCACACTCAATCCCGGCAACAGGCCATAAATGGCATTGTAAGGACTAGTGGTAGCATTTTTATCTAATTCATCCGAATAAATGGTAGAGACAGCCTGTGTCTTCCGTAATTCGGTGGTCGTCTGTGTGCCCAGATCGATTACCTTATCTTGTCCTTCATTATTTTGCGCTATACCCGTAGTGGCAAACGCCAACGAGAAAGCTACGATATAAAGTGATTTATTCATAATCATTCTTCTTATTGTTCAACGATTTGATTATTACCAACCCGGATTCTGAATCAATCCATATTTCTTGTTTATCTCATCTATAGGCAGAGGCAACAGGAAATACTTGTCGTTCCACTTTTCAGGTTTTGCATACTGACGCGTTTCCGCCATTGCATGAGATACGGCATAAGAAAAGCCGCTTGGCTCACCGGCCGCTTTTTTAATAATCAGACGTGACAATTGTCCGGTAAATATATCTGCGCGTTTCCAACGCACCAGATCGAAATAGCGTACTTCTTCATAGCCGAATTCAATGGCTCTTTCGCGTAATATTGCTTCACGCAACGGTTTGCCGGCCGGAACATCTGTTGCCGAAATCGCAGGCATACCCGCACGCAGTCTGGTTTTATTCAGATAATCATAAGCCGTATTGCCAAACTCATCACGGACTTCCGCCTTATTCAATTCGTTCATCGCTTCGGCCATATTCAAATAAACCTCCGGAAGGCGGATCAACGGACAAGAATAAAATTTACCATTCACTTCGTCATTGAAGTTCCGTATGAATTTTCTCATGGCAACCCCATTGTAACTCATTCGTCCGTCTTTATAAGGCGCCTGGGTGGCTCCTTCATAAATCTGCACTTTCTGGGCGCCCTTAAACTTATCTCCATTCACAGCAACCGTTTCATATAAGCGGATGTCTCTTCTGGGGTTTCCGTCCTTATCAAAGAAAGGGAATTTATTATGGTCCGGATTGTTCCAGTCGAATTCTGTTCCGTCTTTCATCTGAAACATATCGACATAAGTCAATGTAGGAGAAGCAACTCCATAACGCACCTGGGCAAACGGAAGCTTTCCCGTAGCATAAGTGGTGAATCTTCTGGAAGAAATCAAGACTTCACCGTTATGGCGATTGAAATATCCTGCTGCAAAATCATCGCGGGGATTACCTGTATTCACCAGTTGATAAGCGTCCGAGTTCTTTTTATTAGCCCGCATAAATTCTAATCCGGCATCCAACGCCTTCTGCCACCTGTCTGGTGAATAGTTACCATACCAAGTAAGGAATTGAGACGAAGCATCTCCTTCCAGATAGGGTTTTTCAGCATTAAATAAAGGACTCGCCACAAACTGAAGCACCCTGGACTTTAACGCTAAAGCAGAAGCAGCCGTCATTCGTCCGTCATTATCTGCATTCACCTGCCAAGGCAGTACAGAGGCTGCCGCATCCAGTAATCCAACAATCTTCTGTACGGTTTCTTCCACTGTCATACGAGGAAATTTCATCGCATCTTCTGCCGTATATGCATGGTCTATCCACGGCATACCACCATAATAACGGAGCATTTGAGAATAATGATAGGCAATGATTACTTGCGCTTCCGCTTTTCCTATCGCTTTCTCATCCGCAGTCATATCCGGCACTCTATCCACATTCTCAATGTAAATGTAGGCTCTTCGAATACCATAAACCGGCCCTACTCCTATCGTAGCACTGGCGACATCCAACCGATATGGAAGATGTTCCAGATATGTATTTGTTCCGTCCACTGTTCCTGTATAGAATTTAGGCGCTCCCTTTTTCGTCCAGTCACCCAGATCGGTTAGCATTTCCAGAACGCCATATCCCAGACGTCCTTGCATCGGCAGATAATCCGGCAGGGAATGATAAGTTTCCGCCAGTGCCTGCTCAGCATATACCTTTTTGTTAAAAACAGAATCGATATTCTGTTCGTTACTTATCGGCTTATCCAGAAATTTCTCTCCAAATTTAAGGTCTTCGCACCCTATCAGTGTCAATACAGAGAGAGAAAGACAGCCTATATATTTTTTATAGTTTTTCATTGTCAGCACTATTAAAAGGTTAGATTAATACCTAAATTATATATTTTAATGATAGGGTAAGAATCCGCATTATTCGGATTACATTCAGGGTCCATGATGTCAAACTTATCAAAAGTCAGCAGATTATAGCCTGTCAGTTTTATACCTAACTGCTGGATACCCAGTTTCTTCAACATCTTCTTATCTGTGAAGTTATATCCTATTGTCACATTCTTCAGCTTCAAATAAGAACCGTCTCGCACCCACAAAGAGGAGGAACGCATATTATAGACTGCATTTGTCTCTGTAAACCGCGGTGTAGTAGCTGTATTAGCCGTTTCCGGTGTCCAGCGCGTATCTGCATGGAACTGCATCAAACCACGGATTTTACCATTACCAAAAGGTTCTCTGAAAGCTCCGTCCAGCAACAAAGAGCGTTGTGCAGCACCAGTCCAGTTCATCGTCAGGAAAAAGCCTTTGTAATTGATACCATAATTCAATCCGAATGTATAAGCCGGACGAGTCGGGTTTCCAATGATAGTCTGGTCGTCGGAAGTAATTTCCTCATCACCGTTCAAATCCCGGTATTTCACATCACCCGGCTTCACGGACACACCCGGATCGGGCAGACCTGCCACCAGTTTGCCGTTCTCTCCGAAGTCCGCTTCTGTATAGAAACCGTCCGCCACATACCCGAAGAGTGTCCCGACCGGATTTCCTGTCCGCCACATATAAGGTTCATTAGGCTCAACTTCGTCTTGGAAAATAATCTTATTCTTTGAATAGGAAACGTTTGCCTGAACATTATACTGAACCTGCCCGATCTTGTCATTCCACCTCACTTCTACCTCATATCCACGGTTTTTCACTTTACCCATATTTACAGCAGGTAGAATTGATGAAGTCAACCCCGTTAATAAAGGTACTGTCTTACGATTGATGAGAATATCCTTACGTTCTTCGAGGAAATAGTCCAAAGAGATTTTCAGACGGCTCTTCAAGAAATGAACGTCCAATCCATAGTTCTGTTTCAGCGCAGTTTCCCAAGTCACGTTCGGATTGCCCAGACGCTTCTCCAATGCACCCAGAATTAACGCCTTGCTGTTATAACCAAAGTTGAATCCATACTTATTGTTATTCCACCCGTCTACTCCGCTCAGATTCACATCATAAGAATCCGGCAGGAATAAGAAGCGGTTATTTCCAAGATTGTCATTTCCGACCAAGCCGACAGAAGCACGGAATTTCAGATAATCAACCACCTTCTGTTTTTTCATGAAGGCCTCTTCCGACAGGATATAACCGATGGAACCGGCAGGAAACGCACCGAATCTCTTACCCGGAGCAAAATTCTCAGAACCATTATAACCGAAGTTAACTTCTGCCATATAGCGGGATTTGTAATCATACGTCAGACGGCCTACAAAACCGATGTAAGCAGACGGTACTCCCACCCATTGAGCGGGATAGTATTTCTTACTCTGATTGTACAAGAACAATCCCCCGACATTATGAAAACCAAACTTACGGTTATATCTCAAGCTTGCTTCCAGATACCAGTCTCGTGCCCGCGAGGAAGTTTCCTCATATTGCAAGCTCTTATTTTCTCCTTTGATCTTATAAACAATATTCTTGTTGAAATCTGGCGAATCATAACCAAGTGACGGATCTTCCAAAGAAGATTGATAGAAAGGCATAAATTGTTCCACTTGCCCTTTACGCTTTTTGGTAAAACCATAACTCGTATTATAAGCACCTTTTATTTCCGCCGACAATCCTTTGGTTATGAAGTCCAACTTCTGATTTAACAGAAGGTCCAGATTCATCGTATTATTAATAGCAGTTGAGTAACCCGTTCCATAACATTTAGGCAAAGCACTGTTGCCCAGATTTATTTTATTATCAAAACGTTCCTCGGGGGTAACTATGAGTTGTCCGTCAATTACACCCGGACTACTGAACGGAGTTGTCTGATTAATCAGTGTCCAGATCGAATTAGTCGCATCATTAATCATCGGCTCATTCCGGTTACCTACAATGCCGCCGATACCAATCTTCAGCGTGGTAGTCTTAGTTACATTAAAGTCTAAATTCGCACGATAATTGTATCTTTTGTATTTATAATTATTATCATACCCCACTCCTTCAAACTGTTTCAACAGACCATTCTGATATAAGAAACCTAAAGATATGAAGTAACGTATATCCTTTGTTCCTCCGGAAATATTCAGGTTATGCTGTGTCTGCATAGATGTTTTATTAAGCAGATACTTTCTCCAGTCGATACTGGGATACATAATAGGTTCATCATTCAATCTGAACCGTTCAACTGCATAATTATTGAACACCAAATCGTTCTCGGTAGCATTTGGTTTGTCATTTGTTATAATCTCGTTTCTTAAAGTAGCATACGTATAGCTGTCTGCCATTTCAAGCATACGGGTGGGCATCTGGATACCAACTGAAGAATTTACGGAAATTTTCGCTTTGCCTTCCTTACCACGACGTGTAGTCACCAAAATTACGCCATTTGCACCACGCACACCGAACACGGCAGTAGCAGAAGCGTCTTTCAGAACCGTCACGCTCTCTATTTCATTCGGGTCCATTTGATAAAACGAACGTTCTATACCATCCACCAAAATCAAAGGAGAGGAAGCACTTTCTGTCAAGGACCCCACTCCGCGAATAAACACCTTAGGGTCTTCCTGTCCCGGCTGACCGCTAGTCTGGACGGATGAGAGTCCTGTAATCTGACCCGCCAGGGAATTGGCCACACTTGCATTCGGCGAACGTATCAACGCTTCATTGTTTACAGCAGAAATAGCTCCTGTCAGAGTTTCTTTCTTTTGTGTACCATAGGCCACAACTGTAACTTCCTGAAGTTCATTGGCCGTTTCTTTTAAAATAATTTTCAGTTGTTTGCGTCCATTTAATGGCACTTCTTGAGGTTCATATCCCATGAACGAAATTTGCAGAACTGCTTTTTGAAGATTGCTTACTTTTAAATGGAAAACACCATTCATGTCAGTAATAGCACCGTTGGCCGTGCCTTTTTCCTTTACATTGGCACCAATCACCTCTAAGTTAGATTCATCCAATACAGTTCCCGTTACTGTATTTTGCGCCCATGCCAAGAGCGAACAACACATAAGCATTAACGTACTGATGCACCTCTTGCATCTTTTTAGTCTCGTCAGTTTGTTCATAATAATAAATTTAAGAATTTGAAATAGGTTTGTTAAAAACACTCGCCACAAATTAAGTGATTGTAATAGTTTTTAAGATACAATTATCATACTAAAAAGGGACAAAATAGTACAAAATAAGAAATAAAAAGCATTAAAATTAGCTGTATTACTCATAGTATCAGGATGTCACGCTAGAAAAATACAGCCTATTCATCGTTTCTTCTTGACTTTACCATACTCGAGAGGTGATACTCAAAAAGTTAATTTACCAAGTTCTTCTTTCACCGTAAATCTATGCCAACTCCACATACCATTACCAGACTCCATTGAATAGTTCATAAATAAATTAAAATTGAACTATTGACATACCTATTAGACTTATTATTCTCCTTTATTAATCAAATTATTCCCTATCTTTGACTCCCGAAATTCAAACCTAATACAAAAACCCATGAAGAAACAACTACTCTCTTGCTGCTTGGCTGCATTGGGACTGACAGCAATTCAAGCACAAAGCTTCAATGAGTGGAAAGACCCGGAAGTGAATTCCGTAAACCGCTCCGCTATGCACACTAATTACTTTGCTTACGCATCGGCTGATGAAGCTAAAGCCGGCATTAAAGAAAATTCAACGAATTTCATGACCCTGAACGGTCCGTGGAAATTCAACTGGGTAAGACATGCAGATGCACGACCGACCGATTTTTATCAAACTAATTTCAACGACAAAGGTTGGGATGACCTTCAGGTGCCTGGCGTTTGGGAGTTGAACGGTTACGGTGATCCTATCTATGTCAACGTAGGATATGCCTGGAGAAGCCAATTCAAAAACAATCCCCCGCAAGTACCGACAGAAAACAATCATGTAGGCTCTTACCGGAAAGAAATCATCCTTCCTGCTGACTGGAAAGGCAAAGAGATTTTTGCACATTTCGGCTCGGTAACTTCCAACATGTACCTTTGGGTGAACGGACGTTACGTAGGATATAGCGAGGACAGCAAACTGGAAGCCGAGTTCAACCTGACCAACTACCTGAAACCGGGTAAAAACGTGATTGCTTTCCAGGTATTCCGCTGGTGCGACGGCAGTTATCTGGAAGATCAGGACTTCTTCCGCTACTCTGGCGTAGGACGTGACTGCTATCTTTACGCACGTGACAAGAAATACATCCAGGATATTCGCCTCACTCCAGATTTGGATAGCCAATATAAAGACGGTACGCTGAACATAGCCGTTGATCTGAAAGGAAGCGGCACAGTTGCCTTGGACTTGACAGATACTCAAGGTAACAGTGTAGCAACTGCCGACCTGAAAGGCTCTGGCAAATTAAACACTACCCTATCCATCTCCAACCCGGCCAAATGGACTGCCGAAACGCCTAATCTCTACACGCTGACCGCTACACTGAAAAACGGCAACAACGTAGTAGAAGTAATCCCCGTTAAAGTAGGATTCCGCAAGATTGAGCTGAAAGGCGGACAGATACTCGTCAACGGGCAACCGGTACTCTTCAAAGGAGCCGACCGTCACGAAATGGACCCGGACGGCGGTTATGTCGTTTCTCTCGAACGTATGTTGCAGGATATCAAAGTGATGAAAGAATTGAATATCAACGCTGTACGTACTTGTCATTATCCGGACGACAACCGTTGGTATGACCTTTGTGACCAATATGGTCTGTATGTAGTGGCCGAAGCCAACGTAGAATCTCACGGAATGGGTTACGGCGATCAGACACTGGCAAAGAACCCGAGTTACGCTAAAGCTCACATGGAGCGTAACCAACGCAATGTACAACGCGGATACAACCATCCGTCCATCATCTTCTGGTCACTGGGCAACGAAGCCGGCATGGGACCGAACTTTGAGGAATGCTACACTTGGATTAAGAACGAAGACAAGACACGTGCCGTACAGTATGAACAAGCAGGAACCAGCGAATTCACCGATATTTTCTGCCCGATGTATTATGACTACGACGCTTGTATCAAATATAGCGAAGGCGACATCCAAAAGCCGTTAATCCAATGCGAATACGCACACGCTATGGGTAATTCACAGGGAGGATTCAAAGAATACTGGGACATCATCCGCAAATATCCGAAATATCAGGGCGGATTTATCTGGGACTTTGTAGATCAATCCTGCCACTGGAAAAACAAAGACGGAGTAAATATCTATGGTTATGGCGGTGATTTCAACAAATACGACGCTTCGGACAACAATTTCAACGACAACGGTTTAATCAGCCCCGACCGCGTGCCTAATCCGCATGCATACGAAGTGGCTTATTTCTATCAGGATATATGGACTACTCCTGCAGATCTTGCCAAAGGTGAGATCAATATCTTCAACGAATATTTCTTCCGCGACCTCTCTGCATATTATATGGAATGGCAATTACTGGCAAACGGGGAAGTAGTGCAAACAGGCATCGTGTCCGACCTGAAAGTTGCACCCCAGCAAACTGTGAAAGTGCAAATTCCGTTGGACGTGAAGAATATCTGTCCTTGCAAGGAATTGTTGCTGAATGTGAGCTATAAACTGAAAGCCGCCGAAACGTTGCTGCCGGCAGGAACGACTATCGCTTACGACCAGTTAAGCATCCGCGACTACAAAGCACCGGAACTGAAACTGGAAAATCAACAGGCTTCCAACATTCCGGTTATCGTGCCCAGTATTTTGGACAACGACCGCAATTACCTGATTGTGAAAGGTGAAAACTTCTCTATGGACTTCAATAAGCACAATGGTTACCTTTGTCGCTACGACGTCAACGGCATGCAACTGATGGAAGACGGCAGCGCACTGACTCCTAACTTCTGGCGTGCACCGACCGACAATGATTTCGGAGCCGGACTGCAACATAAATACGCTGCCTGGAAGAATCCTGAACTGAAACTGACTTCTCTGAAACATGCTATTGAAAACGATCAGGCAGTGGTTCGTGCAGAATATGACATGAAGTCGATTGGCGGAACATTATCGCTGACTTACACCATTAACAACAAGGGAGCAGTGAAAGTTACCCAAAAGATGATGGCAGACAAGAGTAAGAAGGTTTCTGACATGTTCCGCTTCGGTATGCAAATGCGAATGCCTGTCAACTTCAACGAGGTAGAGTACTACGGTCGTGGTCCGGGAGAGAACTATGCTGACCGTAACCACGGAGCCATGTTAGGCAAATACCGCCAGACGGTGGAAGAACAATTCTATCCGGGACTTGCTTGTGTGAACAGTTGGGGAGCCATTCCACTGGAAAAATACCGTCTTCCTTACCAAGATTATGAGTTAAGTTTTATTATGACTCCTGTATATCATAAAATAAAGTAAAAAACATAGTTAAAAAACACGGTATCAGAGAACAAGAATACCGAATTTAAAGTACTTTTGCAGCCGGAAACTAATTTAACCGAATTAGTTTCCGGCTTTTTCTTCCTTAACCTCCTTAATCTATATGGACGAACAGCACACTGGCAACAAATGCATTAAATTAAAAAACAGATATTTATAAGTATGAAAAGTAGAATTGTTTTATTTGCATTTTGCGTAGCCCTCTTGTCAAGTTGTGGCAATAAGGGCAATGACACAGGAAAGGTTCCTGAATATGCAGTACAAGAGTTACAAAAGACGACCGCTAATTTAACAACTGCCTATCCGGCTACCATCAAAGGTAAACAAGATGTAGAAATCCGCCCCCAAGTATCAGGCTTCATCACAAAACTCTGTGTAGACGAAGGAGCAGCTGTACGTAAAGGACAAGTGTTGTTCATTGTTGATCCGACTCAATACGAAGCAGCTGTACGCACTGCCAAAGCAGCAGTGGCTACAGCAGAAGCAGCAGTGAGCACTCAACAGATGACGTATGACAATAAGAAAGAGTTGAACAAAAAGCAAATCATCAGTGACTATGACCTGGCAATGGCAGAAAACTCCCTGGCACAGACCAAAGCCCAGCTGGCACAAGCAAAAGCACAACTGACCACTGCTCAACAGAACTTGTCATTCACACAGGTTAAAAGTCCGTCAGATGGCGTTATCAACAATATCCCTTATCGTGTAGGAGCATTGGTAAGCCCTTCTATCGCTACACCGATGACTACTGTTTCCGAGATTGACGAAGTATATGTATACTTCTCAATGACAGAAAAGGAATTGCTGGCAATGACCAAGTCCGGTAGCACTATCAAAGAAGAAATCAGCAAAATACCGACTATCAAACTACAATTAATCGATGGTTCCACATACGATATAGAGGGTAAAGTGGATGCTATCACAGGCGTTATCGACCAATCTACCGGTTCGGTAAGCATCCGTGCCATCTTCCCGAATAAGGAACATGTATTGCGTAGCGGAGGTACTGCAAACGTTCTGATTCCTTATGCTATGGAGAATGTAATCACTATACCGCAGTCTGCAACAGTAGAAATCCAGGATAAGAAGTTCGTTTATGTTCTGCAACCGGACAACACGGTAAAATATACAGAAATCAAAATCTTCAATCTGGATAACGGAAAAGACTACTTGGTTACTTCCGGTCTGAATTCAGGAGATAAAATCGTAATCGAAGGAGTACAAAACCTGAAAGATGGCCAGAAGGTTCAGCCTATCACACCGGCGCAAAAAGAAGCAAACTATCAACAACATTTGAAAGACCAACACGACGGTAATTTAGCCACAGCCTTCAACTAATAATCAGATAATCATTATGAAATTAGATAGATTTATTAACCGTCCGGTACTATCAACCGTTATTTCTATCCTGATAGTCATCCTGGGGGCTATCGGATTGGCGACACTGCCTATCACGCAGTATCCGGACATCGCGCCTCCTACCGTTTCGGTAAGAGCCACCTATACGGGAGCCAGTGCATCGACCGTATTGAATTCCGTGATTGCTCCGTTGGAGGAACAAATCAACGGTGTAGAAAACATGATGTATATGACCTCAACTGCGTCAAACACGGGTTCCGGTGATATATCCATATATTTCAAACAAGGAACAGATCCGGACATGGCCGCCGTCAATGTACAAAACCGTGTCTCTATGGCACAAGGTCTGCTGCCTGCCGAAGTAACTAAAGTCGGTGTAACCACTCAAAAACGCCAGACTTCCATGTTGGTAGTATTCTCTCTTTATGACGAGACGGATACCTATAGCGAATCGTTTATTGAAAACTATGCTAAGATCAACCTGATTCCTCAAGTTCAACGTGTACAGGGTGTAGGTGATGCCAACGTTTTAGGTCAGGATTATTCTATGCGTATCTGGTTACGACCGGATGTCATGGCACAATACAAGCTCGTTCCCGGTGATGTTTCCGCTGCTCTGGCAGAACAGAATGTCGAAGCTGCTCCAGGACAGTTCGGTGAACGCAGTGACCAGACTTTCCAATATACCATCCGTTATAAAGGACGCTTGCAACAGCCTGAAGAGTTTGAAAATATCGTTATCAAATCTCTTCCTGACGGTGAAGTACTCCGTCTGAAAGATATAGCAGAAATTCAGCTGGACCGTTTGGGATATAACTTTACCAATCGGGTAGACGGTCACAAATCTGTGACTTGTATCGTATACCAGATGGCAGGAACCAATGCGACACAAACCATCAGTGATATTGAGGCATTGTTGGATGAAGCATCAAAAACGTTGCCTACCGGATTGAAACTGAACATCTCCATGAATGCCAATGACTTCCTTTTCGCTTCTATCCATGAAGTGGTGAAGACGTTGATCGAAGCATTTATCCTGGTGTTTATCGTAGTGTATATCTTCTTGCAGGATTTACGTTCCACATTGATTCCGACTATCGCCATTCCGGTAGCTCTGATCGGTACTTTCTTCATCCTGTCCCTGGTAGGATTCAGTCTGAACTTGTTGACGTTATGTGCGCTCGTGCTTGCTATTGCGATTGTGGTCGATGATGCGATTGTGGTCGTCGAGGGTGTGCATGCCAAGCTTGACCAAGGTTATACATCTGCCCGTCTGGCTTCTATCGATGCCATGAATGAATTGGGTGGTGCTATCGTATCTATTACGCTGGTTATGATGGCCGTATTCGTTCCGGTAAGTTTCATGGGAGGTACAGCAGGAACATTCTATCGTCAGTTCGGTATGACTATGGCTATCGCTATCGGTCTGTCCGCATTGAACGCATTGACTTTGAGTCCGGCTTTGTGCGCCGTTCTTCTGAAACCTCACAAAAAAGAAGATGGAACAACGGAAGACTCCACATTGAAAGAACGTATGAAAGTAGCCTATACGGCAGCCCATACAACTATGATCAACAGATATACCGAAGCTATCGGAAAGATGTTGCATCCGGGAATTACACTTACTTTGACGCTTATTGCCATTCTCGGCATGATCTTTGGTTTGTTCAGTATCAATCCGATAGTCACTGCAATTTTCGTAGTGCTTAGTATTCTGGCACTGATCGGAATGAGTACGAAGAAGTTTAAAAACAGATTCAACGATACATACGAATCAATCCTGAAACGTTATAAGAAACGAGTACTGTTCTTTATCCAGAAGAAATGGTTGTCTATGGGATTAGTTGTCGCTTCCATTGCGATACTTGTATTCTTCATGAACACCACTCCGACAGGTATGGTGCCTAATGAAGATACCGGAACGCTGATGGGAGCAGTGACATTACCTCCGGGTACTTCCCAAGACCGTTCTGAAAAAATCCTGGCACGTGTAGACAGTCTGATCGCTTCCGATCCTGCGGTATTGTCACGTACCATGATTTCCGGATTCAGCTTTATCGGTGGCCAGGGACCATCATACGGTTCTTTCATCATCAAACTGAAAGACTGGGACGAACGTTCCATGATACAGAATTCAGACGTTGTAGTCGGTTCCTTATATATGCGTGCACAAAAGATTATCAAAGAAGCACAGGTATTGTTCTTCGCTCCTCCTATGATCCCGGGTTACTCGGCATCTACGGATATTGAGGTCAATATGCAAGATAAGACCGGTGGTGATCTGAACAAATTCTTCGATGTGGTTAATGATTATACGGCAGCATTGGAAGCACGTCCGGAAATTAATTCAGCAAAGACTTCCTTCAACCCGAATTTCCCGCAATACATGATTGACATTGATGCGGCAGCTTGTAAAAAAGCTGGCATCAGCCCGAGCGATATCCTCACTACTATGCAAGGATATTACGGAGGTTTGTACGCATCCAACTTCAATCGTTTCGGTAAGATGTATCGTGTTATGATTCAGTCAGATCCGTTATCACGCAAAAACCTGGAATCTTTAAAAAATATCAAGGTGCGTAATAGTGCAGGCGAGATGGCCCCGATTGCCCAGTTCATTTCTGTGGAGAAAGTATATGGTCCGGATATTATTAGTCGTTTCAACCTTTATACCTCTATGAAAGTAATGGTAGCTCCGGCAAGTGGTTATACATCCGGTCAGGCATTGACGGCTCTTGCCGAAGTTGCTCAAGAAAACCTGCCTACCGGTTATACGTATGAACTAGGAGGTATGGCGCGTGAAGAGGCTCAAAGTAGCGGAAGTGCTACCGGACTGATTTTTGTACTCTGTTTTGTATTCGTTTACTTATTGTTGAGTGCACAGTACGAAAGTTACATTCTTCCATTGGCCGTATTATTATCCATTCCGTTCGGTCTATTAGGCAGTTTCCTGTTTGTGAATGGTGTAAGTGCTATCGGTAATATTTCGGCATTGAAGATGATTCTGGGTACGATGTCAAACAATATCTATATGCAGATCGCGTTAATCATGTTGATGGGTCTGTTGGCGAAGAATGCCATCTTGATCGTAGAGTTCGCCCTAGATCGTCGCAAGATGGGTATGAGTATCACTTGGGCAGCTGTATTGGGTGCCGGTGCTCGTCTCCGCCCGATTCTGATGACATCATTGGCGATGGTAGTCGGTTTGCTTCCGTTGATGTTTGCCTTCGGTGTAGGTGCCCACGGTAACCGTACACTAGGTACTGCCTCTATCGGTGGTATGTTAATCGGTATGATTTGCCAAATTTTCATCGTTCCTGCCTTGTTTGTTATCTTCCAGTATCTGCAAGAGAAAGTTAAACCGATGGAATGGGAAGATATTGACAATGCAGATGCCGTAACAGAGATTGAACAATACGCTAAATAATGAAATTCGATATGAAGAAACAGATTCTATATATGTTGTGCGCAACTGCTCTCTTGAGCAGCTGCCACATCTATAAGTCGTATGACAGACCCGAAGATATCACTACTTCCGGCCTGTATCGCGATCCGGTAGCGGATAATGATACACTGGTTTCGGATACAGCCAACTTCGGCAAGGTACTATCAGCAGTTTTGATAATAGTAAAGCAAGTAAGACTTATTCACTTCCGGTAACCGCCAGTTGGGAGATTAGTCTCTTTGGAGGCTTGCTAAATGCCAAACGAGGTGCAGATGTTGCCGTTAAGCAGGCCAAAGCTTACAAACAAGCTGTACAAACGCAGATTATTGCCAATGTTGCTAATCTGTATTACACTTTATTAATGCTTGACCGCCAACTGGAAATCACCAGAGAGACAGCAGAAATATTAAAGCGTAATGCCGAAACAATGGAAGCAATGAAAAATGCTGCTATGTATAATATCAATTCGGCAGGTGTCGAACAGAGTAAAGCGGCTTATGCACAAGTGATGGCCTCTATTCCGGATATAGAACAGAGCATCCGCGAAGTGGAAAATTCTCTATCAACTCTTCTTGGAGAAGCTCCCCGCCATATCCAACGCGGTACCATCGAAAAGCAAATTCTACCATCCGAATTTTCAGTAGGCATACCTATCCAATTATTATCCAACCGTCCGGATGTAAAAGCGGCTGAAATGTCACTAGCTTCTGCTTATTATAACACGAACTCCGCACGTTCCGCTTTCTATCCACAAATTACACTTAGTGGATCTGCCGGATGGACAAACAGCGCAGGCTCTGCTATCATTAATCCGGGAAAATTCCTGGCTACTGCCATCGGCTCACTGACACAGCCTCTCTTTTATCACGGAGCAAATATCGCTAAACTGAAAATGGCCAAAGCGCAGGAAGAACAGGCGAAACTCTCCTTCCAGCAAACGCTGTTGAATGCCGGTAGTGAAGTCAGCAATGCGCTAAGTTTATACCAAAAGACGAGTGAAAAGGTAGAATCTCGTCAAATGCAAGTAGAATCTGCCAAAAAAGCTTCGGAAGATACAAAAGAATTGTTTAACTTAGGGACTTCAACCTACCTGGAAGTATTGTCTGCACAGCAGGCTTACTTGAGCGCACAAATCTCACAGGTTTCCGATTGCTTTGATCGGATGCAGGCTGTAGTAAGCCTTTACCAGGCACTGGGTGGTGGAAGAGAAGAATAACTTTAAACATATACTATTATGATTAGTCCGTTAG
>PPYE01320452.1_pt1 | contig 21698 bp, 18 predicted proteins | sample 1559881 | NCBI WGS metagenome assembly PPYE01 (sample SAMN08240022, study PRJNA423297) | Human gut metagenome, whole genome shotgun sequencing project.
GTATATAATAGATGTAAATGTATAACTAACAAAGATATTATAGGATAAAACAATCAAAAACGATCTTATATATATAAATAAAGAGGTGAATTTTTTTATAATAACGCATATAGCATAAAATAATATTTTGTTTTTTGTCGGGTGATAGGCTAAAAACTTAGGTTTCAGTACATTGTTAACAAAAATAAACACTATTAAAGTGTGTTACAATAGGATAATATAACTTCTGAAAATCTACTATTTTTTTAAATATTTTAATAAAATATTCATTGCGGCTTCAGTATTTAATTTCTGTAATGAAGCTTCTTGCTCATATTAAATAAAAAGAACCTGATATACCGCTTATTTTGTATAGGTGATGGAAAATTGCGGCACTACTTTTCGATTTTTTTATATTGAAAATTTATTTGATGCGGAACTTCGATGTCAGTATGTAAGGCTCTGTAGACTGTTAATTAAATATGCTAAAACTTCTGAAAATCAAGCAAATCAATATTGAGTCATTTTTTAATCTTCTGAACCATCAATAAATAGCTGTTGTTCTGAATGGAAACCGATAGAACCCTGTTAAGTATCAAGTTCTGTGAAATGAATCGGATAAATAAACAAGTATATCGGAAAAACTATAACTAAGGCCGATGTTAGAATAGTTTTTTTAATTAACCACAAAAAAAGAAAAAGTATGAAATGTTTAAAATCAACTCTACTCTTAGGAGTAGCTACGTTGTTTTTTGTCGCGTGTAGCAATGATGATAATGTAGCAACCTCTATTCCTATTGACAGTGGAGAAAACTACTCCTGTTAGTTTCAATATGGATGTTAGTGCGTTTAAAATGGGCTCAGTAGGAAGCCGTGCTCTTAATCCCGTTTATACAAATAGTGGATTTACAATTTATGCATTTAAGAAAGCTGCCGAAAGTGAAGATTTTGTTTGTAATACAGTGATAAATGGTTCAAGTATGACTTACAATCCATCTACTCAACTGTTAAGCGGTTCAGCTACTATTCCTATCGGAACTTATAAATTCCTTCCTGTTTATGGTCTGGCTAATGCCCCTGCCGGAACCATCCCTTCAAACATGATAGGACAAGTTTTAACCGATGATTTATTAATAAATCAAGTGCAAGCCAGCGTATTGCCTGAAATATTTTTAATGGACGGCCCGGCTGCTGATCTAACTCGCTATGATATGGGTTTGGATAATGAAAACCCTAATCCTACGGTTACGGCTACGTTAAAAAGAGCTGTAGCAAGAGTTGATATTTTATTTATTAGTGCAACAAAAGATGATGCCGGTAATTACGTAGAAGCGGAAATGACAGACAAAGACATACTTGGAAACGGAGCATTACAAGCTATGAGTTTAAGTTTTACAAATTTGAACCAAAGTATGAACTTCTTTGGCATTAAGAGCGGTGGAACTTTCTCAGATGCTATGACATTTCCTCTTGCTAATTTGAACAATCGGATAACTATTGGTAGCGGAACACAAACTATTGTAGAAAATGACGATTATGCCAATTTCGATAATGTTCAGGCCGGCGATATAATCCGAGGATCTGCTCATATTGGCGGACTTTATTTTGTTCCTAACAGTGATGCAACTGCAACAGTAGGATTGACTATGGTCTTAACCAACAATAATGACGAACAAAGAACTGTAAGGATAAGCACCGGTGGCAATAATTTGTTACCACTTGCCCGTAATATGGTGACTTTAGTTAAAGTATATGTGGTAAGACCTGATAATCCGGTTATACCTCCTCCTACCGTATTTGATACTAACGTGAAATTTGAAATCGAAATTGATCAGGTTTGGTTAGGAAGTAACACTGTAGTAGGTGAAATGAATTAATTATTGTAAAAGGATAAGAACTGTTTTCTTATAGAGAAATTATAATAACCATAAATATGTTTTGCTTGAATATAAATTATTTGAGAAGTTTAAAATCGATATAGTATGAAGATGAAAAGTATAGTATTCTGGACATTAACTGTTTTTGCAACAGTGTCTTGTACCAGCGATTTAGAGGATAATGGAGCAGTAGTTAAGGAGATGCCTGCCCTTGAAAAAACTGTTACTTTTTCTGGTGGAATGGATGGAGTTTCGGTTTTAGCCTTTCAGCAAAAAAACGGTGGTGAGTTTCTCTATAAGGAAACAGTTGCCGGGACATGGGTTAATAATAGGATTGAAACAATTATGGAAATTGGTAAATATAAATTTTTATTTTCCAAAACTCCTAATACAAATACCTCTTTTTACCCTGCTTCCCTGGTAATTGGCAACACAAAGCTTGAAGATACTCGCTTTGAAGCGAAACCCGATCCTCAGCGTGGAGGATACGTGTTATCTGTAGATGAAATTTTTCTACAGGAAACACCTGAATTAGCAAAAGAAATATATCACATTGTAGATAGTACCACTATCCGCGCAGAATTAAAACGTGCTGTAAGCCAAGCTACATTAATCGTAAAACGAGGTTATCGGAGTAATACCGGTTATACAGAATTACCCTTTTCCAATGGAGAATCCATTGTCGACCACATCGAAACTATCAATCTTGATATTAAAGGAGTAGGTAACAGTCTTAACATAGACGGTGGATTGGGATCTGTGAATACATATTACTCTGTCAACCAATCGGATTCGATTATTGCAGGCGGCTTTGCACACTATACAGGACCTTTTGTTTTTCCTAACGAAACAGGAGCAAATTCTGAAATAGATATTACAATTTACCCAACATCTACCAGTCTTTTTCCTGTAACAACAGGAAAAGTATTAGGAGTTTTTGAAAGAAACAGAAAGCTTGAAATCACTCTTTGGGTAACAGCAACCTATGAACTCATCACAGTGACTGTAAGGACAGCTCCTATCACAGCTGAAGATGAGGGAGATGAAGGTATTTGGGATTAATGATTTTTAATTGATAAATAATTATGAAAAAGAAAATTATAATACAGATAGTAGGCTTCTTCGTTTTAGGCATGGCAGTTATATCTTGTTCAGATAAAACAGAAGATTCTGGTAGTACGATTGATTTGACGGATGGAATTCCCGTAAAAGTAGACTTAGGGACGAGGGCATTATCGAACAATTTAGAGTGCGACTTATATATATATAGAAAGTCTTCGTCCGATACGGACTATATCTTGAAAGAGATTATTCCGTTCGGGAACGAAGATAATAAAGTTTTGAAATTTTTGAATAATGAGTTGGCGGCTAATACTTATCGTTTCTTTTTTGTAGCCACCACTCCGGGAAATGGAGAACTACTCCTGACAAATACCTCGGATACAAACATATCTATTGGTGATTCCTGGGCTAATTTAAGAATAAAAGCAACTACAAAAAACTTATCAGATAATTATTATTACGGTGTGATAACTAAGTCTGGAAGTCAGATATTGACAGAAGGTAGGATAAATGCGATTCTTTCCAGATTGGTAGGACAAATGACAGTAGATATTTACCGCGTGGCCGATAATAATGTAAATAATCCTATAAACAAAGTATCCTCTACAGTGGGTTCCGTACTTGACAGGGTAAAAGAAATTAATATAGAGTATAAGGGTTTGACACAGATGATTGCTTTTAATGCAGCAGGAGAAGTTATGGAAGCAGCAGAGTGGCCTGATGCCTTTGAATATACGATCAATCCTGTCTTGGACGACTCTTTGCGTGTGGATATACCTCAGGAAAATATTGGTCTTATACAATCAGGTCGTAAAACAACAGGAAGCGTGAGGATAAAAGGTGTTTGTGCACTTCCTGCCAAAGAAAAAATAAGAATGGAAGTTACATTCGGTTATTACGATACAACTCCTAATTGTGGAAACTCACATACAGGAAATCATGATTCATCTTGTTTTGTAGAACGAACACTCACACTCAATATGCCCAGAACGAATAATAATCCGGATGAATTATTGAGTATTCTTTCTGATACATTTACAGTTAATAATGCAGCTATACGTTTTGATCGTATCATTGATGTAGGTGTAGACGGTTTGGTATCTTTTAATGTTGTTTGGGATATGAATAATTAATGATAAATTTTAATATACAGACCTTATGATACAGAGACTTATAATATTATTAGGAATTTCCGTCTTGTTGATGACGTCCTGTCAGAATGATGATTTTATTCCTGAACCGATTCCCGGAGAAATTAATGGTGAGACTGTGCCTGTAAACTTTTCGATGTCTTTACATAACTCTACGGAATATGAGCCTATGTCCAGAAACGCGAGTACCGATACAATAGCTATCGGATCAACCTTCAATTATATTATTGTACAGAATATAGACTCTAAAAAAGTTATAGAGAGAGTTGGACAGGGAGAAATCCAAGCTCCTACAAGCTATTTCGGATGGAAAAATGTGAAGATAGATGGTGTAAATACTTTCCCTGCCCTATCTATTAATATGCGTCCGGGAGACTATGAAATAATGATTTTCACCGGTGCAAAAACTGTTGAATGGAACACCAGTCTAAGGCCCGGAACTGTTTTACCGGAAACCAATACTCCGGAAAACCCTATACCGGCTGCATGTGTTTATCAACCTAATAGTTTCTGGACATATGATGGTGAAAAAGCCCTCACAGAAGAAGTCTTTTTCGGAAGACAGGGATTCACTGTCACTAAAACAAATGACTTACATTCTTATCCTAATCAGCATCAAGTTGGTGTTCCGCTTGAAAGAAGAGTTACGAAATTCAGGGTATTACTTAAAGATGTCGCTGCACCCGGTGGAACCCGGTTTGCCGATGGTAATCCCATAGCTATTCTTATCAAAGCAGATATAATTGTAGATCCGAGTACTCCATTAGCTGATGGGCTGGACGTTTGGGGGAATTTATGGTACAATAATGTTGCTCCTTTATTACAATATAAGTATATAACTATGACTCATAGCGCTCCGATACGAGGTCCTCAAGTAGATAGTTATTATATAAGCAGAGTTTCTGCCACAGCCTATGCTCCATATTTATTCTGTGATAAAAACACAGAAATAGCAATTACGATTACCAATTTTGATTGCTCAGCCAGAGCGGGCTCTCCCTCTTATAAATATTACGGGCAACATGATTTTACTTTGAATTGGAATAACATAAAAGGAATAATTTTTAAACCAACTGATAATATTGATCCTGGTACAATTGATTTCCTGATGGAACCTGACTATGATATATCCGGCAATCTTGCTGATCCGGCTATACTTTTTGATGCTAATTATGAACATAATTTTTAGTTTATCATTATATACTAGGAAATCATATTATTTAATAAAATATAATATTATGACAAAGAATTTAAGTATTGTAGGTATTCTGCTCCTACTAATGACTTTTTCTTCATGTGTAAAAGATGGCGTTGATGAATGTCCGACAGGACAGGTGAGACTAAACTTTTATGCAGAGAGGTTCAGGAACAGATTTGAAGATCCTCTTGCTGACAGAGAAGATAAGTTTTGCGCAGTTGTCAACCATCTCCGTTATTTCCTTTATAAAGATGGTGCATTATTTCGCCAGGAAATTATCCCGAATTTTGATGATAAAGATATAAATTGTTATACTCTTTCATTAAATGATTTGGAATATGGTGACTATCAAATAGTAGTAGTAGGTAACTCTACAGGTATAGCTTTAACCGGAGATCCTATCAACCCTGCTAATCTTAGAATAGGCTATCCGGGTTTCGCAGATACGGAGGATTACTTTACAACATCATACCCATTTAGTGTTTCTTCCCCGGAAACGAAGAGTTATGATGTCGGTATGTCGCGTGTACATGGTGTTGTGCGTTATTCTTTCAGAAATATGCCGGAGGATGTTTCCAACTTTGCAGTTGCAATGGAAAATGTTTCTATGAGCAAATGGATTACAGGTGAATATGAAGAGGTAGGAAGGGCTTTCAATACATTTCTTTTCTCTGCCCCGACTACAAGACAGGCATCTCCAAATGAAGAATATGTAATCGGAACATTCCCTACATTATCGGATCAACATTCGACATATCATTTAAGTCTTTTCCGACAAGGTGAAACGGAGCCTTATATAACACATTTGGTGGGTGATACTTTCAATATAAGAAGAAATCAATTGCTTGATATTACGACCATTTTTGAAGACGGAAGTATTCGTTTTGAAGTAAATATGGATAGTGACTGGGGCGGATCTTTACCTAATCCCGGTACAGAGCTTGATTAATTAAAACGGAAATTGAATAATTAAAAAACATACAGCATGAAAAAAGGAATAATAATGTTGGTTTCAATGCTTGTTTCAATGTCAGTGTATTCGCAACATGTGGGTATAAAGAATAACTTACTTTATGACGCAGCACTGACTCCTAATCTTGGACTGGAAATTGGTCTGGGGAAAAAAGCAACCTTAGATATTAGTGGAAATTATAATCCGTTCAAGCTCGGTAATCATAGACAATATAAACATTGGATGGTACAACCGGAATTCAGATTATGGACTTGCGAAAAGTTTAATGGATTGTTTTTCGGTCTTCATGGCATTGGTGGAGAATTCAGTATAGCAAGGATCAAGCTGCCTTTTGGCTTGTATAAACAGTTGAGAGATCACCGTTATGAAGGCTACTTCTATGGTGGAGGTATTACAGTTGGGTATCAATGGGTGCTTAGTAAACATTGGAATCTGGAAGCTGCAATAGGAGGAGGATATATGCGTATTCATTATGATAAATATCCTTGTCCGGACTGCGGACCTAAAATCTGGACAGGCAATTATAACTATTGGGGGCCAACAAAAGCAGCTATATCTTTAATTTATGTTATCCATTAAAATAATCATAGAATATGAAAAAGATAAACTTTTATATTATTATAAGCATACTGACATTTCCATTTCTTGGTTTGCAAGCCCAGAAATTAACTCAAAATCAGATAATGCTGGATCAGACAAAAGTAAGAAAGGATAATGGCAGGGTGATAATGGATATGAACGTAAATCTGGATAACCTGGATTTAGGCATACAGCAAATGATCGTATTAACACCTATCGTAAGATCAAATGATAATCGTATAATCCGCCAACTACCTCCTGTTGTCATTACGGGAAGAGTCAGAGATCGCGTACTGGAACGTTCCATGGATTTCGACGGTTATCAGTTTGAACAGGCACCGGTGAAAATTATGCGCCGGCATAATAATACAAATCAATCTATCCCTTTATCTCTGTTTCTGCCTTATGAAGATTGGTTGTTAGATGCAGGCTTGTATATGAAAGAAGATAAATTAGGATGTGCATGCGATAATATGGGAGAAAATGAGTATGCATTACGTACTCCTCTTCTGGTAGAACCTAAATATGTATATAGCTATGTTACTCCGCCTGTAGAGCCGGTGAAAACCCGTAGCGAAACTCATACGGCACGTCTTAATTACAAGTTAAATCGTTATGAGTTACTTCGTAATTTTGAAAATAATGCGGTAGTGTTGGATAGCGTAGATATGATTATCAAGGAGATTAGAAATGATGAAAATCTTACTGTAAATAATTTCCGTGTAACAGGTTATGCTTCTCCCGAAGGTAATGAACAACATAATATGAAGCTTTCTGAAAACCGTGCACGCTCCTTTGTAAATTATCTGCAAAGTACATATAGTATAAATCCATCAGATCTTCAGGTAGATTGGAAAGGGGAGGACTGGGAAGGTCTTCGCAGGGTTGTTGCCGCATCCAACATATCTAATAGGAATGAAATATTAACAGTATTGGATGAGCCTAATAACCTTCAACGTAAGAACAGGCTTAAAGCAATAAACGGGGGAGAAACATACCGGATGCTGTTGCGTGATTATTACCCTCCTTTACGTAGAAATGAATATACTATAACTTATGTCGCACGCGGATTCAATGCGGAAGAAGCACGGCAATTAATATATATAAAACCCCAGCAATTAAGTTTGAACGAAATGTTCCTTGCTGCAAATACTTATCCAAGCAATAGCCAGGAGTTTAAAGAAATCTTTAATATCGCTACACGTATGTATCCAAATGATCCTGTAGCCAAATTAAACTCTGCAACTCTTGAGTTGGAAAATGGAGATATTGATGCTGCAATAGGACAACTTTCTATGATTGATCTGCCGGATGCATGGAATAACCTGGGTATAGCGTATGCATTAAGGGGAGATTATCAACAAGCCAGAGATTACTTCAACAGGGCTATCAGTAGTGGTAATCAAACCGCGAGAGGAAACCTGGCTCAGTTGGTAAGATTTTTAGGTCAATAAAAAACAACGGGATAATAGCCGGTACTAATAAATAAATTAATTTACTTAATTATCTTATGATCAGGACTGTATCAATTTACGATTAATTGATACAGTCTTTTTTATCTACCCTATTAGAAATTAAATTGTAAACCTATTCCCAATACTTCTTTAAATTGCACACGTGGTCCTTTAGTACCATCTTCCTGAAGTATTTTTACGTCATCATCATATATCAGGTTAGTGGTTATAGAAGTAGAGAACCATTTGTTGATAGTCATATTTAATTGTACATCCCAATTGATATCAACGTTGAGAGGATTGTGAGTATATGCCGAGTATAAATCCAAACGGGAATATACCGTCATATTTTTAAGAAACTCATATTTACCTTCTACCTTTAAGTTTGCACCGAACTCAGAAAATACTTTTTTCCCTGGTGTTACTCCGTAAGCACCTTCATTGGAAAGGCGGTCATTAAAAACAAAAGTACCCCTGTAAGATACGGGAGAAAAAGTTACAGTTATGTATTTATTAGGTACCCATCCCAAACCGGTACCTACAATAAGATATCCGGGAGCCATAAAATCAGAGATAGAAATATCCGGATTTACCGCATAATCATATCCGGCAGTAAATTGTGTCTGGAAGTTAATCAAAGCACTTAAGTAAAGATTTTTGTGAATGCTGTAACCATAGTTGGTATTTAAATAAATCTTATCATTGGTTTTTCGTGTACCATCAGCTTTGTTCTGATTTAACCCGTAGGATAATTCTATACGATTATTCCAGATATGTTTTTCCTTTTTATAATTTGCCTGATAGTTTCCCTGTACATCAAAAGCTATGGCATTGTTACCACCGGCAGCCCAGTTTGAAAAACTAACTTGAGTGAATTTAAGACCTGCAAATCCGGATGTAGTCCAGATGGAGTCTTTTGAAACTGAATCTTGTGCATGTATTCCCTTAGATGAGATTATAACCAAACAAACAAGTAGAATAGATAATTTTTGTCTCATATTACATAAAGTTAAAATTGTATATAATATCAAAATAACGTTGTACCAGTCCTATTGTTTTTGAACCGGCACAACCTCATATCCTTAGTTTCTGATTAGTTATTGTCAGCTTTCCCTGTAGCTTTTTTGATAAGTAAGCTTTTGAAGGAGGATGGATAAGCAGTTTCAAATTTCATAGGCTCTCCTGTAATGGGATGATAAAAGTCTAATTTGAAAGCATGTAAGGCCAATTGTTTTAATGGGTTTTCTCCACTACCGTATTTTTCATCTCCAACTATCGGATGTTTCAAATCAGCGGCGTGTCCTCTTAATTGAAGTTTTTTACCATTTAGAGACTTTAGTTCAACGAGGGAATACCCGTTTTTTCTTTTTATTGTTTTGTAATAGGTTGTTGCTGCATCTTTGTTGTTTTGCGAAATGTCGGAATAAGCAACCATTATTTTATCTTCTTGTAACCAGGAAGATACCACTCCATTCTCTTTTTCTGTTTCTCCTTCTAATACAGCTACAAAACGCTGATCTGTAACTATTTCATCCCAATAATCCAGTATTGTTTTGCAAGTTTTCTCGTCTTTGGCAAACATCATCAATCCGGATGCTTCTTTATCCAAACGATGTATGGTATAAATTCTTCTTTCTTTAGCCGATTTCTTTACGTAATCCGATAATATGGAATAAGCAGATCTTTCTTTAAGTTTACTGGTTGGAGCAGAAAGCAGGTTTTCCTTTTTTTCAACTACCAGTAAATAAGCATCCTCATATAATAACTTTATCAGGTTGCTATGAAACTCTTTGTTATTTTTATGTTTACTGATTTGTACTTTCATTCCGGGCTTTAGTTCGAAGTTATGAAGAGTCGTGATTTGATTATCAACAAATACTCTCCGTTTGCTCAACATCGATTTAACGCTTGTTCGGCTGACACCGTTCATTTGTTTCATCAAAAATGCCATTAATTCTGCCGGCTCCTTGACATTATATATTGTATATTGAGATTTAGCCTTTGCTACGGGTTTTCCTTCTTTCTTATTATTCTTTCTCATTTCTATTCTATCTCTTTTCAAGTAAAACTACATTTTCAACATGATGGGTATGTGGGAACATATCAACGGGTTGAACGGCCGTTACTTTATATTTTGTGTCCAATAATGCTATATCCCGTGCTTGTGTAGCCGGGTTACAACTTACGTAAACTATTCGTTTCGGTTCTGCAAATAAAATTGTATCTGTAACGTCCTGGTGCATTCCTGCCCGGGGAGGATCTGTAATGATGACATCCGGCCGACCGTATTGGTTTATAAATTCCTGAGTGAGTATATCTTTCATATCACCGGCAAAGAAGAGAGTATTCCGGATATTGTTAATGTCTGCGTTTACTTTGGCATCTTCTATTGCTTCCGGCACATATTCTATACCTATAACCTGTTTAGCCTGTTTGGCTACGAAATTGGCAATTGTTCCTGTTCCCGTATATAAATCATATACCAGCTCATTACCGGTTAAACCGGCGAAGTCTCGGGCGATCTTGTATAAATTGTATGCCTGTTCGGAGTTAGTCTGGTAAAAAGATTTAGGACCGATTTTAAATCTCAATCCTTCCATCTCTTCAAATATATGGTCATTCCCTTTAAATACATTAACTTCCAAGTCATTGAAAGTATCATTGCATTTGTTATTGACGATATATAAGAGGGATGTGATTTGTGGAAATTCATCAGCAACAAAGCTTAATAACTTTTTGAAGAGAATCATTTCTTCATCTTCTGTAATCTTACTAATAAGTATTACCATTAATTCGCCGGTGGTAGAAGTGCGGATTACCATATTACGCAGCATTCCCTCTTGTGAACGGAGATCAATGAAAGAATAATTATGCTCATATGCATAATCCCGGATTGCATTTCGTATCTGATTGGATATATCACTTTGAAGCCAGCATTTTTCTATAGCTAAAACTTTATCGAAAGCTCCCGGGATATGAAATCCTACGGCATTCATCTGATTATATTTTATATCTTGCCTGATCTCTTCTTCCGTTAACCAGCGTTTATTGGAAAAAGTAAATTCAAGTTTATTGCGGTAGTAAGTAGCTTTATCCGAGCCAAGTATCGGTGATATCTCAGGCAACTCTACTTTTCCGATACGGGTAAGGTTGTCATAAACTTGCTTCTGCTTGTATTTGATCTGTTCTTCATAAGGAAGACACTGCCATTTACACCCTCCGCAAATCCCGAAATGTTCACACAGCGGAACAGCCCGTTGGGGTGAGTACTCATGAAATTTTACGGCTACCGCTTCTGCATAATGATTCTTTTTTCTCTTTACTTGCAGGTCGACTATATCTCCCGGAACGACATAAGGTACAAATATGACCAGATCATTTACTTTTGCCAATGCCTTTCCTTCGGCTGCTATATCTGTTATGGTTATTTTTTCCAGTAGAGGAAGTTCTTTTCTTTTACGCGCCACTTTTCTTAATGTAGTTAATTTTGATGCAAAAATAAGCAAATAAAAGGAGAAACTAATCATCCCTTCAAAATATAATAAATTGCTATGTCGAAATTGCATTTTATGTAATTTTTTCTTTTTATTTCTACAAAATATATTTAGCTTTGCGACAGGAAAAATCACATTTAAACTTTAAATACCTATTTATGGACACAAAAAGAGTTTATACCTTTGGTAACGGCCAGGCGGAAGGCAGGGCAGATATGAAAAATTTGTTGGGAGGTAAAGGTGCTAACCTTGCTGAAATGAACCTTATCGGGGTTCCTGTTCCTCCCGGATTCACAATCACCACAGACGTTTGTACCGAATATTATCAGTTGGGAAAAGATAAGGTTGTGGAATTATTGAAGCCTGAAGTAGAAAAAGCTATTGCAGGAGTTGAAAAAATAATGAATTCCAAATTCGGTGATGTAGAAAACCCCTTGTTGGTTTCAGTTCGTTCAGGTGCTCGTGCTTCAATGCCGGGTATGATGGATACGATCCTGAATCTGGGTTTAAATGATGCCGTTGTTGAAGGATTGACTCGTAAAACAGGAAACGCTCGTTTTGCCTGGGATTCTTACCGTCGTTTCGTACAGATGTATGGTGACGTCGTATTAGGTATGAAACCTGTTAATAAAAATGACATTGATCCTTTTGAAGAGATTATTGATGAAATAAAAGAATCAAAAGGTGTAGAACTTGATACGGATCTGACTGTGGATGATCTGAAAGAGTTGGTAAAAAGATTTAAAGCTGCGGTTAAAGAACAAACTGGAAAAGACTTCCCGGATTCTGCTTACGAGCAACTTTGGGGTGCTATTTGTTCTGTTTTTGACTCATGGATGAATGACCGTGCAATCCTGTATCGTAAAATGGAAGGTATACCTGCTGAGTGGGGAACCGCCGTTAACGTTCAGGCAATGGTGTTTGGTAATATGGGAGATACTTCTGCTACAGGTGTATGTTTCTCTCGTGATGCTGCTACAGGTGAAGATCAGTTTATTGGTGAATATTTGATCAACGCGCAGGGTGAAGACGTAGTTGCCGGTATTCGTACTCCACAGCAAATTACCAAATTAGGTTCACAACGTTGGGCTGTATTGGCTGGTGTTTCAGAAGAAGAACGTAAAGAGAAATATCCTTCTATGGAAGAAGCTATGCCGGTAGTTTATAAAGAACTTGATACGATCCAGACGAAGCTGGAAAACCATTACCGTGATATGCAGGATATGGAATTTACCGTACAGGAAGGTAAACTCTGGCTGTTGCAAACACGTAGTGGAAAACGTACAGGTGCTGCTATGGTTAAGATTGCTATGGATATGCTCCGTCAGGGGATGATCGATGAAAAAACGGCAATCCTTCGTATTGATGCTAATAGGCTGGATGAGTTGCTTCACCCGGTATTTGATAAAGAGGCTCTAAAGAATGCCAAGATTATAGCTAAAGGTCTGGCTGCCTCTCCTGGTGCTGCTACCGGTAAAATCGTATTTAATGCAGATGATGCTGCCGAATGGGCGGCAAATGGAGAAAAAGTGATCATGGTACGTATCGAAACTTCTCCGGAAGATCTTGCAGGTATGGCTGCTGCACAAGGTATCCTTACTGCACGTGGCGGTATGACATCTCATGCAGCTGTTGTAGCTCGTGGTATGGGTAAATGTTGCGTATCCGGTGCTGGTGCATTGAAAATAGACTATGCAACCAAGACAATGGAAGTAGACGGCCTAACTCTTAAAGAAGGTGATTATATTTCTTTGAACGGCTCTACCGGAGATATCTATCAGGGAGAAGTTGCAACCAAGGAAGCAGAATTGGATAATGATTTCCTTGATATCATGGCCCTTTCTGATAAATATGCAAGAATGGTGGTTCGTACAAATGCTGATACTCCACATGACGCACTTGTAGCCCGTAAATTCGGTGCGAAAGGTATTGGACTTTGCCGTACTGAACATATGTTCTTCGAAGGAGAAAAAATTAAGGCTATGCGTGAAATGATCCTGGCAGAGAATGTTGAAGGACGTCGTAAAGCTCTCGAAAAAATTCTTCCTTATCAAAAAGAAGACTTTGAAGGTATATTCGAAGCAATGCAGGGACTTCCTGTTACAGTTCGCTTGCTTGATCCTCCATTACATGAGTTTGTTCCTCATGATGAAAAAGGACAGAAACAAATGGCTGATGCAATGGGAGTGGATGTAAAAATCATCAAGCAGCGTGTAGATGCTCTTCACGAACAAAATCCGATGCTTGGACACCGTGGTGCCCGTCTGGGAAATACATATCCTGAGATCACAGAAATGCAGACCCGTGCCATATTAGGTGCAGCTCTTAATTTGAAGAAAAGAGGTATTACTGCTATTCCTGAAATCATGGTTCCGCTGACCGGTATTTTATATGAATTTCTGGAACAGGAAAAAATTATTCGTACAACAGCTAAGAAATTGTTTGAAGAAGCCGGAGACAGTGTTGAATTTAAAGTAGGAACTATGATTGAAATACCACGTGCAGCTCTTACTGCTGATCGTATTGCTTCTGCTGCTGAGTTCTTCTCATTCGGAACAAATGACCTTACTCAGATGACATTTGGTTATTCCCGTGATGATATTGCTTCTTTCTTGCCGGTATATCTAGAAAAGAAGATTTTGAAGTTCGATCCATTCCAGGTGCTAGACCAAAATGGAGTAGGACAATTGGTACGTATGGCTACAGATAAAGGACGCGCTGTTCGTCCCGATTTGAAATGTGGTATTTGCGGTGAGCACGGTGGTGAACCTTCATCAGTTAAATTCTGCAATAAGGTTGGCTTGAATTATGTTAGCTGTTCTCCGTTCAGGGTTCCTATTGCCAGATTAGCTGCGGCTCAGGCTGTATTGGAAGACTGATAATTCATAAGTTAATCATAGCTTAAAATAGATTAAGAGCCTGTTTAATTTTCCACAGAAAATTTAAACAGGCTCTCGTATTAAGTATAAAACTGTATATAATCTATATTAATCCACTAATATACTATTCAATATTTTCCGGTCGATGGAGTTATAAGTGGATTTTACCGTTTCAGTACCCTCCTCTGGCTCTTTATTCTCTTCTTCTGTTCCTTTATTGGTAATTAATGAGATCGCTTTATTAAGCAATAACTCTTCCGGATCTCCTAAAGGTTTAAGATTATCGTAAATTTTTCTTTCATCCAGTTCGTGATCTGCATTGATTCCTGCCGAATATTCAGATTTTCCTTCTGCATTATAAATTCTGCAGGTAATGGGATAAAGTTTAAGATAGCCAAACTCTGATTTAGTATAAGGTTCTGGTTGGCTCCCAACATTTTTTCCTACAGTCTTGGCACCTATTAATATTACATCCATATATGGCTTTAAGCAATAAATTACTGCTTCAGAGGCTGAAGCTGTTGCTTCACTTGTAATTACATATAATTTATCCAGATTTAAGTTTGAATCTTCATTGAGAAATGGTAATGTCTCATTTTTTTCTTCCGCCAGATTCTGGTTAAATTCTACAGAACAAAACGTTTTCCCAACATGAGATTTATTTACCAACAGACTGGAAAGTAGCTGAGCACAACTCAAATATCCTCCCGGGTTGTATCTGAGATCTAAAACAAACTCTTTAACGTCTGCACCTTTAAATTTATTAAAGATACTTCTCATCTCCTCATTATAAGCAGTTTCATTTGGGGTGTCGTTAGGACCGGTAGTAAAGCTGTTATAGGCCAGATATCCTATTTTATGACCTTCGATTTCAAGAATTTCATGTACCATAAATGGAGATTGTATAACCGGTCTGGATGCACCCAGCTTAATTGTATCACTCCTTAACCATTCCCATCTTTTTGTTTCTCCTTCTACAACATATCTGGTTGTATCTCTGGTTATTGTAATTTCACCTCCGTTAATCAATAGTTTTGTGTCTTTAATGTTTTGTTCGTTTACGGTTGTGATCCAGTCTCCACGTTTTAAACCCGCTTCGTAGGCAGGAGAATTTGGTACTACATATAATACACGCGCAAAATAGCTTCCACGGTCAACTGTTGACGAAATTGTATAATATTCAAACCCATAGGTTGAGTCTCTTGAAAGTGCTTTTGTTACAGATTTTTTTTCTTCTACATCAATTGTAGAAAATGCATCTTTTCTGGATAAAAGCGATTTAAAAAAAGTTTCTGGTGCTGACGAATAGTTTATAGCAGCTTCTTCCGGTATTTCGTCATTCCATAAATATACTTCTCTCATGATTTCTTCTATCCACCTTCTGTCTGCTGTCACAGCTTCATATTCCCAGCTTCTGTCTTCTCCGCAAGAAAAAAGAGTAATCAACAGACAAGTAATTATATATGGAACTATTTTCTTCATAATTATAAAAATGTAAACTGTATATGTAATACCGATTGACTTTATTAATAATGAGGCAAATATACATTAATATTTTTCGATACGGGAACCAACAAATTAAAAATATCCTAAAACCGGTTTATTATATATGACGATAATTAAGGATAAAATATCATTATAATTGGAAACAATCTGATGATTCCGTATGTTATTTAACCAAATAAAAATAGCAAAGGATTTATGACAAAGATAGCCAAACAGTTGACAGACCTTATAGGAAATACTCCGTTATTAGAGTTATCCCGTTATGGTGAGTGTAAAAAAGTAAAAGGGAATATTATAGCAAAGCTCGAATATTTCAACCCTGCCGGGAGTGTAAAGGATCGTATTGCTTTAGCTATGATTGAAGATGCAGAAAAAAAAGGTATCCTGAAACCCGGTGGAATGATAATTGAACCCACAAGCGGTAATACCGGTATCGGTTTGGCTTTTGTTTCTGCAATAAAGGGTTACAGATTAATATTGACAATGCCTGATACAATGAGTATTGAACGCAGAAACCTGCTAAAGGCTTTAGGAGCAACTCTTGTTTTAACACCCGGGGTAGAAGGTATGAAGGGTGCTATAATGAAAGTAGAAGAATTGAGGCAAGAGAATCCTTTTGCAGTAACATTGCAGCAATTCAATAATCCGGCCAACCCTGCTGTACATCGTAATACAACTGCACAAGAAATATGGAGAGATACGGATGGAAATATTGATATTTTCGTAGCAGGAGTCGGAACCGGAGGAACGATCAGCGGAGTAGGGGAGTTTTTAAAGAAACAGAACCCTTCTATAAAAATAGTAGCGGTAGAGCCCAAAGATTCTCCCGTATTATCCGGCGGGAAATCCGGACCCCATAAAATACAGGGAATTGGTGCAGGCTTTGTTCCTGCAAATTATGATAAAAGTGTAGTAGATGAAATCATCCAGGTAACTAACGATGAAGCAATCCTCACAGCTCGTGAACTGGCAAAGCATGAAGGGCTAATTGTAGGGATATCTTGCGGGGCAGCAGCATATGCAGCTACCCAGATAGCTTTAAGAGATGAAAATTCAGGAAAGAACATTGTAACGGTATTGCCCGACACGGGAGAAAGATACCTGTCTACCCTGTTATATGCCTTTGATGAATATCCCTTATAAACTTTTCATATAAAGATTCTTGTTAAAAAGACAGAACCACTAAAAACAGTTTGAACACTGTGCTTTAGTGGTTCTTTTATTTTTTATCCCGGAGTTTTTTTAACGGCTCCTTCGCATAAGTTTAATATGCAAAAAGCGGATATTTTTCCATGGTTTTATTTACCCGTTCGCGCACGGAAGCTATAATATCTTCGTTGTCAATATTAGAAAGAACGGTTTCGATCATTTCAGCAATTTCGACCATTAAATCTTCTTTTGCTCCACGTGTTGTAATGGCAGGAGTACCTAAACGGATACCTGAGGTTTGAAATGCGGAACGTGTGTCAAATGGAACCATATTTTTATTGACGGTAATATCTGCTGAAACAAGTGCCTTTTCTGCAACCTTACCGGTTAGTTCCGGATATTTTTCACGCAAATCTACCAGCATCGAATGATTATCCGTACCACCTGAAACAATAGTAAATCCTCTTTTGATCAATGCATCTGCAAGAGTTGCTGCATTTTTCTTTACCTGCTTTTGATATTCTTTATATTCCGGTTGCATACATTCGTAGAAAGCAACAGCTTTTGAAGCGATAACGTGCTCCAGTGGCCCTCCCTGAATGCCTGGGAATACGGCAGAGTCCAGTAACTGAGACATCATTTTCACTTCACCTTTCGGAGTTGTTTTTCCCCAAGGATTTGGAAAATCTTTACCTATAAGAATAACACCGCCACGAGGGCCGCGTAACGTTTTGTGGGTTGTTGAAGTTACAATATGTGCATATTTTACAGGATTTTCAAGTAGTCCGGCAGCAATAAGTCCGGCAGGATGAGCCATGTCTACAAGTAATATAGCACCTATTTTGTCTGCTATTTCGCGCATACGTTTGTAATCCCATTCACGGGAGTATGCAGAGCCACCGCCAATGATCATTTTGGGTTTTTCGCGAAGAGCAATCTTTTCCATCTGATCGTAATCTACACGTCCTGTTTCTTTATTCAAATTATATTCGACAGGAGTATAGAGGATGCCGGAAGTATTTACTAATGAACCATGTGATAAGTGACCGCCATGTGCCAGGTTTAATCCCATGAATTTATCACCCGGATTTAATACGGCTAAAAATACAGCTGCATTGGCCTGTGCCCCGGAGTGAGGTTGAACATTAGCCCACTCTGCACCGAAAATTTCTTTCAGGCGATCAATTGCTATTTGTTCACTTTGATCTACAACTTCACACCCTCCGTAATAGCGTTTGCCGGGATAACCTTCGGCATATTTATTGGTCAGGCAGGAACCCATAGCCTGCATTACCTGGTCACTGACAAAGTTTTCTGATGCTATTAACTCAATACCTTTGAGTTGACGTTGCTTCTCTTTCCCGATAATCTCGAAAATTAAATCGTCTCTTTTCATTGTGATATGAGGATAAATAAATGAATATTCAGGGAACTACTAATTATATTAATATTGCAAATGTAGACAAAATATCAATTAAAAAATAACTCCAAGCGAGAAACTTAAAATGTTATTCCTCCGATTAAATGTAACATTGGATATTTGCTCTTCTCCTTCCGGGCTCATGTTGTCATAACGTACGGATTTGGATATATTATGCAATCCCATCTCATAAGTAAAATCGAAAAAGATATTTGAAATGGTTACTCCTACACCTACCACAGCACTAACATTTATGGGAAATAATTTTTCTTCAATTCCGGTTTGATCAAAATTACTGAATGATAACTTACTCTTTTGCTTCCAGACATACATAGGTTTTGCCCCAACAAAGAAGCACATCGCATAAGGCGGTCTTTTTATAAAATTATATCCATATAAGATAGGAAATCCTACAGAATGTATAGTTGCATCTATGGTTGCATAATCCGGTTGTACTTCCGGACTTTGAGAACCTCTTTTATCAAACATGATCTCACTTTTACTGATTGTATAATGAAGTTCCGGTTGGAAAAAGTGTTTGTTGATATTTACACGCATATAAAGAGAAGCAAAATAACCTATTTTATAGTTATTCTGTATTTCTTCAATTGTTACGTCCATGATCTTGAACTTATCAACAAAATACATTGAAGAGTTAAATCCCCCTTTTATTCCAATATTAATGCTATGATCGGTTTGTCCTTTCTTTACATTTTCTTGTGCAAAGCAGGATAAACATAGTATAATAGTTGTCCAAAAGAGTATGCTCTTTTTCATGTTTGTTTCTTCTTTTCTACCGACCAGCCAAATTTACCTATTTTTTCTCCTAAATCAAAATAGTTTCCATGAACATATACTAACGGATTGGCTTTATCCAGTTCAAACTTGCCTGTTTCCCGGTTCAGATATTTCTCATCAGCTTTTACATTCACTACATCTGCAATAAACATGTTATGTGATCCTAAAGAAATAATTTCTTTAACCCGGCATTCAATGCACAAAGGAGATTCTTCAATGATGGGAGCATTTACAAATTCTGCCTTACCGGGAGTGAGATTCATCTCTTCAAATTTATTGTAATTCTTGCCCGAGCGTACACCACACCAATCAGTAGCAAAAGCCATCTCTTTGGTAGTCAAGTTAATAACAAATTCCATATTTTTCTTTAATATGTCGTAAGAGTGACGTTCCGGGCGTACTGAAATATAGCACATTGGCGGGTTTGTGCAGATAGTTCCTGTCCACGCTACTGTTATAAGATTATATTCACTTTCTTCATTTCCACAACTAACCAACACAGCCGGCAGCGGATAGATCATGGTACCGGGTTTCCAGTTTTGCTTCATCTCAATCTCTTATATAATACTTATATTTTCCAGTGATTGCTCTTTCTCGCAATAATGGCACTTGATCAGCGAGTCTTTTTTATCTATTACATGAAACAGGGTAGCCATCGGCTCATTATTGGTAATGCATTTAGGATTGGGACACTTTACAATACCTTTGAAATCATCAGGCATATCCACTTTCTTCTTTTCCACTACTTCATAATCTCTGATAATATTTAATTTTATGTGAGGTGCTACAGCTGATATCCTGTTTATCTCTTCGTCACAAAAGAATTTATCGGCAATTTTGATGATGCCCTTTTTCCCAAGCTTTTTACTATCCAGATTAAAGCCGATTGTGATATTACAATCCATATGTTCCAATCCTAGAAGGGATACTACAGTAAACAGTTTCTGGCTGGGTATATGATCTATTACAGTACCATCTTTCAGTGCGGCGACCTGCAGTTCTTGTTTATTTTTACTCATACTCGAATAGTCTGATTTTATTGTTTAACCTCATCTAATGTAATCCCCAAAGCATCACTGATTATGGCTTGTCTGGCATAAACACCATTTTGTGCCTGCTGAAAATAATAAGCTTTTTCATTATCATCCACGTCATATGCAATCTCGTTCACTCGTGGTAACGGATGTAAAATACGTAAATTCTTGCGGGTATTTTCAAGCATCTTATTCTTTAAAATATATACGTTTTTTACACGTTCATATTCCATCAGGTCAGTAAAGCGTTCGCGTTGAACCCGGGTCATATACAATATATCAGCTTCTGCAATCGTATCTTCTGTAAAATCCGTATCTTCTGTATACTTAATGTTATTTTGTCGGCAATACAATTTATATTCATTTGGCATTCTTAGTTCTTTAGGTGCTATAAAGCTGAATGTTGGGTTAAAATGCCGCATAGCCATAAGAAGGGAATGAACCGTACGCCCGTATTTTAAATCTCCTACCAAACAAATATTCAGGTTTTCCAATGTCCCCTGGGTTTTAAGTATGGAATACAAATCGAGCATTGTCTGAGAGGGATGCTGATTGGCTCCGTCACCGGCATTTAATATAGGTACAGGAGCAATTTCGCTGGCATAGCGGGCTGCACCTTCCAGATAGTGTCTCATCACAATAATATCTGCATAGTTGCTAACCATCATAATAGTATCCTTCAATGTCTCTCCTTTAGATGAACTGGTTACTTTAGGATCAGTGAAGCCAATAACATTTGCACCTAATCTGTTTGCTGCTGTCTCAAAGCTCAGTCGGGTACGGGTAGATGGTTCGAAGAAAAGAGTTGCTACCACCTTGCCGTCTAATATCTTGCAATTCGGGTTTTCTTCAAATTGTTGGGCCATCTCTAAAAGATATAGAATCTTTTCTTTAGATAGTTCTGCAATTGAAACTAAACTTTTGTTTTCCATATTTTAGTATGTTTATTATATCAATCAATACGGAGTGTAAAGGTATGAAAAAAACTTCTAAATCAGCTTTACAGCGGGCGCTTTTCAAGATAATAATATAGCAACTTTCTTTGAATCAGTTAACTAAAAATATACTTTTTAATAAGGATACAAAATTTTCTCCTCTTTTATATTGTATAGTAGATACTGTATTTAATTAAAGAAATGTTAGAT
>PPYE01385811.1_pt1 | contig 21696 bp, 20 predicted proteins | sample 1559881 | NCBI WGS metagenome assembly PPYE01 (sample SAMN08240022, study PRJNA423297) | Human gut metagenome, whole genome shotgun sequencing project.
TACAAGGTATTTGTAGTGCTCCCGCATCCGTCCTCTGCTCAACTTGCGGAGAGCACGGTTCTCTTTATCCCTTTGTAGCATGTCATTGATGCAGCCTAATGTTCCCATAAGCAGATTTTTATCATGTGTAAGCAAAATGGTTTGCTTGCACGTGTACTAAGATACGGCATTTATGTCGCTTTCGCAAGCGATTTTGTGTTTTTTGATATAAACTGATGTGACGATACGATTTTGATAGTTATGTTAACTCATTGTCTGCCAGAGAGTAATTTTGCCAACCCATTGTCATGCTTTTGGCAAACTTTTGCCATGCCTATGGCAAAGTCTTGCCAATAGGGTGGCAAAATCTTGCCAACTTGTCGGCAAGAAAGACACACACTGTTCCCTATACCTTTATTATAGTGTGATAGCGTGACAAGTGTTTTTCCTTTTTAAAACTTTTGTGTAGAATGATGATGGGCTTCTTTTATTCTGTTTTGCCGGACGGCATCAGCAGTTCTTCTTCATTGTAGCGCGGTCGGTCCTTCACCTCAATGTATATTTTGCCGATGTATTCGCCTACAATCCCCAGCGACACAAGTATCACACCTCCTACCAGCCAGACGGAAATCATCAGTGATGACCATCCGGGGACGGCGTTATGCTGTGTGTAAGAGTGAAGTGTCCATCCGGTGACACACAGTGCCACAAGAATAAAGATGCAGCCTATCCAAAAAATCATACGGACCGGTTTGACGGAAAAGGAAGTGATACCGTCGATGGCAAAATTAAGCATCTTCCGGAAAGGATACTTTGATTCTCCGGCAAAACGCTTGTCACGATTGTAGTACACGCTGTCCGTCTGGTAGCCGATGAGGGGAACCAGCCCCCGAAGAAAAAGGTTGCGCTCGCGGAAGCGGCATAGGTGTTGTATAGCCCGCTGGCTCATCAGGCGGTAGTCGGCATGGTTGTAGACGGATTTTACCCCCATTGCCTTCATCAGCCGATAAAAGACCAAAGCGGTGTTGCGTTTGAAGAAAGTGTCGGCCTTCCGTTCTTTACGTACGCCATAAACGATGTCATTGCCCGCTTTATAGCTGTTTATCATGTCCGGAATCACCTGGATGTCATCTTGCAAGTCTGCATCAATGGAGATGGCTATCTCGCAACGCTCTTTTACTGCATTGAGTCCTGCTAGCAGGGCATTCTGGTGTCCTACGTTTCCTGCCAGGTTCAGTCCGCAGGCATAGGCCGTATTTTGGTGCAGTTCTTTGATGATAGCCCATGTCTGGTCGGTGCTTCCGTCGTTTACATATAATATATAGCTTTCCGGGGAAATTTGCCGGGCTTGTATCAGCCGGTCGAATAATTGGCTCAATCGTTTATGGGTTTCATGCAGCACTGCCTCTTCTTTGTAGCAAGGTACGACAACGGCGAGTATGGGAGAGTTTTCCATCATAGAACAAATCTTTTTGCAATATTCGTAAGAAATCGGGAGAAAAACAAATTATCACTCTTTTCTTTTGAAAACGAAACGTACGAGTAAGAAGTTGACCGGAATGGCGATGGCGAAAACCGGAATGGGGGCCAGAGGTTTGGGGATGCCCATCCAGAGAGAGAGGTTCAGCAACCCCATGTGTAGCAGATAGCTGCATAAGTGTGCCCCTCCAAATCCGAAGGCTTTTCTCCATGAGGGCTTCCGGCCGAAGGTAAAGTAAGCAGTCAGATAGAAATTGGCGATGAAGCTGAGAGCATATCCCAGTGTATAGGCTATGTTTACATTGATAACCCGTTGTAATACAAAATACAATCCGTAGTGCAGAGCTGTCGCAAAGATGCCCACCATTACGAAGCGTACAAATTCCGGTAGTTGTTTCAGCCGCTTCATCTTAACATTAAATATCTACTCTCTGTTGCCATTATCATTGGGGCGGCAAAGTTAGGCATTGTTTCAGAATTATTTGTAATTTTGCTTTGCGAAATTAAGCTGCATCTCAGCAAATTGCAAATAAATTTGCATCTGCTTTCGGTTTGCGCTATCTTTGCGTCCAGAAAACATAAAAAACAAATAAGGTATGTCGGACAGAAAGAAGGCGTTCTGGTTTATTGCGCTGCTGAGTGTGCTTGTGGTTGTTCCCTTTCTGGGAGAAACCATTTTTTATTCCAAGGGGGAACCGCGGGAGGCGATTGTTGCCCTTTCTATGCTGGAAAGTGGAAACTGGATACTTCCGGTGAACTATGGTACTGATATTGCTTATAAACCCCCTTTCTTCTACTGGTCAATAGCCGCCGTCTCTTCCCTTTTTGGAGAGGTGACGGAGTTTTCCGCCCGTTTCCCGTCTGCATTGGCTTTTTTAGCCATGCAGTTGATGTTCTTTGCCTTTGTGGCAAAACGTAAAAACGTTCAAACGGCGTTTCTGGCCTCTATTCTTCTTTTGTCTTCTTTCGAGGTGCATCGGGCGGCTGTCGCTTGTCGGGTCGATATGGTTCAGGTTGCCTTTATCGTTATTTCCCTTTGTCTGCTGTTCCGCTGGGATGAGAAGGGATGCCGCGGAGTGCCCTGGCTTGCGGTGTTGCTGATGGGATGTGCCACGTTGACCAAAGGGCCGGTAGGCTCCATATTCCCTTGCGCGTGTATCGGTGTGTATCAGTTGTTGCGCGGACGTTCTTTCTGGAAAGCGTTTTTCTCGTTGGTAGGTATCGGCTTGCTTTCTTTTGTTCCTTATTTAGCTTGGGTATACGTAGCTTACAGACAAGGTGGACAACCGTTCCTCGATTTGGTTCTGGAGGAGAATACCGGGCGGTTTATGGGCAAAATGTCCTACGAGTCCCATGAAAATCCTATATGGTATAATTTCCTGACTTTGATTTGGGGATGGATTCCCTGGACGTTGGTTCTGGTAATTTCCTTGTTTGGCTTGAAGTGGAAAAACATGCATTGTCTGCCGGAAGGGGAGACCCTGCTGTTGCGGTTGAAGAAGGGCTGGACTGCTTTCCGCAACCAGTCTCCGGTACAATTGTTCACGTGGCTGGTCATTCTGATAATCTTTGTCTTCTACTGCATCCCCAAGAGTAAGCGGAGCGTTTATCTGCTTCCCATCTATCCGTTTATGGCAGTGCTGATAGCTGAGTATCTGTTGGCTTTGGTACAAAAGGGGGCACGAGTTTTCAGGATTTGTGCAATCATCTTTGCTTCTTTGGGCTTGTTGCTTACGCTTGTTTTTGTCGTAGTTCGTCTCGGCCTGGTTCCCGACATCGTTTTTGGAAGCGGACGCCATGCCGCTGAGAATGTAGCCTTTATGCATGCGTTGGAGGATGTGGCTTTGTCTGTTCCCAAGTGGCTCCTGGTAGCGCTTCCCGTAGTAGCCGCTGTCTGCACATTACGCATGGTGATAAAGCGTGCGGATAGCCGGTCATTATTATATGGCATAGCAGGATGTATGCTCTGCCTTTTCGTATCATTGGATTCGGTTTATCAGCCCACGGTGCTGGCTGTGAAATCAGATAAACATTTGGCTGAAAGGGTCAATACGTATGTTCCGGAAGGTGTGGTCTATTCTTACTCGAAAATGAGTTTCTATGGTGTTAACTTCTATCTGAAAGACCGCATGCGGCACATTGAAAAGGAACGTCCGTCCAGCGGGGAGGGCTATTTGTTGGTTCCCGTAAAGGAGGAGGAGAATATGTTGGGAGAGCTGGAACAGACGTATCATCTGGAAAAGATATTCCGTACAGACAGACGCAGTTGTGATATGCGTAATGAAATCTGCATGTATAAATTTAGGGCGATTGACATTCATAACCCATAATTTATAACTCATAACTCATAACTTAAAATGAATCCGATAGATATCATTAACAAATATTATCCGGAAGAGAATGAGTTGCGGCATATACTGTTGACGCACAGCCGTTCCGTAGCCGACAAGTCGTTATGGATTGCCGACCGCCATCCGGAACTTTCATTGGATAAGGATTTTCTGTACGAGGCTGCCATGCTGCACGATATAGGCATTTTTCTTACAGATGCGGCAGGTATCCATTGTTTTGGCGACAAGCCTTATATCTGTCACGGTTATTTGGGAGCCGACCTGATACGCGGCGAAGGCTATCCCCGCCATGCTTTGGTTTGTGAACGCCATACGGGTGCCGGACTTTCATTGGAGGGAATCATTGCGCAGGATTTGCCCGTACCGCATCGTGAAATGGTTCCGGTCAGCTTGGAAGAACAAGCTATCTGTTTTGCCGATAAGTTTTATTCAAAAACTCATTTGGAAAAGGAGAAAAGTGTAGAAAAAGCCCGTAAAAGTTTGGAACGTTATGGTGAAGAAGGGGTACGGCGCTTTGATAATTGGTGCGAACAGTTCTTGTAGCAATCTAAATTTCTTTAAAAAGGGAGATTATCCGTATAAATTATGTACTTTTGCCCCTCCAAGCGTAAACTATTAGTTAATGACGCCATTGAAAGCAAATACATTCATATCATTCATACTACTATTCGTCTTGCTTCTTCTCTCCGGTGGGGCTGCTTCTCAGCGCCGTAGAGCGAAGGTCGCGCCTCCGAATATTCAGCGGACAGACACGTTGCAGGTAGGGGATAGTTTGCAGATGGGAGACTCCCTGCAAGGGGGAAAGGGGCTTCCTGCCGATTCGTTGCAACAAGATACGGTAGCGGCTGCGCCTCCCAAGAAGGATGCATTGGATGCTCCCGTAGCCTACGAAGCCAATGACTCCATTGTATTTACGCAGAGTGGCTTTGCCCATCTTTACGGCCAGGGAAAGGTGAGTTATCCGGGTGCTGACCTGGAGGCTGATGTCATCTCTATGGATATGGACAACAGTACGGTTTTTGCCCGTGGCGTGGTCGATTCTGTAGGAACAGCCAAGGGAAGACCGGTCTTCAAAGACGGGGACACCTCCTACGAAACCGATACTATCCGTTATAACTTCAAGAGTAAAAGAGGTCTTATCAGCAATGTTGTCAGCCAGCAGGGCGAGGGATACGTGACCGGTAATAATGCCAAGAAAGGGAATAATGATGAACTCTATATGAGGAGCGGTCGTTACACGACTTGTGACCATCATGACCACCCCCATTTTTATATGCAGATGACTTATGCCAAGGTACGTCCGAAAAAGAACGTGGTGACGGGACCTGCCTATCTGGTAGTAGAGGATGTGCCGCTTCCGCTTGCCGTTCCATTTTTCTTTTTCCCGTTTTCTAGCAGTTACCAGTCCGGTTTTCTGATGCCTACCTATATGGATGACTCCAATCGTGGCTTCGGTCTGACGGACGGTGGATATTACTTCGCCATCAGTGACCAAATGGACTTGAAGCTGCGGGCGGATATCTTCACGAAAGGTTCTTGGGCGCTGAATATGGAGTCGAACTATGTGAAGCGTTACAAATATTCCGGTTTGCTGCAGGCAAGCTATCAGGTGACCAAGACCGGTGACAAAGGCTTGCCCGACTACTCGGTTGCCAAAGACTTCAAGGTGGTGTGGTCTCACCGGCAGGACCCGAAAGCGAGTCCGAATTCTACCTTTTCTGCCAGTGTGAACTTTGCTACCAGTAGTTATGAGCGTACCAATATCGGCAATATGTACAACTCCCAGGCAATGTCGCAGAATACCAAGACTTCCAGTGTCAGCTATTCGCGTAACTTTCCCGACCAGCATCTGAGCATCTCCGCTTCAGGTAATATTGCCCAGACCATGCGCGACTCCTCTATCGCGGTGACTTTACCGGACATGACCATTTCCTTGAGTACCATTTTCCCTTTCAAGCGCAAACATGCAGTGGGAGATGAAAAGTGGTATGAGAAGATTTCCGTTCGCTATACTGGCCGTGTGAAGAACAGTATCAAGACGAAGGACAATCTGTTGTTCAAGAAGAACCTGATACGCGATTGGGAGAACGGTATGCAGCATGAGATTCCGGTAAGTGCCACGTTTACTTTGTTCAAGTACTTCAATGTGACGCCTACCGTAAACTATACGGAGCGTTGGTACACCCGCAAGGTGAAGAAGGACTGGGACGATGAGCAAGGCAAGGAGGTGAATGATACGACCTACGGCTTTCACCGTGTATACGACTACAGTGCCAGTCTGGGTATCAATACCAAAGTTTATGGTATGTACAAGCCATTGTTCATGAAGAAGAAGGAGATACAGATACGTCACGTCATCACTCCCTCCATCAGTTTCAGCGCTGCGCCCGATTTCACTTCGTCCCGTTTTGGCTATTATGACTCTTATATAAAAGACCAGAACGGCATTCGCGATACCGTGCAGTATTCCTATTATGCCGGTCAGGTGTTCAGTCCGCCAAGTGGAGGAAAGCAGGGGCTTATCAGTTTCAATATCTCCAATAACCTTGAAATGAAGTTCAAGGATAAGAATGACTCTATCCGCAAGGTGAGCCTGATTGACGATTTGAGTATGGGTATCAGTTACAACACGGCTGCCCAGGTGCGTCCTTGGAGTGACTTGAGCTTTAATCTCCGTCTGAAGTTGAGCAAGAGTTATACGTTGAGTATGAGCTCTACCTTTGCCACTTATGCTTACGAGTTTGATGAGAACGGAAGGGTGGTGCCCGGTAACCGTACGGAATGGTCGTATGGCCGTTTCGGTCGTTGGTCGGGATATGGTACGTCGTTCAGTTGGACCGTGAACAATGATTCGTGGAAGAAAATAAGGAACTTCTTCACCGGTCAGAAGGATGACGAGGAGCAGGGCCAAGACCAGAATGCCTCGACGGAGGAAGACGGTGACATGGAGGGGGAAACTACCGAGGACGGCACTCCGAAGAAGAAGAAGGAAAAGGCTGCTGCCGATGCTGACGGCTATCAGGTATTCAAGATGCCTTGGTCTATCAACTTCAGTACCGGTTTCAATATTACGGAAGACACCAGTAAGCCCATTAATCGTAAGAACATGCGCTATCCGTACAAATTCAGCCTGAATTCCCTTAATATAAACGGTAACGTCAAGCTTACCAATAAATGGGCTGTCAGCTTCAATTCCGGTTATGACTTCAATGCGAAGGAGATAACGCAGACCGCTTTCAACATCACACGTGACCTGCACTGTTTCAGCATGACGGCTGCCATATCACCTTTCGGACGCTGGAAATACTATAACTTTACCATCCGTGCCAATGCAAGTATCCTGCAAGACTTGAAATGGGAACAGAGAAGCCAGACTCAGAGTAATATTCAGTGGTATTGATGTTTACCAAATTATTTCCGTCTCTCCATGTTCCCGCAAATACTTGTTTGTTTTGCTGAAATGCTTGTTCCCGAAGAAGCCGTTATAAGCGGATAGGGGAGATGGATGTGCCGAGGTAAGTACCAGATGTCGGCTACGGTCGATGAATGCCCCTTTACGTTGGGCGTAGGCTCCCCAAAGAATAAATACAAGATGCTCTTTTTCTTCGGCGAGAATGCGGATAGCCGCATCTGTAAATGTTTCCCAACCTCGGTTTTGGTGAGAACCGGCTTGGTGTGCACGTACGGTGAGGGTAGCATTGAGCAGCAATATGCCTTGCTCTGCCCAGCGTGTCAGATTGCCGGTAGTGGGGGCATCAGCGCCAATGTCATTTTTTATTTCCTTGAAAATATTAAGTAAGGAAGGAGGGAAAGGAACACCGTCATTTACGGAGAAACAAAGTCCGTGTGCTTGTCCCGGACCATGATAGGGGTCTTGACCGATTATCACGACTTTTACTTTGTCAAAAGGGCATAGGTTGAATGCATTGAATATCAGCTTTCCCGGAGGATATATTGCATATTTCCCATATTCGTCCCGTACAAAATCAGTCAATGTACGGAAATAATCTTTCTCAAATTCAGGTTGCAGATGTGCTTTCCAGCTTTCTTCTATTTGAACATTCATAATTGGATCTGTTAGTAGTTTCGGATGCTAAAGTACAAAATAAAAAATAAAGTCCAACCTTTTGAGGGGGTGAACTTTATATTATATGACGGGATAAATGTATATCAAATCAGGTGTATATTGTGTTCCTTGCACTCTTTGCGCATATCTTCCGGCCAGATACTGGCTTGTATCTCACCGATATGCGCCTTGCGCAGATAGAACATACAGAGGCGGGACTGCCCTATACCGCCACCGATGGAAAGCGGCAGTGTATCATTCATCAAGCGTTTGTGGAAGTAAAGTTCCAGGCGTTCCTCTTCGCCTTCCTCTTTGAGCTGGCGAAGCAGGGCTTCCTTGTCTACGCGGATACCCATGGAGGAAAGTTCGATGCTGCGTTGCAGGATGTGGTCCCATAGCAGGAGGTCACCGTTCAGTCCGGGGAGGTCGTTCAGCCCTTTGCTGGTATAGTCGTCGTAGTCCGGGGCGCGTCCGTCGTGCTTCTTGCCGTCGCTCAGCTTGCATCCGATACCGATGATGAACACTGCACCGTATTTCTTGCAAATGGCATGTTCGCGGCATTTGGGTTCCAAGTCCGGATACTGTTGGCGCAATTCTTCGGCATGGATAAAGTGAAGTTTCTGGGGCAGGCAAGGCTTGATTTGCGGATACATCTCATATACCATATATTCTGTGCGCACCATAGCTGCATAGATACGGGTTACTATCTCCTTGAGGAATTCCACATTGCGGTCTTCGGCAGTAATGACGCGTTCCCAGTCCCACTGGTCTACATAAAGGGAATGCAGATTGCCCAGTTCTTCATCGGCACGGATGGCATTCATGTCTGTGTAGATGCCATATCCCGGTTCGATATGGTATTCGGCAAGCGTGAGGCGTTTCCATTTGGCGAGGGAGTGCACCACTTCAGCTTTGGCGTCGCCCAAATCTTTGATAGGGAAAGTTACGGCACGTTCCACTCCATTGAGGTCGTCATTGATACCCATTCCTTTCAATACGAACAGTGGAGCTGTCACACGTCGCAGGCGCAGTTCGGAAGAGAGGTTCAATTGGAAGAACTCTTTAATTTGTTTAATCCCTAATTCAGTCTGTTTTAGGTCCAATAAAGGTTTGTAACCTTCAGGTGTTATCAGGTAGCTCATAAATTTATTCAGTATAACTTCTATTAAATTGCTCGGCAAAGATAGGAATAATATTGATACTTGCTTCTGTTTTGTGGGAAAAAAGAACAAAATGTTTGTGTAATTGCGGTTAGTCTTCTCAAAGTAATAATAAAAATATTCCTCGGTTTGATATAAAAAGCGTTTGAATGTTAGGAATCTGCTAATTTTTTTATACTTTTGCATCCACATTTGGCTCCGTAGCTTAGTGAATAGAGCGTCAGATTCCGGTTCTGAAGGTCGTGCGTTTGAATCGCACCGGGGTCACAAAGAAAGGAACTCCCTTTGCATGAATACTTTGCAAAGGGAGTTTCTTTTTATACAATACATCCAGAAAAGTCAACCATACGGTTCTCTTTCTTGTTATAATTTCCATAGAGTTAGAGGTATGAAACAAATAATATTTATTTTTGCAATGTTAATGACTTGTCTGTCCTATGCCGGTAAGCCGGAAGGACGGTCAGAAAGGAGAACAGATATGAAACCAATGAAAGAGATTTATCTGGCAGGAGGATGTTTTTGGGGTACCGAACATTTCCTGAAACAAATAGAAGGTGTGGAGGCTACCCAGGTGGGATATGCCAATGGAAATATAGCCAATCCTACCTATCAGCAGGTATGTACCGGTACCACGGACTTTGCCGAAACCGTAAAAGTACAGTATGATCCCGATGAGGTGGACTTGCCTTTCCTTATCGACCTTTATTTCAAAACGATTGACCCTACCAGCCTCAATAAGCAAGGGGGGGATAGAGGTACACAGTATCGCACGGGTATCTATTATACGGATACCGCCGACCTGCCCGTTATTCGTGAAACCGTTGACCGGCTGGCTGCCAACTACTCCCGTCCGTTGGTTGTAGAGATAGAGCCTTTGAAGAACTTCTATCTCGCCGAAGATTATCATCAAGACTATCTGGACAAAAATCCTGGTGGATATTGCCACATTAACCCCACCTTGTTCGACCTGGCACGTAAAGCGAAGATGAAGAAAGAAGGAGATGGCGAGTATTTAAACCTGGAAAAGTAACGGACAATGGATATACTGTTAATAAGTAATGAAGATACGTGCCGCAGCCGTATCGCGCAGGAACTCCTGCATGCATTTGGCAGGGGAATGAATATCTCTACGGCAGGAATTATGGAGGGGAACTGCGTTCCCGATGCCGTGTGCAATGTGATGGAACAGAATGGTTTCAGCGTGTCTCGCAAGAAACCGTCTGGTGTCGGGACCTATACGCACCGGTCGTGGGACTACGTGATTACCCTATGTAAAGAAGCCGGAGAAGAACTGAAAAACAAAATGTGCATGAGTTTATGAAGAATAAAATGAAGTTTAAAATCGGAGAGTTTTCCAAACTTTGCCAGGTGACCGTTAAGACGCTTCGTCATTATGAAGAGATAGGATTGATGATACCCGTTGAAGTGGATGAGTGGACGGGGTATCGCTATTACGACATCAGCCAGCTCCGGTGTATGAGCCGTATTGTTTACCTCAAGCAATTAGGGTTCAGCCTCGAAGAGATATCCGAGTTGTTTGCCGATGGCAAGGAATTTCCGGATGCTGAATTGTTGAAGGTTAAAATAGAACGTTGCAAAAACGAGATTGAACACTTGATATGGCGGCAGACCGAACTTGCCAAATTGGAAAATTTACTCCATAAACAAGAGAATGTTATGGAAAAAGTGTTTAAGAAATCCCTCCCTTCAAGAATTTTTGCTACCCATCGCCGTAAAATAGACTCTTATCAGGAGCTGTTCAATCTTTGTCCGAATATCATCGGGCCTGAAATGTACCGTTTGGGTTGTGAATGTCCTGCCCCGGAATATTGTTTCACGGTGGAATATAATGAGGAATATGGGGTTGATATTGATATCGAGTTTTTTGAAGCGGTGGCTGAACGCAAGGAAGATTCGGAACTGATTAAATTCAAGGAACTTCCGGAAGTGCCGGTTGCGCTCTGTGTCAACCATTACGGTGCTTATGAGCATATGCCCGAAACTTTCGCCGAGCTTTTTGCGTATGCCGAGACAAATGGATACGAGGTCATTGACCGTGCCCGGTTTTGCCATATTGACGGCATTTGGAACAAAGAAACGGTGGATGAATGGATGACGGAAATTCAGTTGCCCATCAAACTTTCTTAATCAGCCTTTGATTTCTGCGGAAAGCTTTCAACCGTGAGAATACCTAAAAATAGGGATAGGTAGTCAACTTATTTTCTGCGAACTTTGCAGACTGAAAAAAGAATTGAAATGAGAAGCCTGCATATTCTGTTCATATTGGTAGTTGTCACTTGGCTCGGTTTTCCGCTGAGAGCGCAAGAAGCTATTTCTATCGGGACTCGCCACACTTTGTTTTCGCATGTCTTGAATGAGGCTAGAGAATATTGGGTGTATGTACCTGCAACCCGCCCGGGTGAAAAAGAGGAAAGTTATCCGGTTCTTTATTTGCTGGACGGTGATTCTTTTTTTCATTCGGTGGTAGGTTTTACTCGCTTGTTTTCCACCTCCAAAGTTTCTTCCTTACCGCCCTGTATCGTTGTGGCTGTCCTGAATACAAACAGAACCAGAGACTTTACGCCAACCTGTTCCGCTGCCCGGCGTGACGGAACTGTCCGTCCGGGCGATAAACCGGAAGGGGGGGGCAGGACAATTTTGCCGTTTTCTGACGGAGGAGCTACGCCTCGCAGTGGAACAAGACTTGCCGGTGAATGGACAACACTTGTTGGCTGGACATTCTTATGCCGGGTTGTTCACGCTGCATGTTTTGCTGAATTATCCCGGTGCATTTGATACATACATCGCCATAGACCCCAGTTTATGGTGGGATAAAGGATATTTTCAGAAACAGGTAGAACGGCAGGTAGATAAGGTTGACTTTTCAGGAAAGCAACTGTATGTTGCGTTTGCCACTCAGCCGCGTCTTGATAGGAAGCTGATCCACTTTCCCCTGACAGATGATTTTATAGGGAGTGCAGTTCCTCGTATGGAGAAGCGGCATTTGCGGGTGGTATCAAAAAAGTTCCCGGAAGAGACGCATGGAACGGTTGCTCTTCCGGGATTTTATGACGGACTGAAAACGTTGTTCTTCCGTTCTGCGGTTGGAATTTCTCTGCCGAACGAACCTCTCTGAAAAAAAATCTATTTTTCAGTAAGCTGAATGATATGCGCCATTGTACTAAGGGGACTACCTATACCATGGTGAGGTCTGCCAAAATCCTAAAAGCGTCATAGCCTGAGTCGCCTTCCGGCAGGAAGCGCCGAGAAGCGCCGTTTCCTTATAAATCAGTATTTTCAGCTCCGGAGAAGGTTGAGTGTCCTTCTCCGGACACACTGATTAAAAAACTGCAAAAGTGCAGCCGGGGCTTCGTTGACTCCGGGCAATTGGAATAGTAGTACAACTACTGTTGTACAATGAGCGCAGCACCATATGCCCTGCTACCGTACGGAAGTGCATAAAAAAACAGTTGCCTGGAGAAACCCTCTCCAAGCAACTGTTTTCAGCTTCTTGATACTTAACTTTATAATCTACATATTCTAAATCTTTCTTGTCATCAATCGTCAATGTCAATCACCCTCATTTTAGAGTCAAATGTAATTTCCCAACGATTAGACAACTTTATCTCATACTCATTGTCATCGTACTCAATCTGAAGAATTCTTGCATCCGGATAATTGGTCTTTACATAGTTACGTATCGCTTCCGGTACAATCTGTGCACTGCAAACATACAAACCAACATCATAACTAACTTTTTCATACTTTTCTATTTTTAATAATTAATACTTTATTTGTTTTCTGTATTGCAAAGATGGGAAGGAAATCTGGAAAGAATTGGGAAAAAAACTCTATTTTTGGAAATGAAAAAAAATCTATTTTTGAAAATGGGTGTTGCGGCTCTTCACCTATGAATTTTTGTTTGCAATGAATATTATTTAAAGACACAATAGACTATTATGGCTATGAAAATATTAAATCAGTTTATCGATGATTTTGTAGGTGTTTTCCAATATCGGTTTATGGATACCTTTCAATATTTTAAAGAAAGGAAGAAAAGTAAATATTTGGGAGATAGATTTGAGGAATGGGTTGTGAAGAACTCTAATATTAGTAAAGAGGGTTATCCGGATCTATGTGATAAGAAAATATTTTGGCGGCTTTTAGATTGGAGAGGTGATAAATACATTGAGGGTTATAGGCCTCTGTCTTCATCATCTCCGGATTTGTTGATGGAGTGTGTTACCACAACGAGTACCATTCATGAAGTTGGAGATATTATAGCTGTAGAATGTAAATGGCGAAGTAAGATAGGTTTTTATCTCGATATAAAAGACATTGAAAAGTACGAGGGGTATATGAATTCCAATCTGTTGAACCGTCCGATAAAAAACTTGTTTTATGTTTTTGGCTTTGGATGGTGTGGTGACCAACCTTTCCCAGTCGTCACAAAGCGCCTGCATGGACGGAAACAATAAATCTGCTCCGGCATCCAGTAATACCTGCCTGTCCAGCGGACCGGTATTGACTGCCACAGTGAATATGCCGGCTGCTGTTCCGGCTTGTACTCCGATAGGTGCATTTTCTACAACTATAGCTTCGTTGGCTTGTACTCCGGCTTTTTCCAGTCCCATTAGATAAGGCTCAGGATGAGGCTTTCCGTATTTCACATCAAAGGCGGTCACCATGTGGTCGCGCTGAAACATACCAGGGAAGTTGTGGGCAAGGCGGTTCAGCAGGGAGTGTTGGCCCGAACCGGTGACAAGTACCGGAATAAGTCCTGCCGCTTTTACCTTTTGCAGCACTTCCCAAGCACCCGGCATACGTTCCGGTTCCGGGTGGGTACTGAATTCGGCGCTTTTCTCTGCATAGATGCTTTCTATCATCTCGGGAGTGGCATCCTTGCCATACTGGCGTTGATAAACGATGTTGATGGTGGAGGCTCCGGTACGTCCCTCGTGCATGTATGCCTCTTCACGGCTCAAGTGCAGGCCATGACGTTCCATTACTTTATGCCAGGCATCGGCATGGTAGGGCATGGAGTTGAATAACACACCGTCCATGTCAAAAAGAACGGCTTTCAGTTGGATGTAGGGGTGCCCGTGCTTTTCCAGATAACGGGCGATAGAGTTTTCGAACACTTGGTAGATTGGAGATTGAGAATTTAAAAATGCGGGGTAGATAAATAGAGAGTTGAGAATCGGGGAACGGTTCTCTTCGCACTTGTTGTGCAGCCATTTCTCAATTCTCAACTCTCAATTCTTAATTTATCAAAGTCTTGCCTGGATAGCTTTGGACTCTTCTTCGTAGCCGGGCTTGTTCAGCAATGCAAACATATTCTTCTTATATGCTTCCACACCCGGTTGGTTGAACGGATTGACTCCCAAAATATAACCGCTGATACCGCAAGCTATTTCGAAGAAGTAGAGCAGACCTCCGATGCTTTCTTCATTCAGTGCAGGGATAACGATGCGCATGTTGGGTACGCCGCCGTCAACGTGGGCAAGCTGTGTGCCCAATTCAGCCATCTTGTTCACTTCGTCCACGTGCTTGCCTGCCAGGAAGTTCAGTCCGTCGAGGTTGGCTTCGTCCGAAGGTACTTGCAGGGAGTGCTGTGTCTTCTCCACGGAGATGACAGTTTCGTAGATGGTACGTTCGCCTTCCTGAATCCATTGTCCCATGGAGTGCAGGTCGGTGGAGAAATCTACGGCAGCAGGGAAGATACCCTTGTTTTCCTTACCTTCGGATTCACCATAAAGCTGCTTCCACCATTCGCTTACGTAGTGCAGTTTGGGATTGTAGTTTACGAGGATTTCAATTTTCTTACCGTTCTTGTAGAGCTCGTTACGCGTAGCTGCATAGATGGCAGCAGGATTTTCTGCAAACGGAACATCTTTTCCACAAGCCTTTTCCATGGCAACTGCACCTGCAACCAGTTTCTCAATGTCGAAACCTGCTATTGCGATGGGCAGCAAGCCTACCGGAGTCAGTACGGAGAAACGTCCGCCCACGTTATCGGGGATGATGAAGGATTTGTAGCCTTCGTTGTCGGCCGTTACGCGGGCAGCGCCCTTTTTGGCATCGGTGATGGCAACGATAACCTTCTTTGCCATATCCTTGCCGCGTTGGTCTTCGCATTGCTTTTTCAACAGACGGAACGCCAAGGCCGTTTCAGTGGTAGTACCGGATTTGGAGATGTTGATAACACCGAATTTCTTGTCTTTCAAGTATTCGGTGAGTTCATATAGATAATCTTCACCGATATTGTGTCCTGCATACAGAATGACCGGAGCCGTTTTCTTGTCTTGCAACCAAGTGAAGCTGTTTGACAAAGCCTCTATCACCGCACGTGCACCGAGGTAACTTCCGCCAATACCGGCAACTACTACTACCTCGCAGTTGTCACGCAACGTCTGTGCGGTAGCCTTTAGGTCGGCCAGGTGCTCTTTAGTGATGGAAGAGGGGAGGTGCAGCCAGCCTAAGAAGTCGTTGCCCTTACCGGTACCATTCTCTAATGCTTCCTGTGCAGCCTTTACTTGGGCTTCATAGGCGAAAACGTTTTCTTTGGAGATGAATCCAAGAGTCTTTTCAATGTTCAAACTAATCATAATATTCTAGGTTTTAAATTCAGTATTTCGTTTTATCTTTTTTCGCGCTTACCGGAATGAATCGGTAAGCAGCTTGATTTCAATCGTCGGCGAGATACGCTCATACAGAATGTTGTATACTGCATCTACAATAGGCATGTTGACATGATAATGCTTGTTGATTTCCTTGATACATTTTGTACCGTAATATCCTTCAGCAATCATTTCCATCTCAATCTGCGCGCTTTTTACGGAGTATCCCTTGCCAATCATCGTACCGAATGTGCGGTTGCGGCTGAAATTAGAATATCCCGTCACCAGCAGGTCACCTAAATAAACGGAATCACTTACGTTTCTGTTCAGCGGATGTACCGTTTGCAGGAATCTGTTCATTTCCTGTATGGCATTGGACATGAGCACAGCCTGAAAGTTGTCGCCATATTTCAGACCGCTGCAAATACCGGCTGCAATGGCATATACATTTTTCAGCACCGAACTGTATTCAATGCCGGCAACGTCATTACTGACAGAGGTCTTGATGAATGAACTGGCCAGTTTGCGGGCAATGGTGCAAGCCTTGTCGGTGTCGGGACAAGCAATGGTCAAATAAGAAAGGCGTTCCAGAGCCACTTCTTCCGCATGGCAGGGACCTGCCAATACAGCAATATTCTCAGCCGGGACGCCATATTCCTTAGTGAAATATTCCGAGACAATCAAGTTGTCATCGGGCACAATACCTTTAATGGCAGTGATGATGAATTTATCCTTAATCTTAGTTTTCAGTTTCTTCAAGTGAACCTTCAGATAAGGGGAAGGTGTAACGAAGATGAGCGTATCAGATTCTTTCACGACATCATTGATGTTGGAGTTGAAGTTGATACGCTTGGTATCAAACTTGACGCCCGTCAGGTAGGCAGGGTTATGACCAAGCCGTTTGAAGTCGGCAATACGGTCATCGCGTCGCATGTACCAATTTATAGACTCCGCTTGTGACAGAACCATTTTTGCAATGGCAGTTGCCCAACTTCCTCCGCCCATGATGGCTATCTTACCGGGTAGTTTCATATCGAAATTAATAATTAAAAATTAAAAATTAAAAGAGGGGAAAGGAGTACCTTCACCCTCCTCTTATCTTTAATCTTGCCTATTTAATTCTTTAATTTTTAATTCTTAATTCTTCCGACCCAGTCAGCAACTTCGTTTACGGTCGGGTTTGCCAGTTCCAATTTATATTTTTTGTTGATACCGCAGATGTCCATGTGGAGCTTTTGCGGATTCACATCTTTCATGTCACTCACCAGGTTGTAGCCGGCCTTCTGGATTACGGCTACCCAATCTTCTGGGATGCCCAGTTCCGTGTATCGTGCAGGAGCATCTTTGGGGATAACCTTTTCCGGACGCATCTGCGGGAAGAAAAGCACTTCCTGAATAAAGGATTCGCCCGTCATCAACATGGTCAGACGGTCGATGCCGATGCCGATGCCCGATGTGGGAGGCATACCGTATTGCAATGCTTTCAGGAAGTCCTGGTCGATGAACATCGCTTCGTCGTCTCCCTTTTCGCTCAAGCGAAGCTGGTCTTTGAAGCGTTCTTCCTGGTCTATCGGGTCGTTCAGCTCGCTGTAAGCGTTGGCAAGTTCCTTGCCGTTCACCATCAGTTCGAAGCGTTCGGTCAGTCCCGGCTTGCTGCGGTGCATCTTGGTCAGCGGGCTCATCTCTACGGGATAGTCGGTGATGAAAGTGGGCTGTATGAAAGTTCCTTCGCAGAATTCGCCGAAGATTTCATCAATCAGCTTACCCTTGCCCATGGTGTCGTCAATCTCCATATTCAGTTCCTTGCACACCTGGCGGATTTCGTCCTCGCTCTTTCCTTCGAGGTCGTATCCGGTCTTTTCCTTGATGGCTTCCAGGATGGGCAGACGGCGGTAGGGAGCTTTGAAGCTGATGGTCTTGCCGTCTATCTCGGTTTCTGTACAGCCGTTTACGGCGATACAGATGCGTTCCAGCAATTTCTCCGTAAAGCTCATCATCCAGTTGTAGTCCTTGTACTGCACGTACAGCTCCATACAAGTGAATTCCGGGTTATGGTTCTTGTCCATACCCTCGTTACGGAAGTTCTTGCCTATTTCATATACACCTTCGAATCCGCCCACAATCAGTCGCTTCAAGTAAAGCTCGGTGGCGATACGCAGGTAGAGGTCCATATCCAGAGAGTTATGGTGGGTGATGAACGGACGGGCGCTTGCTCCACCGGGGATGGATTGAAGAATCGGCGTCTCCACTTCCGTGTAGCCGGCTTCATCCAGCACGGCACGCATGGTCTTGATGACGGTGGCACGCTTCAGGAATTTTTCTTTCACGCCGTCGTTTACGATAAGGTCTACATAACGCTGACGGTAGCGCAGTTCGGGGTCCTCGAAAGAGTCGTAAGCCACACCATCCTTATATTTCACGATAGGCAGGGGCTTGATGCTCTTTGCAAGTACGGTCAGCTTCTTGGCATGGATGCTGATTTCGCCCATCTGGGTACGGAATACGAATCCTTCGATACCGATGAAGTCGCCTAAATCGAGCAAACGTTTGAACACGGTGTTGTACATCTCCTTGTCCTCGTCCGGGCAGATGTCATCGCGGGTGATATATACCTGGATGCGTCCTTTGGAGTCCTGCAATTCGATGAAAGATGCTTTACCCATGATACGGCGGCTCATGATACGTCCGGCAACGGACACTTGGCGAGGCTCTGCATCGTCGTTGAATTCAGCTTTAATATCGGTAGAGAAAGCATTTGTTACATACTCTGCTGCGGGATAAGGCTCAATGCCCATCGCGCGAAGTTCATTCATGCTGTTGCGACGAATGATTTCTTGTTCACTTAGTTCTAATACGTTCATTTCGCTATATTTCACTCAATTTGGGTACAAAAGTACGAAACATTTTTCAGATAGCGAACCTTTTTCCTTGAAATATAGGGAACGGGGAGTGACATTAATCCTCTCCTTCGGCATCTACCCATTCGATATGCGGGGAGAGGAGGGTGCGTTCCGTCACTTGTCCGCATTGCCCGCGGTAGTATTCGGGGATGAAGCGTATCTGCACCGCAGTGATTTGCGCCGGACTCACTTCTTCTGGGGTGTCTACCCCGGTGCCTTCCGAACGGCAGGTGTAGTAGAACGTCCCGATGCCCTTGAGCTTTACGGAGTGTCCCGAGCTCATCAGCTTGCCCAGCACTTCACCAAGGTTCATTAATACTGCATAGGTATCTCCCGGGGTTACCGTAGACATTTCCGACAATAATCGGGCTATTTCATCCGTTGTATAGGGATGTCCTTTGGTGACGGCTCTTGGGTGCCATTTGTCGTCGCCTTTCTGTTTTACTTTCTTATAGAATGCCATGGGGGCTTGTTGTTATTATGTGTCCGGCTCAACCGGTAGGTCAGGCATGGTTCATACGGTATGAATGTGCCAATCATACGGTATGATTATATCAATCATACGGTATGATTATGGTAATCATATCTTATGATTTATCATTGAATCGCAAAGATAGCATAAATCATCCGCATAGTGTGCAGGTTTAAGGTGTTTTTTCTGCTGTTCTGTTTAAAAAAAAGAGTACTTTTGCACCCGCTAAAAAGAAATAGGTATATAATATGGCAGGACAAAAGACTCCCACGGCGTTGGGGACGGAAAGTATAGGTAAACTCTTGATGCAATATGCCGTTCCGGCAATCATCGCAATGACGGCATCTTCTTTATATAATATGGTAGACAGTATCTTCATCGGTCACGGCGTTGGGACGATGGCTATTTCGGGATTGGCGTTGACTTTCCCGTTGATGAATCTGGCTGCGGCGTTCGGCTCGCTGGTGGGTGTGGGAGCCTCTACACTGATTTCCGTCAAGCTGGGGCAGAGGGATTATGACACGGCACAGCGTGTGCTGGGCAATGTCTTTGTGCTGAACATGGTGCTGGGAGTGGCCTTTACCATCATTGTCATGCTCTTTCTCGACCCGATTCTCTATTTCTTCGGAGGCAGTGACCAGACGGTGGGCTACGCCAGGGATTATATGCAGATTATCCTTTTGGGAAATGCCGTTACGCACCTCTATCTGGGGCTGAATGCAGTGCTACGCTCTTCAGGGCATCCGCAGAAGGCGATGTATGCCACCATAGCCACGGTGGTTATCAATACCATACTCGACCCGGTGTTTATCTATGGTTTCGGCTGGGGCATACGTGGCGCTGCCGTCGCTACCATTGTGGCGCAAGTCATCTCTTTGACGTGGCAGTTCAAGCTTTTCAGCAATAAGGACGAGCTGTTGCATTTCCACCGGGGGATATTCCGTCTGAAACGTAAGATTGTATTCGATTCGCTTGCTATCGGCATGTCTCCTTTCCTGATGAACCTGGCAGCCTGCTTCATCGTTATCATTATCAATCAGGGGTTGAAGAAGTATGGCGGCGACTTGGCTATCGGGGCTTTCGGCATCGTGAACCGTCTGGTTTTCATTGTAGTGATGATTGTGATGGGGCTGAATCAGGGAATGCAGCCTATTGCCGGATATAACTTTGGGGCGAAGCTGTACGGACGGGTGAACAAGGTGCTGAGACTGACGATAATCTATGCCACGGCAGTGACCACTTTCGGCTTTCTGGTCGGTATGCTGGTGCCGGACCTGGTGGTGGGCATCTTTACATCGGATGCGGAACTGACAGAGCTTTCGGTCACGGGACTGCGTATTACGGTAATGTTCTTCCCGATTATTGGTTTCCAGATGGTGACTTCCAACTTTTTCCAGAGCATAGGCATGGCAGGCAAAGCGATATTCCTTTCCCTCACCCGGCAGATGCTGATCCTGCTTCCTTGCCTGCTTGTCCTGCCGCAGTTTTTCGGAGTGGCAGGAGTGTGGTACAGCATGCCGGTATCCGATTTGCTTGCAAGTTTGATAGCATTGGTGATGTTGGTTTGTCAATTCCGCAAATTCAGAACCTCTCCCTTGTAGGGATGGGTCGGGGGAGAGGCTTTGAATTTTTCTTCCTACTTTCTGCAGATATTCCGTAAGAATATTTATATTTGCTATCTGCAAACCAATAGATGAACAAGCGTATGGGCAATAATTTTATAATCAATATAGGCCGTCAACTGGGCAGTGGCGGACGGGAGATAGGCGAGAAACTGGCTGCCCGTCTGGGTATTGACTTTTATGATAAGGAACTGATTAGGTTGGCTTCTGAAGAGAGTGGACTGTGTTGTGAGTTTTTTGAGAAAGCTGATGAGAAAGCTTCACAAGGTATTATTGGAGGGCTCTTCGGCATGCGTTTCCCTTTTGTCAGTGACGGGGCTATCCCAGCCACGAATTGCTTGAGTAATGATGCTCTGTTCAAAGTGCAGAGTGACGTGATACGCAGATTGGCGGAGGAGAAGTCCTGCTTGTTTGTGGGGCGTTGTGCCGATTACATCCTGCGAGAACATCCACGCTGTGTCAATGTCTTCATTTCCTGCTCCAATGAGGAGCGCATCAAGCGTATTTGCCGAATGTATTCCATTACTGAGCGTGAAGCGGAGGAGATGATGAACAAAGCGGACAAGAAGCGTGCCGAATACTATAACTACTACAGCTACAAAAAATGGGGAGCTGCCGAAACATACCACTTGTGTATCGATTCTTCCGTATTGGGTATTGAAGCTACGGTGGACTTTATAGAAGAGTTCGTCAAGAAGAAGCTGAAACTTTAAGGAATTAAAATTAAAGGCTGCGCAATGTTGGTTTAACCCAACTACGCAGCCTTTAATTTTAATTCCTTAATTCCTCCTACATCATTGTCAGTAATATCATCTGTCCCGCCAGAATACGCAGGAACATTGTCAATGGATATACCGTGGAGTAACCTACTGCCGGAGCATCATTGCCTGATGTCTGATTGGCGTATGCCAATGCGGGAGGGTCTGTGTTGCTACCTGCTATCAAACCCATCAGGGTGAAGTAGTTCACTTTGCAGTAGAAACGGGCTATCATACCGATTATCAACAAGGGGATAACAGTTATCAGGAATCCATAGCCTACATACAG
>PPYE01585470.1_pt1 | contig 21692 bp, 18 predicted proteins | sample 1559881 | NCBI WGS metagenome assembly PPYE01 (sample SAMN08240022, study PRJNA423297) | Human gut metagenome, whole genome shotgun sequencing project.
CGCTTCAATGACCGGATTACGGGAAAGCTGCATGAATTTGCGCCTCATGCACAAATTGTCCATATTGATATCGATACGGCATCGATTTCCAGAAATATTCATGTGGATATTCCAATCGTAGCAGATGCCAAAGAAGCGCTTACGAAGATGACGGAGTATGTGGAAGAGTGCGAGACAAAAAAATGGCTTGCGCAGATCGCGGCATGGAAAGAGGAGCATCCGCTTCGGATGAAACGGCATGCATTGATGAGCCCTCTGGATATTATTGAAGAGATGAACCGTCAGTTTGATGATGCAATCATCACGACAGATGTCGGTCAGCATATGATGCTGGTGTCTCAGTATGCGGAGATTACAGAAAAGAAGCAGCTTGTCATGTCCGGAGGACTGGGGACGATGGGATATGGATTCCCGGCGGCGATCGGAGCACAGATCGGTAATCCGGAGAAACGAGTGATCGCAGTTTCCGGGGATGGCGGTATGCAGATGAATATTCAGGAGTTTGCAACGGCAGTTCTGGAGGAGACACCGGTCATCGCCTGTGTATTTAACAATACATATCTGGGGATGGTGCGTCAGTGGCAGAAGCTGTTTTACGGAAAACGCTATGGGATGACCAATCTGCGCGCAGGAGCGCTTTCGAGACGGACAGATGGAGCTGAATTTCCGGAGTATACGCCGGATTTTGTAAAATTGGCAGAAAGTTATGGGGCAAAAGGAATCCGTGTGACAGAAACAGAAGAGATCGCGGCAGCGTTTGAAGAGGCAAAGAAAAATACAAAAACTCCGACCCTGATTGAATTTATCATTGATCCGGAAGAGATGGTATATCCGATGATCAAGCCGGGCGGAACACTGGAAGATATGATTATGGATTGTTAGGAGGAAGACGGACGATGGCAGATAAAAGTATGAAAAAAAGATGGATTTCTCTGTATGTGGAAAATCAGGTGGGAGTGCTTTCTAAGATTTCCGGTCTGTTTTCCGGAAAATCCTACAATTTGGACAGTCTGACAGTAGGAACCACAGAAGATCCGACGGTATCCCGAATGACGATCGCCACAGTCAGTGATGATGAGACATTTGAGCAGATCAAAAAGCAGCTCAATCGAATGGTAGAAGTGATCAAGGTCATCGATTTTACAGATATTTTTGTGCGGATGAAAGAAATCCTTTATATCAAAGTTCGGAAGTGTACACTGGATCAGAAAGTGGAGCTGCATCAGATCGCAGAGACATTTAAAGGAAAAGTGATCGACTGTGACAGAGACAGCCTGCTTCTGGAATTTGTACAGACCGGGACGAAAAACGACGCAGTGGTGAAGCTGATAAAAGAAGAATTCAAAAGTATTGAAGTCGTCAGAGGCGGAAGTGTCGGGATTGAATCCATCAGTATGATGGAACGATAAAAAAACAGAGCGCACTCTTGATTTTTGAGCGTGAGAGTATTATAATTGCAACAAACAAGTTGCAAATACGTTCGATTGAGGAATGGAGGAGTTTTTGATGGAGAAGAAACAGATCGACTGGGAGAATCTCGGATTTGGTTATGTACAGACTGAACAGAGATATGTTTCCAATTATAAAGACGGAAAATGGGATGAGGGAGGACTGACAGAAGACGCCGGTGTGGTACTCAATGAATGTGCCGGAGTCCTGCAGTATGCACAGACTGTATTTGAAGGAATGAAAGCTTATACGACAGAAGACGGTAAGATCGTTGTATTCAGACCGGATCTCAATGCTGCCCGGATGGCAGATTCTGCGAGACGTTTGGAGATGCCGGTATTTCCGGAAGAACGTTTTCTGGAGGCAGTCAAAGAAGTGGTAAAAGCCAATGCAGCGTATGTGCCTCCGTATGGTTCCGGAGCAACACTTTATATTCGCCCATACATGTTTGGAAGCAATCCGGTCATCGGAGTCAAGCCGGCAGATGAGTATCAGTTCCGGGTGTTTGTGACACCTGTCGGACCGTACTTTAAAGGCGGAGTAAAACCATTGACGTTATGTGTATCTGATTTTGACCGTGCGGCGCCGCATGGAACAGGACATATCAAAGCCGGACTGAATTATGCAATGAGTCTTCATGCGATCGTGACAGCACATGCGAACGGCTATGATGAAAACATGTATTTAGATTCGGCAACAAGAACGAAAGTCGAGGAGACAGGCGGGGCAAACTTTATTTTCGTGACAAAAGACAATAAAGTGGTGACACCGCATTCTGATACGATTCTGCCGTCTATCACAAGACGTTCTCTGTTATATGTGGCAGAGCATTATCTTGGTCTGGAAGTAGAAGAGCGGGATGTGTATCTGGATGAAGTGAAAGAGTTTGCAGAGTGCGGACTGTGTGGAACAGCGGCGGTCATCTCTCCGGTCGGAAAGATCGTGGATCACGGAAAAGAGATCTGCTTCCCGAGCGGAATGGAAAAGATGGGACCGACCATTCAGAAATTGTATGACACACTGACAGGAATCCAGATGGGGCAGATTGAAGCACCCAAAGGATGGATTCAGGTGATCGAGTAAGGCAGTATAAAATACGTCTTTTACAGTAAAACTGTAAGAGACGTATTTTTTGAGTTTGTTGATGGTTTCTTTTCTTATCAGATGTTGGAAGAAGATCCCCATTGTGATTATGAAAGAAAAGTGCCATAATTGAATATATGCAGAGAAGGGAGGGCTAGGGTATGGCACGAAGAGTATCAATTGGATATCAGGAATTTGAGGATATTATTATAAACGATTTGTTTTATGTAGATAAAACACAATTTATAAAAGAGTGGTGGGAGAGAAGAGATCGTGTTACTTTAATTACCCGGCCTCGCCGCTTCGGAAAAACACTGACAATGAATTAGATGAATACGATACGCCAATGCAGGAAGCCTATGTAAATGGATAGTGAAAAGATGCTTCAAAAACAGGCAGAAGAATTTCTGAAATTTCTGAACTGAAGTTTTGCTTCTGTTGCCAAAAAGGAAGGATATGAGCAGATTGCAGATCTGTTTCTGAAGACGGCAAACAATGAGAAAGAACATGCAAAAATGTGGTTTAAAGAACTTCAGGGAATCGGCGATACGGCACAGAATCTGGCAGCGGCAGCAGATGGAGAGAATTACGAGTGGACAGATATGTATGACGGATTTGCAAAAACAGCAGAGGAAGAAGGATTTCCGGAGCTGGCTGCAAGATTTCGTCTGGTAGCAGCGATTGAGAGACATCATGAGGAACGGTATCGTGCACTCTTAAAGAATGTGGAGACGGCAGAAGTATTTGCCAAAAGTGAAGTAAAGGTATGGGAATGCCGCAATTGTGGCCACATTGTAGTCGGAACAAAAGCACCGGAAATTTGTCCGACCTGCAATCACCCGCAGAGCTATTTTGAGGTTCACGCAGAAAACTACTAAAATGAAAAACGTACATCCAGAAGGAGAGTTATCCTTACAGGATGTACGTTTTTTATGCTCTTAAATAGTGCGCATAAATTCCGTTTTTTTCGATCAGTTCTTCGTGAGTCCCCCGCTCTGCGATTCCATTGTCAGCAATGACAAGAATCTCGTCTGCTCCCTGGATCGTGGAGAGTCGGTGTGCGATCGTGATGGTTGTTCTGTTTTTAGCGAGAACTTCCAGACTCTGCTGAATCCAGCGTTCACTTTCGTTGTCCAGTGCGCTGGTGGCCTCATCAAGGATCAGGATCGGCGGATTTTTCAGGAACACGCGGGCAATGGAGATCCGCTGTTTCTGACCGCCGGAAAGACGGGTTCCGCGTTCTCCCACAAAGGTGTCATAGCCATCCGGCAGGCTTTCGATGAAATCGTGAATATTTGCTTTTCTGGCAGCATCGACGATCTCATCCATAGAGGCATTCGGTTTTCCGTAGGCGATATTTTCCTTGATTGTGCCGCAGAATAAATAGACATCCTGCTGTACGATTCCAATCTGGTTTCGCAGGCTCTCTAATGTCAGATCACGGATATCTTTGCCGTCGATCGTAATGCGTCCGCTGCTCACATCATAAAATCTTGGCAGAAGGGAGCAGATTGTAGTTTTTCCGCTTCCTGACGGACCGGCAAGGGCAATGGATTTTCCTGCCGGAATCTGGAAGGAAACGTTGGATAATACCAGGGTATCGTCATCACTGTAGTGGAAGGATACATCCTCGAAGGAAACCAGTCCGCGGACGTCTTTGAGTGGCTTTGCATCCGGGGAATCCTGGATTTCCGGCTCTGTCTCCATCACGGCAAGGAACCGTTTGAATCCGGAGAAACCTTTCTGGATCATTTCCGTAAGCTCCACCAGAATCTGGATCGGGCTGATGAAAATTCCGATATACAGTGCATACATGGCAAGATCTGTCGCCTGCATTTCTCCTTTTGCGATCAGGTAGCCGCCGAATACCAGTGTGACAAGATACATCATTCCCTGGAAAAACAGGTTATAGCCCATAAAACTGCCCATGCATTTGTAGTTGGCATCCTTGGAGAGCAGAAAATTGTGGTTGCTCTTGCGGAATTTTTCTTTTTCCACATCCTCGTTTGCGAAAGACTGAACCACGCGGATTCCGGCAAGTGTGTCCTGCAGACGGGAATTGACATCTCCGATTTTCTTCCGGTTTTCCATAAAGGTAGACTGCATTCGGCGGTTCTGGCTCATAGAAAATGCAAACATGCAAAACACCAGAAACAGAAGTGGAATTGCCAGCTTCCAGTTGATCAGGAAGAGGAAGATGAACGATCCGATGATCTTGATCACGGAAATAAACAGATTCTCCGGTCCATGATGCGCAAATTCTGCAATATCAAACAAGTCAGAGACAAGTTTGCTCATCATCTGTCCGGAGTTGTTCTGATCATAATAAGAAAAAGAAAGTTTTTCATAGTGGTCAAAAAGCTGCTGACGCATATCCCGTTCCATATAAGCGCCCATCATATGCCCCTGATAGCTGACATAATATTTGCACAGGCTCTGGATCAGGTACATGATCAGAAGACCGGCTGCAATGGGAAGCAGTGCGCTTAAAATAGAGGAACTGCTTTTCGTAAACAAGGTATTGGTACAGGTACGCAGGATCTGAGGATATGCCAGATCGACCAGACTGATGATCGTAGCACAGATCAGATCCAGAAAGAAAACGGCTTTATATGGACCGTAGTAATGGATAAATTTTTTCAGTGTGTGCATAAATGTCCCCTCTTTCTATCTGTATGCTGATGGACCGCTTTGATGTCCATACGAAATCATAGTATCATAATTAAAAATGAGACACAAGCCGTATCCTGGAAAAAGCAATTGACAGAAAGAAAAAGATATGCTATGCTGTCAAAGCTAAAAAAATAGGTCATGTACAAAGCCATGTGGTTTTTCTGTTTCAGAATAAACAGAAACACATGGCTTTTTTTTGAGGAATGGAGGGTATTATGGAAACAAACAAGATGGAGACAAGGGACATTTTTCCGCTTTTGATGAGCATGTCTCTGCCGATGGTATTGTCCATGCTGGTGCAGTCTCTTTATAACATTATTGACAGTATTTATGTATCGTATCTGGGAACAGGGGCTCTCACGGCAGTGTCACTGGTATTCCCGCTGCAGAATATCGTGCTGTCTGTGGCAGTCGGAATCGGTGTCGGGATTGCTTCCGTCTTATCGATCAGTCTGGGAAAAAAGGATCAGAAACGGGCAAATGAGGCTGCCACAATGGGGATGGCACTTACGCTGATCCACTGTGTACTGTTTGTGATCCTGGGCCTTGTGATCACAGAACCATTTATCGGATTATTTACAAAGGAACCCGAGGTGATGAAACAGGCATGTGACTATACGTATATTGTTCTTTGCTTTTCGTTTGGTTCTCTGCTTCAGATCGCGATGGAAAAAATCTATCAGGGCATCGGAGCAATGAAAACGACAATGATACTTCTGGGAGCAGGTGCAATGATTAATATTATTCTGGATCCGATCCTGATCTTCGGTCTTCTTGGATTTCCTGAAATGGGAGTAAAAGGGGCGGCAGTGGCAACTGTGATCGGGCAGATCAGCGCATTTCTTCTATATATTGTTGTTTATCTGCGAAAAAATCCGGGGGTTACGATTCATCCCAAATATCTGCATCTGGACTGGCAGCTGATCCGTCAGATATACTCGGTTGGAATCCCGTCTTCTCTGATGATGACGATGCCGTCTGTTCTGGTGGGTGGATTAAATGGTATCCTGGCTGCATTTTCGGATACGTATGTAGCAGTACTTGGAATTTATTTCAAACTTCAGACATTTATTTATATGCCGGCGAATGGAATTGTACAGGGAATGCGGCCGATCATCGGATATAATTACGGAGCCGGATCAAAGAAACGGGTGCGGGATACGATACGCTACAGTCTGATTTCTGCGGCAGTACTGATGCTGGTGGGAACGGTTGTTTCTCTGGCAATTCCGGACATCATTCTGAGTATGTTCCAGGCAGATGCAGAGCTGATGCGTGCAGGAACGGAGGCACTGCGATTGATTTCACTTGGATTTTTGGTGTCGTCAGCAGGTGTGATCTTTTCCGGTGTGTTTGAAGCGCTGGGACGGGGTGGAGATTCTCTGATCATTTCACTTTTGCGCCAGCTGGTCATTATCCTTCCGCTTGGATATCTTTTGTCACGGACAATGGGAGCGGCGGGAATCTGGATCAGTTTTCCGGTGGCAGAACTGGTTTCAGCCGTGATTGCCTGCCTGTTGTTAAAAAGAATGGAAGGTGGAATATACTTTCCGTTTGATAAAAAAGAGATAATCAACAGAAAATAAGTGGCTTGTTGTTAAAAACGAGTAAAATTTCTGACCAAAATTCATCTTTTTTGCAATAGCCCAAATGGTTCTTTTTATGATACAATACACTACTATGGACAGAGTGTTTATTAAAGGAGGCTGAAGATGAAGCGCGCATTTCAGATTTTAAAAAGGGATATGAGGCGTCTGGCTCACAATCCAATCGCAATGATCGTTGTGGCCGGCGTCTGTCTGCTCCCATCGCTGTACGCATGGTTTAATATTGCTGCGAATATGGATCCCTATGGAAATACGGGAGCAGTTCAGATCGCGGTGGCGAATCTGGATAAGGGAACAGAAAATGAACTTACCGGTTCGCTCAATGCAGGTGAGGAGATTGTAGATCAGTTGAAGGAGAATCATGATCTGGGCTGGAAGTTTGTGAAAAAAGAAGAGGCTGTAGACGGGGTGAAATCCGGCAAGTATTATGCTGCGATCGTGATTCCGGAAGATTTCAGTGAATCCCTGACCAGTGTACTGACGGGAACGATTGAACAGCCTAAATTTACTTATTATCTGAATGAGAAGAAAAATGCGATCGCACCGAAAATTACGGACAGTGGGGCGACAGCGGTGCAGAGTCAGGTCAATGAGGCATTTGTATCTGCTGCATCAGAAGCAGTTTCAGAAATTTTTAAAGATTCGATTGCAGATGCAGCGGGCAATCTGGATTCGCTGCAGGAAAATGTAGTTTCAGATATTCAGAAGGTATCTGACAATATCGCAAGTTATCAGCAGATACTGTCTGAGTTCCAGGCAACCTTTCAGGACAGTGATGCGCAGATCAAAGAGGTGCAGTCTGCCATGGATCAGGTGAAAAGCGCTGCTTCCTCAGGGGCTGCTGCTCTGGATGCAGGGGCTTCGGCACTTCAGGCAGGAAGAAACAGTGTCTCATCATTTTCTTCTGCACTATCTGGAACGCTGACGGATGGGGAGAATCTTCTGTCCGACATCGGGAATTCCGCAGGGGCAGATTTGGGAAGTCTGAATGAAAAGATTCAGTCAGTCAATGGAAAAGTGGACAGTGCCATGTCTTCCATCAACAGTGTGATCCAGCTGAATGAAAAGATCATTGATCTGCTTTCACAGCTGGACAGTGCCATACCAGGCAGTCCGGCATCAGATCTGATCGCACAGCTGCAGGCAGAGAACCAGAGACATCAGGAGCTTTTGAATAGTCTGCAGGCAGGAAATGCGGGAATCGGCAATGCGGCTCAGACGGCAACGGATACAGCACAGCAGATTGGCAGTCTGGTAAAGGAAAATCAGCAGCAGCTTCGTGGAATCAAAGGCAGCTTTGAGCAGAATGTACTTCCAGGGCTGAACACATCTCTGGATTCTTTCGGACAGCTTTCCGGAAAACTCTCCGGTGTGTTAAGCGGAGTGGATCCACTGGTGGATCAGACGAAAGGAATTCTTGACAATCTCAATACAAGCCTGAATGACTCCAAGACGGCACTTGAGAGTACAGGAAATGCGCTTCAGAAAGTACAGGAAAAACTGAATTCAGTAACAGCAGATCTGAATGCGCTCAGAAGTTCCCAGTCCTATCAGGATTTTCTGAATCTGACAGGATTGGATTCGGAAGCAGTTTCGGAGTTTATGTCTGCACCGGTAGCTCTGAAAACAGAGTCCTTTTATCCGGTGAAAAATTATGGAAGCGCCATGACTCCGTTCTATACAAACCTTGCCATCTGGGTAGGGGGGATTGTGTTGATCGCAATTTTCAAACTGGAGTCTGATAAAGATGAAGTCGTGCCGAAGTTTACAGCAGTTCAGTCTTATTTCGGAAGATGGATGCTATATGTGGTGATGGGACTGATACAGTCGCTGATCATCTGTGTGGGAGATCTGCTATTGTTAGGAGTCCAGTGCAAGTCACCTGCGGCATTTATTTTCGCAGGATTGTTCACTTCCTTTGTATATGTGAATATTATTTATGCGCTTTCTATTACATTCAAACACATTGGAAAGGCAGTCAGTGTAATTCTGGTCATCATTCAGATTCCGGGTTCTGCAGGAACCTATCCGATCGAGATGACACCGGCGTTTTTCCAGAAGCTGCATCCGCTGCTTCCTTTTACATACGGAATCAATGCGATGAGAGAAGCGGTAGCAGGAATATATGGATTCCATTATGCAGAGAATCTGTTGTGTCTTGCAGTGTATGTTCCGATTGCGCTTTTGATCGGAGTTGTCGTACGTCCATGGCTTTTGAATCTGAACCATATGTTTGACCAGAAACTGGGAGAGACTGAGCTGATGATCTGTGAGGAGGAAGGTCTGACAAAAGAGAGATTCCGTATGACAGCAGTTGTGAGTGCGCTGGCAGACAAGAAAACATTCCGGGAAGAGATGTACCAGAGGGCAGAACGGTTTGAGAGAAATTATAAGAAACGGATCCGCAGAGGATTTGCGGCGATCTTGATCATTCCGCTGATCTTTTTGATTCTGATGTTCAGTATCAGTTCCAAAATGGTATTTCTGGTGTTGTGGATCACATCGATCATTGTGATCGCGCTTTATCTGATCTGTGTGGAATATCTCCATGAAAGTCTGAAACGGAGATTGAAGGTGAGTCGGATGTCTCAGGAGGAATTGTTAGAGACACTGAGAAAACGGAAAGAACAAGAGGAGGAAGAAGCATGAAGAAGATAGGGCAAGTTTTTCTTTATGATATTTCACATATCAAAAAAAATGTGATCGCAATGATCGTAGTGCTCGGCTTGTGCGTTGTTCCGTCTCTTTATGCATGGTTCAATATTGCTGCAAGCTGGGATCCATATTCCAATACAAATGGTCTGAAGGTGGCGGTTGCAAATACGGATGAAGGGTATGAAGGAGAAATCCTTCCTCTCCAGATTAATATCGGAGATACTGTAATCTCAAGTCTCAGAGAAAATGACCAGCTGGACTGGACGTTTACAGGGAAAAAGGATGCAGTAGAAGGTGTCAAATCGGGAAAATACTATGCCGCGATCGTAATTCCGAAAAGTTTCAGTCAGGATATGATGAGCCTGTTTTCGGAGGAGATGACACATTCCGATATTATATATTATATCAATGAAAAAGAAAATGCCATTGCTCCGAAAGTGACTGACAAGGGAGCAAGTGCCGTACAGCAGCAGATCGATGAGATTTTTGTAAAAACAGCGGCGCAGGTGGGACTGGATCTTCTGGATACAATCTCAGAAGTGACCAGCAGTGACGGCGCACAGGCAGCAGCACAGAATCTGACAGAAAATATCCGGAAGATCGGATCGGATCTGGATTCAACAGCCGGTACGGTGAAGGCATTTTCGAACATGACGGTTTCCATGCAGCAGATGCTGGATGCCACTGCAGATATTTTAAATAAAGCGGGGCAGAATACGGAAACAAATCTGTCACTTCTGAATGAGACTGGAAATTCTGTTGACTCATTAAGAAGCGCAGTGTCGGGAACAACAGAGAGTGTCAATCAGGTACTGGCACAGGGAAGTCAGTGCTATGATGCCATATCCGGACAGATCAACAATGCATTTTCTTCGATATCCACGGATGCGGGAGCAACAGCAGGGGCACTCAACAGCGTGGCATCTGAAGTACAGGTTATGATTGACCGCTATACGGGATTTCGGGACAGTGTGCAGCAGCTTGCAGATTCCTTTCCGCTTGCTTCAGATCTGCTCCAGCCGATCATCGGAAACCTGAATGAATCCATTGCCCATCAGGAAGCGGTAAGGGATAAATTAAATGAAGCGGCGGCAAAGATTACGGAGACTGCAAGTGATGCGGGAAACTATCAGGCACAGCTGGATCAGCTGGTGCAGCAGAGTTCTCAGCAGATTTCGGGGATCCGTTCAGATTATGAAAACAACGTAAAAACACAGATCGATACCATGTTTGGTACACTGGGAGATACCAGCAGTGCGGTACAGTCCTTGTTCACCAGTATGGACAATGGAGTCGAAGATATGGAAAAACTGGCAAAGGATGCAGGATCCGGTCTGGAGAAGATGAAAACAACACTGGATACATCAGCTTCCCTTTTGACAGAGACGGCAGAAAAGGTAAATCAGGCAGCAGAAAAGCTGGATACAGCAGCACAGGACGGAAATGTGGAGACATTAAAAAATGTGCTTGGAAGCAGCCCGGAAGTAATCAGCAGTTTTGTGTCTGCGCCGGTAAGAATGCAGACAAAAGCCTTGTATCCGGTAGAAAATTATGGATCAGCCATGGCACCGTTCTATTCTACACTCTCTATCTGGGTAGGCGGGATCATCCTGGTAGCAATGATGAAAGTGACAGCTTCGGAAAATTTAAAAAGAGCGCTTGCGCCATTGAAGCCGCATCAGATCTATCTGGGCAGATACCTGCTGTTCCTCGTGCTGGGACTGATTCAGAGCGGCCTGATCTGTCTGGGAGATCTGTATTTCCTTGGAATCCAGTGTGAGCATCCGTTTTTGTTCCTTCTGGCAGGCTGGGTAAGCAGTGTGGTATATGTGAATATTATTTATACGTTCACGGTATCATTTGGAGATGTGGGAAAAGCAATCTGTGTGGTTCTTCTGGTCATGCAGGTGGCAGGATCAGGAGGCACGTTCCCGATCGAAGTGGCGCCGGAAATCTTCCAGAAGATTTACCCGTTTCTTCCATTTACGCACAGTATGACAGCTATGCGGGAATGTGTTGCCGGATTCTATCAGTATACGTACTGGGCAGAATTGGGAATCATGTGTCTGTTCCTTCTGGCATCCCTGTTTTTGGGACTGGTGCTTCGAAAACCGGTGATTCGCCTGAACGAATTGTTTATAGAAAAACTGGAAGATACAAAATTAATGTAATATTGTGAAAATGAAGCGGACTCTTCGGAGTCCGTTTTTTGACAGATGGGTGTCAAATAAAAGAATATATGCTATAATGGAGCGAAACAAAAAAGAATCAGGAGAATGTTGTGGAAAAATTTTATTTTGCACCGCTCGAAGGAATCAGCGGATATGTGTATAGAAAGGCTTATGAACACTATTTTGGAGGAATTGACAAATATTTTATTCCGTTTATTAAACCGAATCAGAAAGGAAAGCTCAGTTCCAGGGAAAAGAACGATATCTTACCCATGCACAATCAGGGAATGTGCGCGGTTCCGCAGATTTTGACCAATTCGGCGGAGGATTTTATAAAGACGGCAGAAAGGCTGCAGGAATACGGGTATGAGGAAGTCAATCTGAATCTGGGATGTCCGTCAAAAACCGTGGTGAGCAAAGGAAGAGGGGCCGGATTTCTGGCAGAGCCGGACAGATTGAATGCATTTTTAGAAGAGATTTTTAACGAGACACCGATCCGTATTTCAGTTAAGACGCGGATTGGCAAGGAGAGTCCGGAAGAATGGATCCGGCTTCTGGAAATCTACAATCAGTATCCAATGGAGGAATTGATCATTCACCCGAGGATCCAGACTGATTTCTATAAGAACACTCCGAATCTGGAAATGTTTGAATATGCGGTCAAAAACAGTAAAAATCCACTCTGTTACAATGGGGATATTTGCACGAAAGAGGAATATGAAACGATCTGTAACCGTTTCCCGGAGGTGCCATCTGTGATGATCGGAAGAGGAATTCTGAAAAATCCGGGGCTGATTCGGAAGATCAGACAAGGCATACCGATTGAAAAAGACAGGATCCGGGCATTTCATGATGAACTTTACCGGGAATATCAGGAAGTTCTTTTTGGGGAGAAAACAGTACTCTTCAAGATGAAAGAGCTGTGGTTTTATATGGCGCCGTTGTTCATGCAGTATGAGAAGTATGCCAAGAAAATTAAAAAAGCAGAAAAGTTGAAACTGTATGAAGCAGTTGTGGATGCGCTATTTGAAGAACAGGATTTGGTATAGGAGAAGGAGAGGCGAATGGAAGCAATTTTACAATGGGATGGACAGGCGTTGCTGTTTATTCAGGAGCATATCAGACAGGTGTGGATGGACGGATTCTGGAAGACGATCACACATCTGGGGGATGCAGGATGGTTCTGGATTATCTTGGGAATCGTACTTCTGATTCCGAAAAAGACAAGAAAAGCAGGAATTGCCGCTTTGGCGGCGCTGGCGATCGGAGCATTGATCACAAATGTGGCACTCAAAAACATCATTGCAAGAATCCGCCCGTATGAAGTGGTGGAAGGACTGAAGCTTTTGATCGAGCCGCAGTCAGATTTTTCGTTTCCTTCCGGACATACCTGTGCCTCTATTGGAGCAGCGTTGGCGATGTATCCGTTTTTGGAGAGAAAGTGGGGGATTCCGCTTGTAATTCTGGCAGTGCTGATCTCACTTTCCAGGTTGTATGTGGGCGTACATTATCCGACGGATGTGCTCGGTGGAGCTGTTGTAGGGGCGTTTGCTGCATGGGGAGCGGTGAGGGTTGTGAAGCATGGGCTTGTGAGAAAGGCTAAAAAAGCAGAAAAGTAAAATGGAAGATAGAAAGAAGCGCTGTGAGGCAGATGGAAGAATCTGCTTCGCGGCGCTTTTTGAAATTTCATGCAAGTTAAAGAATCATTTCTCTTATGGAAAACATGATTTATATTATGATCCAAATCAAAGCAGTCCATAAAAAACAAATATGATCATGTTTTTGAAGAGAATATGAAGGTGGAATAAAAAGTTGACATTAGTATGAACCGCTCCCCGTCAAGTAGACAATCAAAAAAATAAAATCAGCATCATTTCAGAAAAGCTTAAGAATCTTTTTTTCGATTTTTAAAACTTATCTGATACAGTATACATTGTCGGACAAAGTCCGCCCACCGCAGTTATGTATTACGGGATGCCTGAATGAGTATACCCATCTGGATACATATTGATAGTGAAAGGAGTCGCCCTATTATGCAAAATATGATTTTTGTACTGTATCCGTTATTTTGTATTCTGCTGCCATGTATGCTGTATGTCCTGATTCAAACGAAAGGATTTCATCAGAGAACTAATTTTATACATATGATCTGGGTTTTTATTTTTCTGTATTATGTGTACCTTGTTCTGGAAACAACAGGAATCGGAACCATTTGGGAAATCGGGTTGTATCCTGGTATGAAACTTCAGGAAGAGATCAATCTGATTCCTTTTCGTGATGGAATCAGCCTCAGTATGATTTTAAATGTGGTAATGTTTATGCCGCTCGGATTTTTGCTGCCCCTGCTTTGGAAAGAATATCAAAGTCTGGTCAGAACTGCGATAATCGGTTTTTGTTTTTCGTGTGGAATTGAATTTTGTCAGCTTTTCAACAGGCGGGTTTCGGATGTGGATGATCTGCTCATGAATACGCTCGGTGCAATTCTCGGATGGCTGATCTGGATTGGTTTTTCCCGTATCACGCATTTAAAGTATGGACGGAGAAATCAAGGTTTTGGCGGGAAAGAGGGGGCAGTATATTTGGCTCTGTCCCTTGTCGGTCAGTTCTTTCTGTATAATTGGAGATGGATGATTTAAAGAAAAAAGACTGATAACCAGCGGTCTTTGTGAAGGAGTCGCTGGTTATCAGTCTGTATATATTAGTGTTTGTTAAGTGCCGCCGCAGCTTCCACAAATCCTTTGAACAGTGGATGTGGTTTGTTCGGGCGGGATTTTAATTCCGGATGCGCCTGTGTTGCGATAAACCACGGATGATCTTTGATCTCTGCCATTTCAACGATCTTGCCGTCCGGAGAAAGGCCACACAGATTCATGCCGTTTTCGGTCAGAACTTCACGGTAATCATTGTTGACTTCATAGCGATGTCTGTGGCGTTCCTGAATTTCTTCTTTCTGGTAGACCTCATATGCTTTGGAAGTTTTGTCCAGAATACATGGATAAGCACCCAGGCGAAGTGTTCCGCCGATATCTTCGATACCGATCTGATCCTGCATGATGTGGATCACCGGATGTGTAGTGGATGGATTTAGTTCCAGACTGTGTGCATCGTGGAAACCGATCACATTGCGGGCAAATTCTACGATCGCAAGCTGCATTCCAAGACAGATACCGAGGAACGGAATTTTGTGTGTGCGGGCGTAGCGGATGGCTTCGATCTTGCCTTCCACACCGCGGTGACCAAATCCGCCGGGAACCAGGATTCCTGTTACATCCTTAAAAATCTCATCTGCGGTTTCAGGAGTCACTGTCTCGGCATCCACCCATTTGATCTCAACAGTCGTGTGGCTGTAGATTCCGCCGTGTTTTAAAGCTTCTACCACGCTGATATAGGCATCGTGCAGCTGAACATATTTTCCGACCAGTGCGATGCGGACTTTGGAAACCGGGTGTCTTAGATTGTCTACCATAGTTTCCCAGTCACTTAAATCCGGTTTTGGACAGTCCAGATGGAGACATTCGCATACAACCTGTGCAAGGTTTTCTTTTTCCATTGCCAGAGGTGCTTCGTATAAATAATCCACATCCAGGTTTTGAAGAACGTGATCTGCCGGAAGGTTACAAAACAGGGAAATCTTGTCTTTGATTCCGTTATCCAGCGGATGTTCGGAACGGCATACGATAATATCCGGCTGGATTCCCATGCCCTGAAGTTCTTTGACACTGGCCTGTGTAGGTTTTGTTTTCATTTCCTGAGAGGCTCTCAGGTATGGAATTAAGGTTACATGGATCAAAATGACGTTATCACGTCCTTTTTCATGCTGAAACTGACGAATGGATTCCAGGAAAGGCTGGCTTTCGATATCACCGACAGTTCCGCCCACTTCAATGATCGCGATTTCTGTATTTTCAGCAGAAGGATTTCGGTAAAATCTGCTTTTGATCTCATTGGTGATGTGTGGGATAACCTGCACGGTTCCGCCGCCGAAATCACCTCTTCGTTCCTTCTGTAAGACAGACCAATAAATCTTTCCGGTTGTGACATTGGAATTTTTTGTCAGATTTTCATCGATAAAACGTTCATAATGTCCCAGGTCCAGATCCGTTTCGGCTCCGTCATCGGTTACGAATACTTCTCCGTGCTGTACCGGATTCATGGTTCCTGGATCAATATTGATGTAAGGGTCGAATTTCTGCATAGTCACCGTATATCCGCGGGCTTTCAAAAGCCTGCCGAGTGATGCGGCTGTAATCCCTTTTCCTAGTCCTGAAACAACTCCACCGGTCACAAATACATATTTTACTGCCATAGTGATCCTCCTCATATGATGTGAATAAAAATATTAAAAAAAGAGTATACTCTCTTTTTGCGAAAAAATACAAGTACTTTTTTATGAACAATAAATATTTCCTCTTTTATTAAAAAAATCCTCTCCCATCAGGAGAGGATCGCTTTTAATGGTAATTATATCCGGTCTCATAGACAGCTTCACATGTAAGCTGGACGCCGAGACGTTTGAAGGTGCGGATATCAACATCGGACAGCATAACGGAAGTATGAGCCTGACATCCGTTTAATTTTGAAAGCTGCTGAAGTGCAAGTCTGGCATCCGGGTTGGTGGCAGCGCTTGCAGAAAGTGCGATAAGTACTTCATCAGTATGAAGTCTCGGGTTTTTGCTTTTCAGATAGTCCACTTTCAGTTTCTGAATCGGCTCGATCGATTCCGGTGAAATAATATGCAGCTCGTGTTTCAACCCGGCCAGTTCTTTGATCACATTCAGAAGAAGGGCAGCGGAGGCACCGAGAAGATTCGTGGTCTTTCCGGTGATGATACGGCCGTCATCCAGTTCCAGAGCAGCAGCAGGCGTATGTGTCTCTTCCGCACGTTTTAAGGCAGCTGCAACAACGTGGCGGTCTTCGATCGTCACATTGGCCTGATTCATCAGCAGCTCGATTTTTTGTGCTTCTTCTTCCGGACCGTTTCCTTTCAGAAGAGAGTTGAGGGAATCATAGTAACGGCGAACGATCTCCTGGCGGGATGCTTCACAGCATACAGCATCGTCACAGATACAGTTTCCAGCCATATTTACACCCATATCGGTTGGAGATTTGTATGGGCTCTTTCCGTAAATCTTTTCAAAAATCGTGTTTAAAACCGGGAAGATCTCAACATCACGGTTGTAGTTGACGGTTGTCTTTCCATAGGCCTCCAGATGGAACGGATCGATCATATTCACATCGTTGAGGTCTGCTGTAGCCGCTTCATACGCCAGATTTACCGGATGCTTCAGCGGCAGATTCCAGATCGGGAATGTCTCAAATTTGGCATATCCTGCATGAATCCCGCGTTTGTGCTCATGATATAACTGAGACAGACAGGTTGCCATTTTTCCGCTTCCAGGACCCGGGGCTGTGATGATGACAAGCGGACGGGAAGTTTCGATATAGTCATTTTTACCGTATCCTTCATCACTGACGATCAGCGGGATATTGGAAGGGTAGCCGTTGATACAGTAGTGCTGGTATACACGGATTCCCATATTTTCCAGACGGTGGCGGAATAAAGAGGCACTTTCCTGACCGGAATATTGTGTGATCACGACACTGCCCACATACAGACCGTTGTCGCGGTAAGAATCCATCAGACGGAGTACGTCAGAATCATAAGTGATACCAAGATCGCCGCGGACTTTATTTTTCTCGATATCCTTTGCGCTGATGACAATGACAATCTCTGCCTGGTCACTGAGCTGTTTTAAAAGGCGGAGCTTGCTGTCAGGCTCAAATCCCGGAAGAACGCGGGAAGCGTGGTAGTCGTCGAACAGTTTTCCGCCGAACTCGAGATACAGTTTGTTATCAAACTGATTGATGCGTTCGCGGATATGCTCTGACTGCATTTTTAAATACTTTTCGTTATCAAATCCAATTTTCATGATTTCATTCCTCTATCAATTTAGTATTACGTGTGACAAGAAGGGAAAACAGAAGTTTTACCCTTTTCTGATACAGTATACTATAAACAGGGAGGAGTTTACAATATTTTCACAATGTAATTATTGATTTTGGACGCTTTGTATAATTATGGTGTAAAAAGTCCAGTAAATACGCTATATTTCAACTATCTTCCCGAAATCAGAAATTTGATGGAAATAGGAAAGTACCAAAAAAGTCCAAAATGGGAAAACGAAAGCACTCGACCCGGGGAGGGGAGTGCTTTTGCTTTTATTCGTCATTTTTTTGATATTCAGGTTTTACGTGTGGAAGGTCTCGAACACACGATAGTTGATTGCTGGAAATGCCTTAAATACGCCACTTTCAGCAGGTGGAAAGAAAATCGGCATTTTTATTAGCATTAACTTGCTTATAGAAATTTATTTCACTTCCAGGGGATTTGCGCCTAATTCGTCCAGAATCATATCTCCAAGCATATTTGCTTTCTAATTGTCCCATTCTAAAATAAATATATTCAATTAGTTCATAGCTTAAAATCTCTATGTCTTCCGTATCACAATAGAAGCGCTTACCATTTGGGGCGATTATTTCAGTTGAGTGTCTTGTTTGTCTATCCAGTTCAAGGGGTACATGCTTACCTGCGTTATCTCCATCTGGGAATGGACCGTAGATTTGCTTATCTAACCCAAGTTCCTCCCAATTTTCTATAAAGTCACATACAGGTTCGTATCCGCATAAATTAAGTAGCTGCATAGCTATATCATCCCGTTTTTCAAAAAGACTGTGTCGTTTTTCCCAGAATTCACGTTGTGTTTTATAGTCATCTTCTAACAATAAATACTCTTGTCTTACATCTAGAAGTTTTGAAAAAACAGAAGCGGCTTTCACCGTCATCGGTTTCTTTCCTACTACGATATTACTAATGTACTGTTGGGTGAATCCGCTTGCTGATGCAAGTTCTGCCTGCGTCATATTAGCATCCATGATGCATTGTTTTAAGCGTTCACCACTGTTTGGTTGATATTTTTCCATGTAAGATCCTCCTTTTGTAGTTGCTATAACTGTAATAGTTTCATGTAAATTAACCTTTGAAATATCATTAAGTTTAACAGATGATTTAGAAATATGACATAGTATCTTGAATGTTAGAATATTGTTAAACAAAATAAAGTTTAATAGTTGTTTGATTATAATATAACTTTAGTTTAAAATATAGTCAAGGGGATAGATAAATTATCTTGAATAAAAATAGTACATGATAAAAAGTTATTCACATTTTTTCTGGAGTTATCCACGTTTTAGAGAAAGGGACAGGAAATAAAAATTGACTTTCGAACTATGGTTTGATAGCATATCCCCACGAAACATGTTAATCAGTTTTAGTAAAGAAAGGAAAATGATAGTATGAACAAAAGTAGTGTCAAACAGACAAGAGAAGCAAGACTTGTGAAACTTGAGTTTTGGATGTCTTACACAGGGCTAGGGCGCAACAGTGCGATGAAACTCGGTGAAGATATCGGGTGCAAAGTAAAGGTCGGTAAGAGTGTTTTATATGACCTTAGGAAAGCAGATCAATATTTCAATTCATTGACAGGAGTAAAATAATGCAGAAAAACCAAAATAATCCAGTACATGGAAAGAAGTCCGGCAAGACAGAATTCCAGATTGAAAGCCTGCTGCCAGTAGGCAAAGAGAACGCAATAACCACAGCAGAGCTTGTGAAGCGTAGCGGATGCAGTTCAGCCAGAGAGCTACAGCAGAAGATCGCTTATGAACGTAACCACGGCGCAGTGATCTGTAGCGGATCAGGGAAAGGATACTGGAAACCAAAGAATCGGCAGGAGATTGTAGAATTCTGCCGGACAATGGACGCAAGAGCAAGAAACACGTTTGCAGCTACCAGAAGCGCAAAGAGAGTGCTAAAGATGCCAGAAGGGCAGCAGGACATGAGCGGAGGGCAAGAAGATGTCAGATAACAAGAAATACTATTACTTGAAATTAAAAGAAAACTTTTTTGATTCAGATAACATGGTTCTGCTAGAGAGTATGCAGGATGGAATTTTATACAGCAATATTTTGATGAAAATGTATCTTAAGAGTCTCAAGAATAATGGGATGTTGATTCTGAATGATGCAATCCCATACAACACACAAATGATAGCAACAGTGACCCGTCATCAGGTTGGAACAGTGGAAAAGGCACTAAAAGTATTTGAGCAATTAGGACTTATAGACATCTTGGACGGTGGAGCTATTTACATGTCAGATATTGAGTTATTTGTTGGAAAATCTTCTACAGAAGGAGATCGAAAAAGAGCAGAGAGGATGAAGCTGAAACAGGCTGAAAATTTAGCACTTGGACAAATGTCCGACATTCATCCACCAGAGTTAGAGATAGAGAAAGAGATATATAATAATATATGTTCGCCAGAAGCTGTCGAACGTGAAAATTTGAATCAAAAAGAACCCGATGAACGAGAGTCTGACTTTGAAAAAATCTATGCGATCTATCCGAAAAAGAGAGGACGAACCAAAGCATTTGCAAATTATTGTTCTTGGTTAAAAGGAAGAACCGTAAACGGAAAGCGCAGAAAGCTGACAAACCGGGAAATGTATCTTGCGGTACATGCTTATGTGGAGCAGCAGAAGGAACATGAGACGGAGTTGGAGTATTATAAAAACTTTGATACGTTGATGGGAAGTCAGCTTTTGGACTATGTGGAGGTAGAGCAAAATGAGTGATCTGGCAGAAAAGACAGTGATCGGATGCCTGTTGATGGACAACAAGGAACTGCACCAGATCTACGATCTCCTAAAGCCGGATATGTTTCAAGATCCGGTTCTGAAGGAAATCTACCGGGAGATTGTGAAGCTCTATGATATCGGTCAACCGGCGAATCTGGTCACGATAACACAGGCAGTTGAGAGTGAGTCATACACAAGAGAATACATAACACAGGTCTTGAGAGATTGCGCACTGCTGCCTTACACGTCCACAGAGTTGAAAAGCTATGCGGAAAGCGTTGTAAGAGATTATAAGGCTGAGGCGTTTCGGAACATTCTGACACGAACACAGATAACGGCAGCAGGAGTGGAATACCAGATTGCAGATACAATTCAGGAACTTGAAGCACTCAAGAGAAGCGAAAAGAATCAATCTAAGAAGCTCACGGCTATAGTCACAGAATATCAGGATCAATACTTCCAGGAGCGAAAAGAAGAGAAGCTCTATACTGGGTTTTCAAAACTGGATGAGATCACCGGTGGTCTGGAAGGCGGTGACGTGATCGTAATCGGAGCAAGGCCGGGAGTCGGAAAGTCGGCATTTACTTCACAGATCATCCTAGAAATGGCAAAATCTGGAAAGCGAATTGGGTTCTACAATCTGGAAATGTCAGAGAAGCAAGTATATGAGAGACTGCTCAGCAATCAGAGTGGCATCCGATTGAACCGTATCCGAAGGGCAATCCAGTTTCTAGGAGACGAAAAGGAACGCTTTGAAAGCGCAAACCAGACGTTGGGGAAAATGGACATTCTGATCAGCAGCGGAACGAAGTCAGTTTCCGAAATTAGAAATGAGTGCAGACATCAGGAATTAGATTGTATCATCATTGACTATTTGCAGTTGGTAAGAGCTGACACCAGATATCAGAGCAGAGCCAGTGAAGTGGGAGCAATCTCAAAAGCAATCAAAGCACTGGCAATGGAGCTGAATGTTCCGATCATTGCACTGTCCCAGTTAAACCGAACCAGTGAAATGAGAGAGACCAAAGAGCCAACAATGGGAGAGCTTAGAGAAGCCGGAGACATTGAACAGGATGCCAGTATCATTATTCTGCTGTGGAATCTGGACAATGAGGACAAGACCAGAAAAGGTCTGAAAGTGGATAAGAACCGACAGGGAGAACTAGGGAAGATTGTATACCGCTTTGATGGGAATGAAATGAGATTTCAGGAAACAGAAGAGGAACTCAAAAGCAAAGATGGATTCAAGACGGTACGGACACCGACACCGTTCGATTAAAAATGGGCAGCGTAAAATTATTAAAAGGCAGTGAAGAATTTGAAATGTTTCAGGACTATTGGAAAATGATGCAATCAGTCT
>PPYE01662046.1_pt1 | contig 21688 bp, 16 predicted proteins | sample 1559881 | NCBI WGS metagenome assembly PPYE01 (sample SAMN08240022, study PRJNA423297) | Human gut metagenome, whole genome shotgun sequencing project.
ATATGTTACATTTCCGTTACTTTTTACATGCGTCGACGGCGGTCGAAAACCGCCGTCGATATGTTATGTTAACTTTTAGGGCCATGTTCCGCCTTCCGCCGGCACTCTCCGGCTCTTTTTCCGGATCCATTCCTTTCAGATCAGCGCTGCAAAAACCCCTTCTGTCATCTGCCGCAGATCCTCCGGCGCCAGGATCACCTGACAGCCGCGCATCCCCGCACTGACATAAATCCGGTCATACAGCTGTGCTGTTTCTTCTATATAAGTAGGAAACTTCTTTTTCATCCCTATAGGAGAACATCCTCCCCGGATGTATCCGGTTAGGGGAAGAAGTTCTTTTACATGGATCATCTCTACCTTTTTGTCGCCGGCAGCCCGGGCCGTCTTTTTTAAGTCCAGCTCTTCGTCTACCGGAATGCAGCAGACCAGATATCCGGTCTTTTCTCCCTTAAGGACCAGGGTCTTATAAACACAGTCATGGTCCGCTCCAAGGGCATCGGCCGCATGGCTTCCGGACAGGTCTGATTCGTCCACTTCATAGCGGGACGTCTCATAGGGAATGCCTGCCGCCTCCAGCATACGCATTACATTTGTCTTTGTCTTATCGCCCATAGCCGCGAAAATCTCTCTTCCTACTGTCCATTGATATAATTTACCAGGCCGCCGGCCGTAATGATCTTCTGCATAAAGGGCGGGAACGCCTGGCCGGTAAAGCTTTCGCCTGTGGTTTTATCGGTGATCACGCCGCTGTCAAAATCCACTTCCACCTCATGGCCGCTCTCAATAGCCTTTGCCGCTTCCGGACACTCGATGATGGGAAGTCCGATATTAATGGCATTGCGGTAAAAGATCCGTGCAAAAGTCTCAGCAATCACGCAGCTTACACCGGCGCACTTAATAGCCAGAGGCGCATGTTCTCTGGAAGAGCCGCAGCCGAAATTTTTATTGGCCACGATAATATCCCCCTTCTGCACCTTGTTTACAAAATCCTTGTCAATATCCTCCATACAATGTTTTGCCAGCTCCTCGCCCTTTGTGGCGTTTAAGTATCTGGCCGGAATAATTACATCTGTATCTACATTATCTCCATATTTAAAAACGCGTCCTGATGCTTTCATTGTCATCCTCCTTGTTTATCGCTGCTTTGCACCTTCGCCTCTGCTTCTACTCCAGCTCACAGGGGCAGGAAATCTTTCCGGTCACGGCACTTGCCGCTGCCACTGCAGGACTTGCCAGATAAACCTCCGAATCCACATGTCCCATACGTCCCACAAAATTCCGGTTCGTGGTGGAAACGCAGCGCTCTCCCGCTGCCAGGATTCCCATATATCCGCCCAGGCAGGGCCCGCAGGTAGGAGTGCTGACTACCGCACCGGCTTCAATAAAGATTTCCAGAAGTCCTTCCTTCAAAGACTGAAGGTAGATGGCCTGGGTCGCCGGGATTACGATGCAGCGCACGTTCTTTGCCACTTTTCTGCCCTTCATCACCTGCGCAGCAATCCGCATATCATCCATACGGCCGTTGGTGCAGGAACCAATCACCACCTGATCAATGGCGATATCGCCCACCTGATCAATGGTTTTGGTGTTCTCCGGAAGATGGGGGAAGGCTACGGTAGGCTTTAACTGAGACAGATCGATGGTATAGGTCTCCTCATACTCGGCATCCTCATCTGCCTCGTATACGGTAAATTCTCTCTTGGAATGTTCCTTCATATACTGAATAGCCAGCTCATCCACCGGGAAGATGCCGTTCTTTCCTCCAGCCTCGATGGCCATGTTGCAGATGGTAAAACGGTCATCCATAGAAAGGTTCTTGATCCCCTCACCGGTAAATTCCATGGATTTATACAGAGCTCCGTCCACGCCGATCATTCCGATGATATGCAGGATCACATCCTTGCCGCTGACCCACTTGCCGGGCTTTCCTACCAGTTCAAAGCGGATGGCAGAGGGAACCTTAAACCAGGCCTTTCCCGTCACCATACCGGCTGCCATATCCGTGCTTCCCACACCGGTGGAGAATGCACCCAATGCACCGTAAGTACAGGTGTGGGAGTCCGCGCCGATCACCGCATCTCCGGCTACCACCAGACCTTTTTCCGGCAGCAGCGCATGCTCGATTCCCATCTCGCCTACGTCAAAATAATTCGTAATTTCATGGCGGCAGGCAAAATCACGGCAGCACTTGCAGTTTTCTGCAGATTTGATGTCCTTATTGGGGATAAAATGGTCCATAACCAGAGCAATCTTATCCTTGTCAAATACCGTCTGCTTCGTCATCTTTTTCATCTCATTAATGGCCACCGGCGATGTAATATCATTTCCCAGCACCAGATCCAGATCCGCCTCGATCAGCTGTCCGGCCTTTACCTCGGGAAGCCCTGCGTGGGCTGCCAAAATCTTCTGGGTCATTGTCATTCCCATATCGAATATCCTCCTTGAATCTGAAATTCTTTGCCGCAGGTTCGGCTCCACGGCCTCATAAAAAGGGCCTGCCGAAACTGCTTCCTTGCCATGGCTGCCGCTTTAAAAATGCAGACACCATATATTGCTTTACATTTTAGCATAAGTATTGTTATAATAAAAATACATAATAAGAATATAATCCATGAAATTCAGTTATGGATCTTCAAAACCGCTGATAAACCCCGCAAATATCACAGCGGATTCTTACGAAAGGAGGGGCTTTCTATGGAACAAAATCTGGCCCAGTATAAAATTTTTTACGAGGTGGCAAAAGCAGGGAACATTTCCCGGGCCGCAAAGGAGCTTTACATCAGCCAGCCGGCCATCAGCAAGGCCATCAGCAAATTGGAGGACAGCCTGAAAGTCAGCCTTTTCACCCGCAGTTCCCGGGGCGTTCAGCTGACGCCTGAGGGAGAGCTTCTCTTTTCCCACACCCAGGCAGCTTTCCAGGCCTTAGACCAGGGCGAGCAGGAGCTTCGCCGTATCCGGGAATTTAATATCGGCCATCTCCGCATCGGCGTAAGCAACACCCTCTGCAAATACATCCTGCTTCCCTACCTGAAAAATTTCATTGAGCAGTACCCTCACATTAAGATCACCATCGAAAGCCAGGCCACAGCAAAAACCATCTCCATGCTGGACCAGAGCGCCCTGGACTTAGGCCTGGTGGCTGAACCCTCTCTCCGCTCCGGCCTATCCTTTATTCCCGTCATGGACATTCAGGACACCTTCGTATCTACCCGCAGTTATCTGGATAATCTGTACCTGCGGGAAGGCATGGATGCAGATCTGTTTTCCTGCGGCAATATCATGCTCCTTGACCAGAGCAATATGACCCGCCACCATGTAGACGAATACTTGAAAGAAAATCAAATACAGCCAAAACAGGTCCTGGAGGTAACCACCATGGACCTGCTGATTGAATTTGCCAAGATCGGCCTGGGCGTGGCCTGCGTCATCAAGGAGCTGGTACAGAAGGAGCTGGATTCCGGCCGTCTGGTGGAGATCCCCCTGGAAATCCCCATCCATAAGCGGACCATCGGATTCGCCTTCCATCCCGGGAATCCCTCAACAGCACTAAAGACCTTTCTGGAATTTCTTTATTAAGGGCAGGCATCCACTCATTTTCTGCGGGAAATGGCTCCTTATTCCTGTTTTTGGCAGATCAAAAGGCCGGAAATCCGATGCAAGTTTGCCTGCAAGAGGGTTTCCGGCCTTTTCCTGGTATCCTATTCTATTTAGTTATTGATCAGTTTGTCATTGTCATTCCAGCTGTACAGCTTACGCAGCTCGGCGCCTACCTTCTCTAAGGGATGCTCTGCCTCTCTTCTCTTCATAGCGTTGAAGTGCGGGCAGCCTGCCTGGTTCTCCAGCAGCCACTCCTTTGCAAAGGAACCGTCCTGGATATCGGACAGGATCTTCTTCATGGCTTTCTTGGTCTCATCGGTTACGATCTTCGGTCCGGTGATGTAATCGCCGTACTCAGCTGTATTGGAAATGGAATAACGCATGCCTGCGAAGCCGCTCTCATAAATCAAATCTACGATCAGCTTCATCTCATGGATACACTCAAAGTAAGCATTCTCCGGTGCATAGCCGGCCTCAACCAGAGTCTCAAATCCGGCCTTCATTAAAGCGGTTACGCCGCCGCAGAGAACAGCCTGCTCACCGAAAAGGTCAGTCTCAGTCTCTACACGGAAGGTGGTCTCCAGTACGCCTGCTCTTGCACCGCCAATGGCCTGCGCATAAGCCAGAGCTTTGTCCAGAGCCTTGCCAGTAGCATCCTGATGAACGGCTACCAGACATGGGGTTCCTCTGCCTCTCTGATACTCGCTGCGAACGGTATGGCCCGGCGCCTTCGGTGCGATCATGGTTACATCCACATCTGCCGGAGGAACGATCTGTCCGAAATGGATGGCGAAACCGTGTGCGAACATTAACATATTTCCCGGCTCCAGATTGGGAGCGATATCTTCTTTATACATCTTGGCCTGCTTCTCATCGTTGATCAGGATCATGATGATGTCTGCCTTCTTTGCAGCCTCAGCAGCAGTGTAAACCTCAAATCCCTGTGCCTCAGCCTTGGCCCAGGACTTGCTTCCCTTATAAAGGCCTACGATAACGTTGCATCCGGACTCCTTTAAGTTCAGTGCATGGGCATGTCCCTGGCTGCCGTAGCCGATAATGGCAATGGTCTTGCCCTCAAGAAGGGACATATTGCAGTCTTCCTGATAATAAATCTTAGCCATCTTACTTTCCTCCACTTCTCTCCCTCCTGTATCGGAAGGAAATTGTAATAATGATATAATTGTTAAAGGCAGTTCGCCGACGACTCTCAGTCCGCCTCTGGCAAAACCTCTAGCTAACGTTTTTCATCCGGCATGGTATCTGACAGCAGAAATGCCGCAGCCGCCGTCAGGGAAGGTAACGGATATCGTCCGCGCCTCTCTCCAGGCCGGTAAGGCCGGTCCTGGCCAGTTCCAGGATCTCATAATCCTCTAAAAGATTAATCAGTGCGTCAAGCTTTGACTGATCTCCGGTCAGCATAACGGTAAGAGAATCTTTTCCCACATCCACAATGGTTGCCCGGAAAATATCGGCAATGGCGCTGACCGCCTGCCTCTGGTTGGCATCCGCCCGCACCTTTACCATGATCAGTTCCCGGTACACGGAACGCCCGGATGGAAGCTCCTTGATATCCCGCACATCCTCCAGCTTCCGAAGCTGGTTCTCGATCTGCACCAGAACCTCGTGATCCCCAAGGGATACCACCGTCATTCTGGAGTACCGCGGATCGGCAGTCACGCCTACAGTAAGGCTCTCAATGTTATAGCCCCGGCGGCTGAAAAGCCCGGCTACACGCGCCAGAACACCTGCCGTATTGTCTACCAGCAACGATAAAACAATTCTGTTGTCACTCATATTTATCACTCGCCTTTTCATGATTGGTGATGCCGCCGAACTTTTATGGAAGGCAGGAGCGCTGCCTGCCGGCGTATATCGGTTTAGATTAATGATAGCAACGGGGAAGATATTTGTCAAATGAATAAAAAGAATAGATGTAATAATCTGCAGTTATATCTTTCGGATTTTTCGGCAAAAAAAGGAAAATCCGTCTCCATATTTCCGGATTTTCCCCACTTTTATCCATTATTATCCATTTAATCCCAAGAGTTTATTAATCGCCCCAATTTTCAAGGAGAATTCGGGTCATTTCCTCCGCGTCTTCTGCGATCCGGTCTGCACCTGCCTTAAGAAGCTCTTCACGGCTTCCATATCCCATAAGAAAACCTACACTGTGAATGCCGTTTTCCTTCGCTCCAAGAATATCATGCTCCCGGTCACCTGCCATAACCACCGATTCCGGAGAAATCCCGTTCCAGGATGATGCTTCTTTGGGGTCTCCTTTCAGGAATCCGGCTTCTTCAAGCACATACCGGATCACATCGCCTTTCCTCACCCGCGTCTCTCCCATATCCGCGCCGCCGATAAAGAGAAAATACGAATCCATCTGAAAATGTGCAAGGATCTGCCTGGCGTAAATCTCCGGCTTTGATGTGGCCACGTAAAGCTTTCGGCCTGCAGCCGCAAGAGTTTCCAGCATCTTGCGGATCCCTGGAATCTCCCGATTCTCAAAAATACCTTTTTCAGCAAAATATTCCCGGTATACCCACACTGCCTCATCTGCCTGCGCCTTGGAAAAACCGTAATACTTCATAAAGCTGTCCCGAAGGGGCGGACCGATAAAGGGCGTCAGCTTCAAAAGATCCTCCTCGCAGATTCCGTAATGTCCCAGGGCATACTGCACCGATTTTGTAATTCCTTCCACAGGGTCCGTCAGCGTGCCGTCCAGGTCAAACAGGATAATTTCTTTTTTCATTGCTCCTCCTTGAAAATTCCGTGATGGTTACTGATCCCAGTTTACCACATCACGGCCAATCCCACAAGACGCGTCACTGGCGCGTCTTTCTGGATACTTCGTAATGCAGTCCGGCAGAATCAGCTGCCGGCGCATTCCATTTCCTGTCCGGATAAGGAAAGCACCGCCCCCACGGCCTTTTTCCATCCTTCAAGCTTTCTCTCCCGGACTGCCGGATCCATCTTCGGCGCAAAGATCCGATGCTTTATCCCGGCAAAAACCCCTTCATCATAAAGCCCTGCAGCCATGCCCGCCGCATACGCTGCCCCCAGGCCGGACAGTTCCTCACAGTCCGGCACCAGAATCTCTGTGTCAAGGATTCCGCTCTGAAACTCCATCAGATATGCATTTCCCGTAGGGCCGCCGTCCACCCGCAGCTCTCCGGCATCCATTCCGGCATCTTTCTCCATGGCCCGGACCACATCCGCAATCTGGTAGGCAATGCAGTCCACACAGGCCCGGACAATCTCTGCCTTTCCGTCGGCACGGCTTACACCAAGGAGCGCTCCCCTGGCACGGCTGTCCCAATACGGCGCTCCCAGACCGGTAAAGGCAGGCACAAAATAAAGACCGCTGCTTTCCTTTGCTCTCCGGCAAAGCGCTTCCGTCTCTTTCGGTGAGCCGATCAGTTCCAGATCATCCTTAAGCCAGGAGATTACTGCTCCTGTATAATTAATATTTCCTTCCAGCACGTAATCTACTTTTCCGCCCATACCCCATGCCAGGGAAGTTACCACGCCGTGACGGCTTAATACCGGTTGATTTCCGATGTTCATCATAACCGATGAACCGGTGCCGTATGTGGCTTTTATCATCCCCGGCTTAAGGCACCCCTGGCCGAAAAGAGCGCCATGGGAATCTCCCAGTACGCTGCGGATGGGAACCGGCCGGGCAAAAAAGCCCTCCAAATCCGTCTCGCCGAAAAGGCTGTCTGAGTCACAGACCTCCGGCAGATCCCGGGCGTCAATGCCGAAAGCCCTGCAGATTTCTTCATCCCATTTCAGGCGGAAAATATCATAAAGCTGTGTCCTGGAAGCGTTGGAGTAATCTGTCTTATAGGAGCGTCCTCCTGTCAGCCGGTACACCAGCCAAGTATCTACGGTGCCGAAACAAAGCTGATGCCTTTCTGCCAGCTTCCCGGCTCCTTGTGCGTTTTGCAGAAGCCAGGCAAATTTCGAGGCAGGAAAGTAGGGCGACAGGGTAAGTCCCGTCTTATTTCGAATCTCTTCTGCCATTCCCGTCTTTTCCACCTCCCGGCAGATCTGGGCTGCCCGGTCACACTGCCACACCACCGCATCTGCCAGGGGTCTCCCCGAAATCCGGTCCCAGATCAGGGAAGTCTCCCTCTGATTGCTGATGCCTATGGCCGCCACCTTCCCGCGGTCAATCCCGGACCGTTCCATCAGCCGGACCACTGTTTTGACTGTATTTTTATAAATCTCATCCGGATCGTGGGAAACCCAGCCCTTTTCATTGACCAGCTGGCGGTGGGGCGTATCCTCCCGCAGTATCCGTTTCCCCTCATGGTCAAATAACAAAGCTTTTGTACCCTGGGTGCTTTGGTCAATGCCAATAATAAAACCTTCCCCCATATCTGCCTCCTCTGCAGGGCAGACCTCTGAAACCCTGTGCCTGCCTTACGCTTCCATTCTGTTTTTCACTTTTTACCGCTCCAGGGCCTTCTTTGCTGACCGTGCAATTCCTTCTGCATTCAGGCCATAGTAATCGAAGACTTCCCGGGAGGTTCCCGCAGCCACCGGCGCATCCGGAAGTGCCAGATTGAAAACCGTTTTCGGACATGTCCGGCCAATAACCTGGCTGACCATGGACCCCAGGCCTCCAAAGGGTCCATGTTCTTCCACCGTAACCACTGCCTTCACCCGCTGTGCAGCCTGGACCAGCGTCTCCTCATCCAAAGGCTTTACGCAGTACATATCCAGTACCAGAGCGCTGATCCCTTCCTGTTCCAGGATTTCGGCTGCCCTCTTTGCCGGTTCCACCATCTCGCCGCAGGCGACAATAGCCACATCGCTTCCGTCCCGGACAACTGTGGCCCGGTCCATGACAAAGGAATATCCTTCTTCCTGATAAACCGGCTCCGCCGCATTTCTTCCTACCCGGATATAGGCCGGCTTCTCATCTTTCAGGAGTGCTTTCACAAGTTCTGCCGTCTGCAGCGGATCGCTGGGAATGTATACCCGCATATTGGGAATGGCGCTCATGGAAGCGATATCCTGGGCAGAGTGGTGGCTCATGCCCAGCGCCCCGTAGCTGACTCCGCCGCTGATGCCGATCAGCTTTACATTGGTGTTGGAATACGCCACATCCACCTTGCACTGTTCATAGCTTCTGGTGGAAAGGAAACAGGCCGGAGACACCGCATAAGATTTCTTTCCGCACCTTGCCAGGCCGGCCGCTATGCTTACCAGATTCTGTTCTGCGATCCCGGTCTCCACAAACTGTTCCGGAAAGGCATCGGCAAATGGTCCGAAAGAACCGCTCCCTCTGGAATCGCTGCACAGGGCCACGATATTCCGGTCCGTCTTTGCCGCTTCCATAAGTACCTGACAGATCACCTGCTTATTCGCCGTCTTTTTCATCCCGCTCTGACTCCTCCTTCTTAAGGTCCTCCATGATCACCGCATACTCTTCTTCTGACGGAACATGATGGTGCCACCCGGCCTGGTTCTCCATGATGGAAGATCCCTTCCCCTTCACGGTATTGGCAATCAGCATCGCCGGCTTCCCTTTCACCGTTTTCGCCTCCTCAAAGGCCTCATGCAGCTGGTCCACATCATTTCCGTCTGCCACGTCGATTACGTGCCAGCCAAAGCTTCGGAATCGTTCATGAAGATCATCTAATCCCATGATCTCCTCCGTATTTCCGGAAATCTGAAGACGGTTCCGGTCTACCACAGCGCAGAGATTGTCCAGCCGGTACTGGCTGGCCGCCATGGCTCCTTCCCAGACAGAACCTTCTGCCAGTTCCCCGTCTCCCATGACCACATATACCCGGTAATCCCGGCCGTCCATCTTTCCGGCCCTGGCCATCCCCACACTTACGGGAAGGCCGTGTCCCAGAGAACCGGAATTCATCTCGATTCCCGGAAGCTTATTATTGGGATGGCCGATGTAAGAGGTTCCGAACTGTCCGATCCCCTTTAAAATATCCTCTTTATCCAGAAATCCCTTCTGGGCCAGCACCGCATAATACGCTTCCATGGAATGGCCCTTGCTCAGGATAAAACGGTCCCGGTCCGGATCCTTCACCCGGTCCGGACTGACCTGCATCTGGCGGAAATAAAGTTCCGTCAAAATCTCCATTACACTCATGTCACCGCCGATATGTCCGGCCTTTCCTGCCCGGATGATATCAACCGTATCCCGGCGCAGCCGGTATGCCAATGCACTTAAATTCATATGCTCCTGTCCTTTCTGCTTTCCTATCCTCTTCCCTTCCCCATCCGCCAGAGGGGGAAGGGAAATCAGACAGCTGGTCAGCGTTCGCCTCTCAGATAAGCTTTTACCTCTTCCTCAATGGGATCGTAAAAATCCGGCTTTACGCCAATATACTTGCAGGCCTCATAAAGCACCGGCACCACATCCCGATGAATGCCGACACAGTGATGAATGTAAGGTCCTTCCACGATCTTTGCTTCCAGACGGCGGATATTTTCCACCTCTACCCACAGATACGTTCCCATTCCTTTCGGTCCGTCCACACCCTTTGCCCGGCCCAGAAGAAGAGAATACTCTCCATTGTCCCCGTCAAACCGGCAGAGGGTTACATCTCCATGCTTTGCTTCTGCCGTAATGCTTCCCGGATAATCAAAAGCCAGCGGATAGGTAAGCTTCGGTTTCTCCTTCGCCACCGATGCCGGCCAGGGACCGCAGTGCTGCAGAAGCTCCCCGTTTTCCAGGTCCGGGTGGCGGATAGTCCAGTCGGCAAAAAAGCTTCTGGTGTCATCCAGGACAGCCGCCTCTGCCAAAAGCGCGGTAACTGCGCCGTGGATATCCGTCTCGCAAACCACCGGAATCCCCTTTTCATTTAAAATGGCGTTTGCCGCACAGGGCATGATGCCGATCTCTGTCTGAAGCGCATTCCAGCACTGGATGGCTGCCGCACTGCATCCGTACCGTTTTGTCAGCTGCTCCATGGCTGCCGCCAGGGCCGCCACATTCTCTACCTCCTGATGGCCGATCTGGATCTCCATGGTACTGTGGATGTAAGAAAGCATTTCCTGAAGCTTATGGCCTTCCGCTTTTACCTTGCGAACCTCTTCCATCAGTTCGGTCATGGGGATGGGCGCCAGCTGAATATTGAATTTTTCCAGAAGTTCCCCTTCATTGCACATGGTGGTCCAGAAATCAAAGGGTCTGGTGGATATCTGAAGTATCCGGATGTTTTTAAAGGTTTTCACCACATTGCAGACTGCAAGGAAATCCCGAACCCCTTCCTCAAACACCGGATCCTGCAGACGGCAGTTGGTCAGGTAGGTAAAGGGAATCTGGAAGCGGCGCAGCACCTTTCCCGTAGCAAACAGACCGCACTGGGTATCCCGAAGCCGCCTGCCGTCCGGTTCCGGCCGTTCATCCAGCGGTCCCCACAAAAGCACCGGCACCCCCAGCTTTTTGGCAAGTCTTGCGCACACATACTCCGTCCCGAAATTACAGTGGGGAAGCATCAGTCCGTCTACGCCTTCTGCCTGGAATTTTTCCGCGATCTTCTCCACATCCCGGTCATCATAAAGAAGTCCCTCCGGATTGATATCCTTAATATCAACAAAATCGATTCCCAGTTCCTTAAGGCGCTCCGCCGTCAGATCCCTGTACTTTAACGCATCGGGTGCACTGAAAATACTACGTCTGGTGGGTGCAAAACCAAGCTTTACTTTTTTCATCCTGATCATCCTCCTGCTTGTTTCAGCTTTTCATCTTTGTCTTGCATTATATCCTGCATTGTACTGAATTTCTTCATATAATTAAGTATATTTTCCTTAATTTAAGCTGAATATTTCAACAGGGTACTTGCATATAAGATGTATCTGCGATATACTGGCAGCAGAAAGATTCCGAATGGAGGACGCGTATGAGCATTACCGCAAAAGAACTGGCCAAAAAGCTTGGCCTTTCCGAAGCTGCCGTATCCATGGCACTGAATAATAAACCTGGCGTCAGCCGTGAGACACGCCAACTTATTTTTGACACGGCAGAGAGAGAAGGATATGATTTTTCCCGGGTGGCAGCAAAAAAGCAGGTGTCCGGAAGCCTGTATTTCGTCCTTTTCAAAAAACACGGCGCCGTTGTGGCAGACACGCCGTTCTTCTCCCAGCTGTCCGACGGGATCAGCGAGGGCTGTAAGGATACAGGGTACAAGATGAACACCCGCTATATTTATGATGATGAACTGACGCTGACAAAGCAGCTGGAAGACATCCAGTATTCCGACTGCTGCGGCATCATCCTTCTTGGCACGGAGATGACCGTCAGCGATTTTAAGCTGTTCCAGAAGCTTCCCATTCCCATCGTGCTTCTGGATACGTATTTTGAAACAGTGGAGGCCGATTACGTCCTCATTAATAATGTACAGGGCGCCTTTCTGGCCACTTCCTATCTGATTAAGCGCACCCAGAAACAGCCCGGCTACCTGCGCTCCTCCTACTCCATCGGGAATTTTGAAGAACGTGCTTCCGGATTCTACAATGCGGTGCGGGCCGGCGGCATGTCCGCCTCCAAATCCATCGTCCACCGCCTGACCCCCTCGGTGGAAGGGGCATTTTCCGATATGATGGAAATTTTAGAGCGGGGCGATGAGCTTGCGGGATGCTACTTTGCCGACAATGACCTGATCGCCGTAGGCGCCATGCGTGCCCTGAAAACCAGGGGATACCGCATCCCTGAAGACATTTCCATCGTAGGCTTTGACAACATTTCCTTCAGCAATATCGTAGAGCCCAGTCTGACCACCATCCATGTGCCGAAAAAGGAAATGGGCATCCTGGCCGTGGAGCGTCTGGTCTCGCGGCTGGAAAAAAAGAAGGCCGCACCGGTAAAGATTGAAGTCTCCACCCATCTGATCAAGAGACATTCCGCCTGACCCCCAGACACATCCTCACCCGTCAGCCCGGCGCCGCATTACCAGCACCCAGTCATTGGAATCCCCTTTCCTGCGAAGGGGCGATGCCTGCCATCTGGCCTCTCCCTTCACTGCTCCTGCATAAGAGCAGGCGCCGGACTGGGGATTCATCCACCAGATATCCAGAATCTGATCCATGTACTTTGTCAGGTCCAGCAGAAACTCATCTCCCATATAATCATAGCACAGGATAAAATCCTCCCCGGCAAAAACAGCGATCCGGTGGTAGCGCTCCTTTTGTCCGAAAAGAAGAAGCGCATCCCCAGGCCTTCCGGCTGCAAAATCCACGCTCTCCATTAAGCCCTTCAAATACTGCATCTGACCGCCGCCCGGATAATGCAGGGCTTCCTGCCAGGTTTCCCGGACACCGTACGCTCCCGTCCCACTCTTCCCGTCATAGAACTGGATCACCGCATTATTCCCATAGGTGTGGCCGGCAGCTCCCGCAAAGACAGACCAGTAGGCGTACCGCCTTGCATCCGCCTCTTCCCAGAAGCCGTTTCTGGGATTGTGGAGTCCCTGGGGAATTCCCTCATAGGAAGGCTCTCCGTCCAGCACCGGCTTTTCATCCCGGGCGTAATCCCGCTCCACATAGCGCCAGTTGTCTTCTCCGAAAAACTCCTCTTTTGCCAGATTGTCATCCCACACCCCAAGCTGCGCCTGATCGTAGCGGCGGTGGCCGGACTGGAACATGTGGAAATCAAGCCAGTCTTCCTTTGCAAACCACTGGGCTGACGAGGTCCTTCCGAAAGGATGGAAACCAATCAGCCGCTCCGGATTATACTGCTTTAAGATCCGCGCTTCCTTCCGGAAAACCTCGAGCCCGTCGCTTCCCCGCACATCGCCGCCCAGTATCCAGATCAGATTCGGCGCATTCTGATAGCGCTTCCCCAGAAAATGGGCAAACCGCTCTGCATTGTCCTCCGTAAGGATTTTCTTCTTCACCAGGCTGCCCCAGGCAGGAAGGAGGGGCAGATACAGCCCCATCTCCTCTGCCATCCGGATCACCTGGTCGCAGAAATCCCAGTATTCCGGCTGGGATGCGTCCTTCACTTCATTATCCATCACCGGATCCCCTGCCACGGAATTCACCAGGACAGCCTGGATCACATTAAACCCCAATTCCTTCCGGTTCCGGAGATACTGATACGCCTCCTCCAGATTCAGCCGGTGGAACAAAAGCCACGCCGTATCCCCCAGCCAGAAGAAAGGTTTATCCCCTTCCATAAAATACCGTCCGCTTACCCGAAGGGGCTGTCTCGTCCATTTTGTCTCTGTCATTTTCTGTCTCTGCTCCATTTCTTCACGCCTCATCATTTTTGCTTATTTCAATCGTATATCTTCCGCAGGAAAATACCTGCCCGTTCCATTCCTGATCACCATCCCGGGCAAGGATCTTCACCACCTGGTACCCTTCCTCCGGCTCAAAAACCGCCTGACAGTCAAAGGGAACCTCCAGCCAGCACAGAATCCGGCCTCCTTCCCGCTTCCATCCTGCTCTCCATAATCCGGATACTGAGTTATACTCCGCCTCCGCAAAGGAAAGCCTCTCATCCGTCTTCGGCGCAAAGACCACCTTCCGGAATCCGGACACATCCTGGCTCTGCTTCAGTCCGCACATATCCTGATACATCCATTCTGCCACCGCGCCGTAGGCATAGTGATTCAGGCTGTTCATGCCGGTGCTGCTGATGGAACCGTCAGGCAAAAGGGAATTCCAGCGCTCCCAGATCGTTGTGGCCCCCAGGTTCACTTCATACAGCCACCCAGGGTAATCCTCATTCAAAAGCAGGGTATAAGCCTTCTTGGAAAGCCCCGCCTGAGAAAGGGTCTGGCACAAATATCCCGTTCCCACAAACCCGGTCAGCAGATGATCGTCGTTGGCCGAGAGAAGTCCGGCAAGCCTGCCGGCCGCAGCATCCATTTCCTCCTCATCAAAGATATGGAAATGGATCCCCAGCACATAAGCCGTCTGGGTATTGACGGAAAGTTCTCCCTTCCCTGTCACATACCGCTCCCGCACTGCCCTGCGGACGGCCCGGGATATTTCCGTATAATAGGCCTGGTCCTCCGTCTTTCCCAGAACTTCTGCCGCCCGGGCCGTCAGAGCAGCAGCATTCATATAATAAACCGATGCCACCAGATGCTTATCTGTGCCGCCCTCCCGGTTATCATCGCCTTCTGCATCCAGAGACAGCCAGTCCCCGAAATGGAATCCGCAGGTCCAGAGCCTTTTTCCGCCGCAGAACGTCTCATCCATATGAATGATGAAATCCGTCCACAGCTTCATATTCTCATACTGTTCTTCCAGAAGGGCGCGGTTTCCATAAAACTGATACAGGTTCCAGGGAATGATCACCGCCGCATCTCCCCAGACGCTGGCTCCCGCCTCTCCCCAGAGATCCTCAGCCAGGTCAAATTCCGGCTCGCCGTTCTGTCTGCGGGCCAGGGTCAGGACGTCGGGAACCACGTAAGGCACCGCACCGCCCTTTTCCTTCTGCTCATCCTTCATATCCTGCAGATATTTCCGGAAAAATGCAGGAGTCTCCATGTGATAGCAGGCAGCGCCGCTGAAGATCTGGGCATCCCCCGTCCATCCCAGGCGTTCATCTCTCTGGGGACAATCTGTAGGGATATCCAGAAAATTATCCTTCTGGCTCCACAGTGTATTGGCAAAAAGACGGTTCACTTTCTCATTGGAGGTAACAATCTTTCCCGTCTCCGCCAGATCCGAATAAAGGGCCCATGCTTCAAAATCCCCCACATTGGATTCATCCACCTTCATTCCGGTTACCTTTACATACCGGAACCCATAATAGGTAAAATGCGGCCGCACAAACTGCCGCGTACCATTGCAGACAAAGGTGTGTTCCGCCCTGGCCGTACGCAAGTTATCCCGGTAAAATCTGCCATTCTGAAGGACTTCTCCGTACTGCAGGATAATCCGCTGCCCGGCCGCTCCTTCCGCCCAGAATGCCGTCCAGCCGGTAATCTCCTGGCCGAAATCCAGCACCGTCTCACCGATATCCGTGGTGATAATCTCCTTTACCTTAAGAACCTCTTTTTTCCTTACCGGCAGACCTGTCATAGGCGAAAGTCTTCCTTCCGGCCCATTGGCAGCAGCTGCATGGAGACGTTTTCTCTCCGGCGGCTGCAGCACATCCTTTTCCATCCGTGCATCATACATCTCCCCGTCATAAATGCCGGAGACTGTCACAGGGGATTTTAGCGCCAGCCAGCTTTCATCGGTACCAAGCAGAAACCGCTTTCCATCCCGGCCCCAAACCATCAGATCAGCCAAAAGCTTAAATTCACTGCCGTAATAATTCCGCAGTTCTCCCTTATTCAGGTAGCCGAATTTCCCCTTGTACCAGCCGTTTCCCATATAAACGGCAATACGGTTTTGACCGGGCTTAAGGTATGGCGCCGCATCATACGTCTGATACTGGATCCGGTACCGGTAATCGGTAAAATAAGGAGTCAGATACTCCTCTCCCACTTTCTGCCCGTTGATATACACTTCGTAAAGTCCCAGGCCGCAGATATAAAGCCTTGCAGACTTATCTTTTTCTTCACCGGAAAAATACTCCTCCGGAAGCACAAAATCTTTCTGAAATACCGGATGAATCTCTCCCACAAAAGGAGCTTTAATCCAGTTTCCCTTCCATCCGCCTTCCGGATGACCGCCTTCAAAGGTCTGAGCATCGCTTTCCCCAAAGTCTCCGGCATCATCCATTACCTGTACCTGCCAGTAATAGCAGATTCCCGGCAAAAGTGGATATTCCGGACAAAAGGCCCCGGAAAACATCTTCTTTTTCCCGCTGTCATAAACCGTTTCTTTAAACTCCGGATCCCGGGCAATACGAACCCGGGACCACTCCTGATATTTCCCCGCAGCATCCTTCACTTTCCAGGAAAGCGTCAGTCTTTCCAGACTGACGCCGAGGGGATTTTCCTGATAATTTGTTTTCAGATCATAAATTTTCATTCCAGATTATTCTCCATACGCATTCAGCGACTCAACGATGGCATTGGACCAGTCCACGCCTCCGCCAGCCTCAAACTCTGCGTAAGCCTCGTCAATGGACATACCCTGCACCACTACGTTGGCTACCAGCGTTTTCTTTAAGGTCATCAGATCACCATTGTACTGTCCCATCTCCTCCGTAGAAGGAACGTAAAGCATCTGGCGGCAGTTATCATTAAAGGTCTGCTGGGATTCCATAGCCTCCGGCGCAATAGATGCTTTTCCCGGATCGCCCTCCCAGTCAAAAATAGCCAGCATGGGATCGATGTGGTTTCTGGTATACTGGGTTCCTGGTTTTTCCAGACTCTCCAGCATATGGAATTCGCCTTCTTCGTAAGTATTTCCGCATACTTCGCCGGCCTTGGTGGACCAGTAAACATCCTCAACGCCATAGGTCCACAGCTCCTGCATGTCGCCGCCGTCTACCATGGACTCAATGAAATACTTGAACACGCCTTCCGGATTCTCGCAGGCATTGGTGATTGCCCACACCGGAGTGGTTCTTTCAATATATGTGCCTACTTCTTCGATAGGCGGCAGAGCCACCAGTTCGCCGTCCAGACCGTTTGCTTCCAGATTTACCTTCAGATTTGTGGCCCAGGTTCCTGCCCAGTAGGTAAATACGCCGAAACGATCCTCATAAAATTTATTGCGGCAGTCATTGGTTCCGTTGGTCAGAGTCTCCTTGTCAATGTAGCCCTTGTTGTAGGCATCACGGAGCCGTTCCAGGGCTCCCCGGAAATTCTCATCCAGGAAACCATCATACCAGACGCCGTTTTCATCCTGGGTAAAGGACGGATACGCATCCTGGTAAAACTCCGGCAGATAATTGATATACGGCTCTTCCACGCCGATGAGACCAGCTGCAGACACACCGCAGGTATCTCCATTTACGCCGTTTCCATCCGGATCCCCATTGGTAAAAGCATCCAGCATGGCAATGTACTCTTCGTAATTGGTGGGCACATCCATACCCACATTATCCAGCCATGCCTTCTTAACATAGGTAATGCAGCCATTTCCGCGGGCAACGGGGAATCCATATAAAGCGCCGTTTAATTTTACGCCTTCAATAATGGACTCGTCATTCAGCCGCCCGGAAGCCTTCAGTTCGGAATTCTCCCATGCCTCTGTCATATCCCAGAGCGCTCCCTCATTGGCATATCCGGTATAGTAGGTTCCGCCCATCAGGATTACATCGGGCCAGTTATCCGGTCCGGAAGCAAAAGTCTGCCCCATAACATCATAATACGCATCATGATCCGGCTGGATAATCTCCAGATCGATTCCCGTCAGTTCTTCCCACCTTGCTTCAAAAGCATCCCGGTTATTCACCTTGGTGGGAATGGTACCGTTGGCCATAATCGTAATCTTCTCCGGCTTTTCCGGATCCTCTGCTCCACCGGCAGCTTCTGTTCCAGCTGCCTCGGTTGTTTCCCCGGCGGAGTTTCCCTCTTCTGCAGTTTCTGTTCCCTGGGTCTGGCTCTCTGCAGAGGTATCCTCTGTTCCTCCCGAACCGCATCCGGTAAGGGCCAAAGACGCCGTCATCACGGCCGCCATGCTGATTCCTAAAACTCTTCTCCATTCACCCATACTCTTTTCCTCCTTCTCCTGATAGAAATAATGTTGGGGTCCTTTTTGCCCCTTATGATATCGGGTCGCTTCACACTGCATGCTCCCGCAATCCTAAAAAAACATTCACCGTCCGCTCTTTTGGGCAAACAGCGCAAGCTTTGCAAACAGATCCTCCAGAATCAGCCTGCTGTCAATGGACTTGTACACCCGGATGGGGCGGTTCAGTCCTGTCTGCACATAAGTCATATCACTGGTAATCAACGGCGCCTGAACCCAGTCAAAGCAGAAACGGTGCTCATAAAGGATCAGGCCGATGGCGGGACTGTCTCCCAGCACCCAGCTCTCCCCGGTGCGGAAAGCGCTCTTTCTGGGTCCAGGTTCATGGGCATGCCGGTCCAGCTGCTCTAAAAGATAGGCCCCGATGTCTCCGCAGGGCGCTACCCGGTACTCTAACTCCGCAAGGCTTACCGGAATCATCTCATAAACATCTTTCGGCACCTGCCAAAGTTCAATGCCGCTTGCAAACACCACATTGGCCGCAAGGATATCATTGCCCAGATTAAACTCCGGGCCGCCGTTTGGGTACCGGCCTCCGCCGATCCAGATGGCCGTCAGCCTTCCTGCAATCCGCGGCTCCATAAGATACGCAGACGCCAGATCTGTCAGGGGCCCCAGGAATGCCACATACAAATGGCGGTCATCTTCCTTCATAGCCTCCCGGACAATCAGCTCCGCTCCCTCGCTGACAACCGGATGCGCCTTGTCCAGCAGACCGTGAGGTGCTCCCCGGAAAATAATGCTTTTATCCATCTGCATCTTATCAAAAATCGTGCAAAGTTCCTGGTAACTTCTCTCCATGGAATCTTCGCAGCGTCCGGTGCCGAAATGGGCTGCCACAAACCCCACATTCTCAAACTTCGGGCTCAGCAGGGCCTGCACAACAGCAAACTGATCATCTGCCTCATTCTGCGCATCCGTATCCACGATCACCCGGACAATCTTTTCTTCCGGCACATCAAACCGGTAATTCGTATATCGCATAATCCGCCGTCCTTTCGCTTATAAGCTGTTATGGCCATTATATACAAATATGTTCTAAACAGCAACACCGAATTAAGCAATTTTCACTTAATTTTGCACTTAATTATTGCAAGGAATGGATTTTTTGCAGAAAAAGGCCGCCGGCTAAACGCCGACGGCCCTTTCTGCAGCCATTTTAAGGCTGCTGTTTATGATTCTTCTTCCTTCTTCCGCTTCCGGATAATGCCGCAGGCACTAAGCAGTGCTGCCAGCATGATGCCGGCCAGGCCGGCTGCCGAAATGGAATTGTCTCCTGTCTTCGGAAGTCCGAATAACGGTACTTCTCCCTCAGGAATGATCACGCTGCCGTCACCAGGATATGGCGACAGGGGGATTCCGGGATCGGTGATCGATGCGGTGGGAACGTCAGTCGTTACCGTGATTGTGGAGCCTCCGCCTCCGCCGTCACTTCCTCCGCCGCCTCCGCCGTCTCCGTCACCGGATCCGCCGCCGGTCTTTCTGGTATTGGTCACCGTCACATCCATATCCCGTGCATCGATGGTGATCGTTCCGCTCTGACCGGATGCGGTAACGCCCTGGGCCGTGGTCTCGTAGGATACGTTATAAATGTAGCTGTCTGCCAAAGCCTCACCATTCTCTCTTACTTCCGTTACCGTATAGGTATCATAAGGCAGATTCTTAAGGGTCAGGCTTCCGATGGCCGTATCCGTCATCACGTTTCTGGATGCGCTGATTCTCCAGATGGTTTCCTCCGTGGGATTTCCATTCTCATCAGGCATAGGCATCCGTTCGCCCTTGCTGTTGGTCACGATAAAGTAGAAGGTAGTTCCATTTGCGGTTCTGTTTACCCGCTTGGTCACAGTCAGTGAACCGATGGCCTTCTCTTTATTCACAATCACCGCTTCTGCCGAATCCGCATTTGCCAGTGAAAGTTCCACAGCATCCGGGGTGGTCACTTCATAAAGCAGGTTCTCATTCTGAGCGTTATAAGGCCGTCCTTCCTCATCCGTCTCCAGAACTCTGTAAGTGCCGTAAGGCAGGAACAGTTCTCTGGATGTATTGTCGGTAATCCAGCCTACATACTGCTGTCCCTCATACCGGAACTCTTCCGGAAGTTCCACTGCATTGCCGTCCTCATCAAGAACAGTAAAGTAGAACTGGCGTCCCGTACCGGTAAGGGTATTGCCCTGGTAATCCTGCAGGTTCTTGCGGACAGTCAGGTAACCCTTATTCCGTGTATTGGTTACCGTCACGGTCATGGACGGATGCTGATAATCCAGCTCTCCCTGCCCCTCTTCCGCAGAAGAAACAGCATCTTTTCCGCTTACTTCCACCTGATAGGATACGGTATAAGGATACTCATCCAGTGCATCGCCGTTCTGATCCACCTCAGTCACAGTGTAAATGCCGTAAGGCAGTTCACCAATGGTAAGGCGTCCCACTTCCGCCATGGTATCGGTAGTCCGATCTGCGGTAATGGTCCAGATCTTTCTGGCATCCTGGCTCTTAAACAGGCTGGCAATGGCGGCAAGGCCCTGTGCCGGCGCGTCTAACAGCTCTCCCTTCTCGTTTTGTACCGTAAAGTAGAATTCCGTCTGGCCGCTTTCCGCCCAGTCGGTTTCCTTGACAATGGTCAGCTCGCCAAGAGCACGCTCCCGGTTCGCAATGCTTGCCGAAGCAGTATCCGCATTGTCCAGAATAATCTCTACCGGTTCCGGATTCTCCACGATATAGGTGGGGTTCGTCTCTCTTCCCAGCAGTCCGTTAACGAAGCCGCTGATCAGAGATTCGGAATCATTATAAACATTTCCATTTTCATCGGTTTCTACGATTTCGTAAGTACCGTACTTCACGAAATGTACATTCTCATCACCAGCGGCTGTGGTAATCTCAGCCACCTGAGTCAGATCCTGTGCATTCTCCGGACGGTATTCCGGTTCAATGATCACATACTCGCCGGTCTCCGTATTCCGGATACGATAGTAGAAGGTCCTTACGTCATCCAGAGACTCGCCGTAGTAATCGAAAAGCTCCTTGGTCACAGTCAGATAACCGTAACTGCGGATATTCTCTGCGGTATACGCAAGAGCGTTCACTGCCATGCCGTCCTCTTCCAGAGTTACGGTCATTACATGGTTCTCACCCGTCAGCGGGTCGTACAGCTTGGAAATCTCATCGTCCGCCAGAATCTCCACTGCCTGATAACTGTATCCGGGGATCAGGATATCATCCGTCTCGCCGCCATAGTATGTACGGCTTCCATCAGAACGGCTTGCAATGGATACGGTGGCTACCTGGATATCGCCCTCGCCAATCTCGTCCGGAGAAGTGATCGGCCGGTTCGGGTCAGCCAGCTGGTATACCGCAAACTTCGGCAGGTTCTCCTCTGACGGCACATGGCTGTCAAAGGTCTTTTCGATGGTAAGATGGGTCTTCTTCACCCTTGAGTTTCCACAAACTGCAATGAAAAAATGGATATGTCTTCCCAAAGCACCAATCTGCCAATTTTTCAGAGATATAG
>PPYE01320454.1_pt1 | contig 21684 bp, 9 predicted proteins | sample 1559881 | NCBI WGS metagenome assembly PPYE01 (sample SAMN08240022, study PRJNA423297) | Human gut metagenome, whole genome shotgun sequencing project.
GCAGTACTAAGGAATTTATATAGACAACCTATAATAGGATTTAACATTTAAACAGTCAACTAAAATCAGGACGACACAGCTTTATTCATCGGTGTTTCAGCACAGGTGAAAGCGTGAAGGCAATTTTTTGTAATTAACAGGAAGGATTTGTTTGTTTAGCAATCTCTCTTATAAAAGAGAAACAGAAAAAATATTAATATTAAATCCACGAAATCAAATAATAAATCTTATAATTGCAATTGAATTAGTTGGGGAAACTTATACAAAGGGGTTGATATTGACCACTCTGCTACTAATAAGCCTGACTTACGATGGAACAGATAAATAGTATCGCCCCACTCCGTTAATCTGAAATTTCGAGACATACACAAAAACCCGATAATAAAATGAAAAAGAATCTTTTACTACTGTCTGTTATAATGTTTATTGGTTTTATGATCTCTTGTAATAATAAGAAACAAAATACAGACAATGAAAAACATGAAGAATGGGCATGGATTGGTTTTCAACGCCCTGCTAATATCAATCCAATCATCTCGCCCGATACAACTACGCGATTCTATTGCCCCATAACCCAGGATTCTGTGGAATGGGAGTCTAATGATACATTCAATCCGGGTGCAACAATCTATGATGGTAAAGTGGTAGTTGTTTATCGGGGTGAAGATAAGTCCGGAGAAGGTATTGGAAAACGGACTTCCCGCCTTGGCTATGCATGGTCTGACGACGGATTAAACTTCCAGCGTAAATCAACTCCTATTTTTTATCCTGATAATGATAATCAGAAAGATAAAGAATGGCCGGGTGGTTGCGAAGATCCCCGGATTGCCGTTACAGAAGATGGAAGATATGTTATGTTGTATACACAATGGAACAGAAAAACAGCCCGTCTGGCTGTAGCTATATCCAGTGATTTGCATAACTGGACTAAACACGGCTCAATCTTTACTAAAGCCTACAATGGACGTTTCGCCAATGATTTCACAAAATCTGCTTCTATCGTCACTAAATTGGTAAATGGTAAGCAGGTGATTGCAAAATTAAACGGTAAATACTGGATGTATTGGGGAGAACGGGCAGTACATGCAGCTACTTCCGATGACCTTACTAATTGGGAACCATTACTGGATGAAAACAGAAAATTGAAAGTTCTTTTTTCTCCCCGCAAAGGGAAGTTTGACAGTGCTTTCACCGAATGTGGGCCTCCGGCTGTTATTACCGAACATGGCATACTATTATTATATAATGGTAAAAACAAAGGTGGTGATGACAGAGATCCCAATTATACGGCAAATTCATATTGCGCGGGACAAGCACTATTTGACCCGAAAGATCCTACCAAATTGATTGGCAGACTGGAGAAACCCTTCTTCGTTCCCGAAAGTGATTTTGAGAAGAGCGGGCAATATCCGGCCGGAACAGTATTCATTCAAGGATTAGCTTTTCATGATAACAAATGGTTCTTGTATTACGGATGTGCAGACTCAAGAGTTGCTGTAGCTGTTTACGATCCTAAAAACAATTAGATATCTTACCTTTAATAGTAGCCAAATCAAAAAAAGAAATTGCCTTACTTATAATATAAGTGCCAACCCATAATTTTAAAGAAAGAAACAAGATATTGAATTTATTTAATCAGATTATTAACTACTAACTAAGTTGGTTTTAAAATTTAATGCTATTTTTGTAGAATCAGCAACAAATTGTTATATATCTCAATGGAATAATGTAATTTGTTTGGGAATCTACAAATAGTAAATTTTTAATCGTAAATCTATTTCATGCTTGTTAAACCTCGTGTTTTTATAATTATACTGTTTCTTTTCCTGCATTTACCTGTTTTGCTCATAGCTACCCCAGTAGATGATTGCGGAAAGCTAACGGAGGATGCGATTGTTGCCGCCGAGCAAAAGGATTTTATTACATCGCTTGATTTACTAAGCAAGGCTAAATTTATTGCAGAAGAAAATAATCTTTATCTGCAACAATTCTGGATATTAACCAACATGGGGATTAATTATGCAGAAATGCTGGATTACAGTATAGCGCTGGACAATTTTCTGGAAGCGTATAAAATTGCGGTTAAACACCTCGATACGCGTAATGAAATGAGTATCCTGAACAATATTGCAGGATTATACTATCTTGATAATAAGTATGAAAAAGCAGAGGAATATTATAGTAAGGTATATAACTATGCAAAGGAAATAAATGATAGCGCACTATTGGGAGGCTGTGCACTGAATATGGCATTGATTTCCAATGAATCCGGGCTTATATCCGAAGCACTGGAATACCTGGATACTGCAGATGAAATGTTGGTTTCAAACCGAAAAGCATTATTGAAATCAGCATCGTTGCGTATTTATACTTTTCTTATAAATAATGAATATCAAAAAGCCGAAGTACTGGCGTTGAAATTACTCCCTCAATTGGAAGAGAAGGAGTTGCATGATCTTAAAATTTCAGTTTTGATTCATCTCACAAGAATTAATTACTATCAGCAACATACGGATAAAGCTATTGCTTATGCAGAGCAGACAATGGGAAGCGAAATCAACCTAGAAAACAAAATGGTGATATTTGAGTTATTTTCCGCTATTTACCAGCAACGCGGGGAGTATATTCAAGCAATAAACTATAAGGACTCAGTGATGCATATTTCTGCCCAAATACAGCAAATTACTGATAATAAACATTTTGAAAATAACCGCATAAAGTTCGAATTGCTGAAAAACGAACAGGAGCTGTTGGAAAGTAAGCTTATGTTGAAGAATGAAAGGATTGTATTTATTTTCATCATTATTATTTCACTAATGCTGATCTGGGCTTTTATTACTAATTCGATAAAGATAAAACAGAAGAATAAAATCATAGAACTGGAACTGGAGCAGGAAATAAACAAAAAACTGTTGATGGAAAAACAGTATAAAGAACAAGAAATAAACAGTTTGCTGGAAAAAGAGCGGCTCGTAAATGAACAGGAACGGTTAACACACGAAATAGAAAAGAAAAACAGGGAACTTGCCTCTAAAGCATTGTTCTTATCAAACCGGAATGAACTAATCGAAAACATAGTGGATTCTTTATCCAAATCACCCCAGATCTCGGGCAATCAAGAAGTAATAGCAAACATACAACAGTTGAAAATTCAACTAAAAAACAATACCGAACTGGATAGTTTTCTCTCGCACTTTGAAAATATAAACCATAATTTTATACATAAATTAAAAGAGGCCCATCCTGAGCTTACCGCCAATGAAATTCGTTTTTTATCTTATATTTATATCAACCTGAATCCGAAAGAGATTTCTTCACTTTTGAATATTACTCCTGAATATTGTAAAAAGAAACGGCAACAGATCGCAAAAAAACTTAACCTGACAAGTACAAGCCAACTATATAACTATTTATCTACATTCGGATAATTGTATTCAAACTATTATCTTAAATATTAACACGGTATAAGAATCTAATTAAAATATCCCTCCACCCCTCCCTTTTTTATCCCCCCAATAGTTTGATCTACTTTGTTATTTTCTGCATTTTTAAACTTTATCTTACGAACTATAACAAAATTAAATGTTTAAGTTATGAAAAACTACTACTTTAAAATTGTATTAAGGGTCTTACTTTTATTTGCATGCCTCGGCAGTATGTCTGCTGGATTGCAGGCGCAGAATAAATGGAATACTCTTTATACGGAAACTTTACAGGATGTATTAGGACTGTCGGTTATGCCCGATATAACCGGAATTTTTGAATACAAAGATAATTTGTATGTTTCTGCTTATAGTATTTATTATCCGCACGATCAGTACAATGAGAAAGGAAAAATATTTAAGTTAAAGAAAACATCCGAAGGGTGGGAAGCTGACGGAAGTTTTGTAATAGCAGATTTGAATACCACCTGGAACTTTGTAGATTTTACCATAGCAGGTGACTATCTTTATGGAGTAACCCGTAGCCGGTACATTTATAAAATAAAGCTTGCCGACTGGACACTTGACAGTACGCTCGAAACTTCATATTATTCATGTATAGCTATAGAGTATGATCCACAACGGAATGCATTCTGGTTAGCGGAGAATAATAACAACAGGCGTGTTGTTCTGGTGGATATGGAAGGAAAAACAATCGTTGATCAACAACCACTTGTTGCTTCAGGTGCCGGAAGTAATTCGATAACCGGATTAGCTTACGATAACTATACCGATGGAGGACCCTATCTGATTTCGGCTTGCGGAAACGCAGCGATATCGAATACGGCAGTCTTGGGGCGTTGGAAACTTGATACGGGTGAATATGCAATTATACAAAATGTTGCCGAAATTACAGGTAGTGACCAGACCGGATATTATATGGGAGGAGTTTGCATTTATCCCGATTTTTCATCAGGAAAAATCGTATTGGCCGGAATATCCAAAAAGTTTGCTTTACTGTTTGGCTATGATTATATGAATTATGCAGATGGTCCTGATGCCCCTGCTAAGATAACAGACTTTGAGATAGAACCCGGTACTTCCGGTGCTTTGAAAGCGGCTCTTTATTGGCGCAATCCGGATTTGAAAGTAAATGGAGAAACATTAACCGATCTTACCGCGATACAAATATATAGGGGAGATGATTTAGTTCATACGGTAAATTCTCCTGTTATTGGTGCTGAAGCTAACTGGACGGACGAATCGGCTACAGAAGGAATTGTAAAATACAGACTAATTCCTGTGAATGAGAGCGGAAAAGGTCCGGCAACTATGTCAGAATCATTTATTGGTAAGGATACTCCGGCCGCAGTTACCAGTCTTACACTATCAAAAGAAGGCGATCATGCAAAACTCACCTGGACTCCTCCTGCTAAAGGTGACCATAATGGCTGGATAGATGTAAATAACACTTTTTATAAAGTCACACGCTATCCGGACGAGGTCGTACTAACCACAAATGCTAAAGGTAGTGCTTTTACAGATCAGACAATTACGGAATTAAAAAATTATCATTATGAAATAACCTCCTGCAACGATATAGGTGAAGGAGGAAGTGCTGTTTCGAATAACCTTGTATTAGGCCCCTACATTACTGTTCCCTGGAAAGAAGACTTCAGTGATTCCAAGCAGTTTGCCATATGGACAGTCATAGATGCCAATGAAGATAACAATACCTGGCAATGGGAGACAGATGGAAGTGTAGCTTATTTTTATCACTCTACCAACGCGGGCGATGATTGGCTGATTTCTCCTGAAATCAGATTGGAAGCAGGAAAAATATATCTATTGAAATGGAAAGATAAAGGCCGCTCACCCACTTATCAGGAAAAATATGAGCTTAAAATGGGTAATAATGCGACACCAGCAGCACAGTCTATTCTTCTGATAGAAGAATCAACCAGATCTACCGAATATGTAGAAAAGAAAGTTTTGGTGAAAGATATTACTACCACCGGAAATTATCATTTCTCATGGCATAGCATTACCGATCCGAATACGTCCGGTTTATATATTGACGATATTGCAATCGAAACAACAGCTGTTGTTGATATGGAGGTTGTTGCATTGAACGGACAAAATGGATTGACAGTAGGAAAGGAAACTACACATACAGTTACTGTAAGAAATAATGGTTCTGATGAGGCATCCGGTTTTAAAATATCGATATATGATGCGGAGAATAATAAGTTAGGGGAAACTACTTATAATGAACATCTCACTTTTAATCAGACAGCCGATGTCGCTGTAGTATGGACTCCACAAACAGAGGGTGAATATAAAATAAAAGCTGTTGTTGATATAGAAAATGATGAAAATGATCAGAATAATGAAATTTATATGCCTGTAAAAGTATGGCCTAAAGGTATGGAAGAAATAAAAATAGGAAACCTACAGGGCATAAGTAATAATTTACCATTTTATTTTACTTTTTCACATAGTGTTTCACAGGCATTATATTATTCAGATGAGATCAATCAGAGTGGCCGCATAGACTATCTTCATATTTATAGTCAGTTTGGATCTGAATATAGAAACAGAAATATTCAGGTATATATGTCGCTTACTGATAAAGAAGAATTTGAAAACAGACAATGGATAACAGAAGCTGCCTTAGTATATGACGGTGATGTTGATTTTTCAAATGGAAGAGATACTATTCAAATTCAACTGGACAGACCATTTTACTACAGTAAAGATAAAAATTTGATGGTAATGTATGTGGCTCCTAAAAGTGAACAAACAAATTCTACCGGTAACTTTTATGTTAGTGCATCAGAAAGAACGAAACGGGTATTGCATAGGTATAATATAGGTACAACTCCTATATTCAGTTTGCTTCCTGACGGACAATTCCAGTTTAACAATCCGGGTATGGCGGCTGTAGATGATTCATACATCATTAATACTACTTTTATTGTGGACACAGAAGTCGGAACAGTAAAAGGAACCGTTACAGATGGCATAGCGCCTTTAAAAGATGTCAGTATCAATGTGGAGGGAACAAATATACATACCTTTACCAATAGCGCCGGTGAATACGAACTAAATGGAGTACCTATCGGGTCACAGATAATAACAGCAATGAAAAGCGGATACACGCAAGCAAATGTTTCATTGCAAATAATAAAAGATGGAGATCATATAGAAAATTTTGAGATTAACAGTTTGACACATAGAACTATTTCCGGTACTATAAAAAATATTTCAAATGAGACACTAGAGGGGGCTTCCATAACATTTTGTTCCGGCGAACATATTTTTAAAGGAGTGACTAATGAAGAAGGTAAATTTGAAATAGCAATATATGGTACAAGAGAGTACCTTCTAAAAGTAACAGCTGCCGGTTACATCACGTCAGACACAGAGCTGATTGTCGGAGAATCGGATGTGACAATAGAAGATATTACACTGACAGCATGTATCAGCAATTCTGCCGGGGAATTGACCTATGATTTGCATACTACCAGTTGGTATGATATAACATTAAGCTGGAAAGAACCTGAAAAGATACCGGATAGAGAACTTAAAGGATACAATATTTATGCTAATGGGCTGTTAGTAAATCATACCGGACCTGTAAAAGGTTTAACACATACCTTTACAGCTCCGAAACCAGGTACTTACATCATGGAAGTAGCAGCTATATGGGATTCAGGCTGTGAATCACAACGTATAAGTGTTTCTGCTATTATAGAAACATGGGAATGTGACATTCCTGTAACGGCATTTCCTTACATAGAAGGATTTGAAGAGAACAAGCTCCCGGATTGCTGGTCACAAGAGTTTATTGCAGGTGAAACATCATGGTCGACAGAAGTAAAGTATTACGTTCCGGAGGCTCATTCAGGGCAGTATCGTATACAATATTCTAATAATCTGGCAAGAACTACAACAAAATTAATAACTCCTATGCTAGACATCAGTGAGCTATCTGCACCATCTGTGCACTTCTGGTATCAGCAACCTGCTATTAGTTCTACTTGTGATATGCTTAAAGTATACGTAAAAAATAGTCACGATACCGAATGGATATTGTTAAAAGAATATGATACCTCTACTACCGATTGGCAGGAAACAGTACTTGATTTGCCAAATCCTTCAAGTACTTACTGGATTGCTTTTGAAGGTAGTACAGAATATGGAGCCGGAATATTTCTGGACGATATTCGCGTCTTGGATGATGTTTGTGAAGAAGTAATAAAATTAATTGTTACACAAACAGGCGAAACAACAACTACACTCACTTGGAAAGCCCCCGTTAACAGTACACGTATAAAAGGATACAGGGTAGAACGTGATGAAGATATTGTTGGTGTGAATATCCCACAGACAATGTTTAATGATAAAAACATAACATTAGGCGAACGTACTTATAAAGTTGTAACACTCTATGATAAATCTTATTGTACTGAATCCACACCGGTAGAAGCGACATTAACAATGGTAGAAATGTGTGATACTGTAGGTAGCGTCACAGCACGAATGCCGCAGCGTGATAAAGTGGTGATCAGCTGGGAACCATCTTATGCTATTGGTGTTGATTCTTATACAGTGTTGAAAGATAATACCGAGCTTACTACTACTGAAGAAACTTCTTATACAGACAATGATGTAACAGAAGGATATCATGAGTATGCAGTAAGAGTAAACTATAAAGATAAGAAAGTATGTGAAGTATCGGAAGCCGTATATGAGGAGATTTTGGTAAAATGTACACCAGTTAATGATTTCAATATTGAAATAGGTAACGGAAGAGTAGCATGGCTTACATGGTCTATCGAATTTGATGATGTAGCAGCATTTAAAATTATCCGTAATGGTGATATGATTGCTACCACACGGCGTATGTCTTATTCCGACAGAACAATTGAACCGGGGAATATATATACTTATTCTATAATACCCTTGTACGATAACGGATGTGAAGGCGAAGCTGTAAGTGAAAGAATTGTGGTTGATTGTTTTACTCCTAAAAACATAGAAGTTACATTAACGGAAACAGGTGAAACATGCAGTGCGGAAATTACATGGAATACTGATGAGATACGTGCCGAAGGTGATTATATGATTTTTGAAAACGGTAGCTTTGTTACTCACCCGGGTAAAGGGGCTGACGGTATGGATGCAAGTGTATGGGATAGCAAGTTAGGGAACAGCAGGATACCACTTTTATATTTAGGCTACGAGTACCTCACAGCAACAGATGATTTTGAACTGACAGAAGAAACTCATATTTCCAATATCGATTTTTATGTATACGCAGAACCTGTCACCACAACTACATCCTATGTTATTGCCGCTATGGTAATTATACATGATGGCAATCCTCGTGAAGGAGGTAGGGTTATCTGGGGAAATCTCTTTGATAATGTATTGGAAGTAACCGGATTCATAGATATATACAGAACATCACCCGGAAATCTGACAGAAACAACACGTCCTATCATGGGTGTACGTACCAGCATTAACAAAGTGTTGCCTGCGGGTAAATACTGGGTGGAAATGTATGCAGGTGGACCGATGCCTCCGGGAGTTACAGGATATTATGCTGTACCCTTCTATGAAGGAAATGCTTTATACAACTATAACGGTACATGGGGAGAACTAAAAAGCGAAACAGGCGATGTAGGTCTTGGACTTCCTTTCCACATTTATGGTCAGCATGTCAGAAAACCGGTTAATATTTATCGGGATGATGTATTGATCGCTTCAAATGTAACAGACAATTCATATATAGATGAAAATGTTCCCAAAGGAAAACACAAATGGAGCATCACTTATACATGCGATAATGGGGTAGAATCCGGCGATGTGTTTGTAGAGAAAGGCTGTCAGATTCCGGATGCGTTGGATGATATCAGTAATGACAATATAAAAGTGTACCCTAATCCGGTAACAGATAAAGTTACAATTGAGAAAAAAGATATGATTAACAGCATACAGATTGTAGATATATCCGGACGTGTATTGAAAAATATTGATGCTATTCAACAACAAATCTTTGAAATAGATTTATCTGCTTTGGAAGCAGGCACTTATATTCTGAAAGTAGATAGTAGGGAAATAAAGCTGATAAAGAAGTAGATAGAGTTAGGAAATAAAATTAATATAAATTAAAAAAATGTTTTTTACACTATAAACTTTAAAAGGTCAAACAGGATGATTCTGTTTGACCTTTTTATATTATTGCGAGAAATTTAAATTAGTATTTAGGAATACTCTTTATCATTAACATTGAAGGTAGTCAAATGATTTAAAGAAGTGTTCACTTAATCCTATTAATATCCCGGATTCTGATTACCCTCTAAGGCCGGATTTAATTCAATAGCAGCTGCTGGAATCGGACGAAGTAAATATTCACTTCTCAACCTGCTTTGTTCAACATCCGGATTCCATTTACTTACATATTCCAGCAATTTTCCCGTGCGTTTCAAATCCGTCCAACGGTGATATTCACCGGCTAACTCACGTGCACGTTCATTCAATATATAATCAATATCCATCTCTGCTGAAGTTGCAAGTGTAGCTTTTGCGCGTCCACGCACTTCATTGATATATGTTACTGCCTGGTCTGGTAGGTTTTGTTTCACCAAAGCTTCTGCTGCAATCAGGTAAGTTTCACCCAAACGGGCCAATATAATATCACGCATAGAGGCGGTTGTAGAGAAAGTACCTTTATTATCGGTATCATCAAACTTACGGAATGAGGCTACACCATACACATCTTCTTTAGCTTTTGCCTCGTAAGTAGTTTCTACATTGTTTATACTGTTTCCTACTGGAATCATCTCAACGATAATTGCATTTGCCCGGCTTGGTAGTTCGGCACGCCAGGCAGCAGTATCTGCTAAGAGCCATTCCGGACAGTAGTAGTAAGTAACCGGGCTACTATTTTTCTTGGCACTATCATAAAAATCCCAATAACTGGCACGTAATTCTATCATGAAAGTACCTTCATAACGTTCGTCAGCAGAAGGATCACCTGTATTTTCAGCAAAAATTTCATGCATTCGTATTGTAGGAGTCAGAGTTGAACTGGTGTATTTATGTCCCTTTTCCTGTCCATCAAGATAAGCACCGAAGTGAGCTTGCTGCTTATTGCCGTTCGTTGGTTTTTCAACTGTAGAAAGATTGTATTGAACAGAGAAAATAATCTCATTATCCGTTTCTCCTTTTACACTGAATAAGTCTGCAAAAGGAGTAGTAAGTTTGTCACCTCCAATAGCTTTATCAGCATAAGTTTTTGCATTGGCAAAATCATTTGATTCGGCGAATGATTCATATCCACGACAAAGATATGCTTTAGCTAAAAAGTGAGCAGCAGCACGTTTATCAAAATGCCCGATATTCGTACCTGTAGCTTTGTCTAGTAAAGCAGAATTATCGGCCAGATCTTTTAATTCATCTATAACGAACTTATAAATTTCAGCGGCAGATTTACGGGGAGTATTAGCCATCATTCCGGACTGACGCTCTATAACCAATGGAACACCTCCGAACTGTTGCACCAACGTCAGGTAATACATTGCACGCATTCCTCTTGCTTCAGCTACTAACTGTGCTCTTTCCTGATCATCTTTTCCCCAGTATATCACATCATTGGTTAAAGATATGGCTTTATAATAATCTGTATAGAAAGTTTTTACATCAGTATCCGAAGAAGTGATTGAATATACGGCAACAGGGTTTACTCCGGTACGACCGGAAGCATATAAATCTGTACCACCGGCTGTCAACCAGGGATCACCACCACAAAGAGTTCTTAAAATGCTGTAAGAGGCATTGGACAAACTTTGGAAACCGGCTAATGTAGTGTAATAATCCGGCTGGCCGATATTTCCTTTATTATCCTGATTCAAAAAGCCGGAACAGCTTGTAAATGCCAACATCAGTAATGAAGCTGCAGCTATATGTATTTTTTTCATGTTATTATCTCCTTTACTATTAGAATTTTAAATTAACACCTATCTGATAAGTTACAGAGCTGGGGCCACCATTACCATTTGAAATACTTGCATCGGCCCATTCCGGATCAAATCCTTTATATTTTGTAAAGGTAAACGGATTCAATACATTCGCATATATACGTAAACTCTGGATATGTATCTTGTTCACCAACGACCTGTCAAATGTATAACCTAAAGTTATATTTTTTATTTTTACATATGATGCATCTACCACTCCGTTAGGATTGAATTCTGTATTTTTTCCTGTCCTCCAACCTGTGCTGCCACCATGATTATACGCTACATCATTTAAAGGATAAGGATAAGAGCCGACTTTAGTTTGTTCAGCTACTACTGTTCTATCCGAAGTTAAAGAAGATGTATTTGTTCCGTCCCATGTATAATTAAGTATAGGAGCTCCCTGAGGAATATAAAAATCCATACTTAATTTTGTTCTTCCACGATCTGAATAGTCTGTAAACTCATCCATGAAAGGGCTGTATAGTTTATGACCTTGTTTTGTTGTAAGTGCTACAGAAAAATCCCAATTTTTGAAACTTACTGATGTATTAATGCTACCGGTCCATTTGGGAAGCTGCTGTCCGATAATCTGACGGTCGCCATCATCTATTTTTCCATTCTGGTTAACATCTTCAAATGTCATACTACCTTCATACCAACCATAAATTTCAGAACGTGTTCCGGTTTTATCACCAACGGTTATCACTTCATTTGCATATTCCTGAGTACAGATACCAGTCATTTTGAGATCATAAATTACGTCTATCGGCTGACCGATAAACCATCTTTCTGCTCTCATATCCTCTTTCCCATTTTGGAGTTCAAGTATCTTGTTATTATTCTTGGCAAAAGAGAATGTTACATCCCAATACCAATCTTTTGTCTGTACGGGTATTACCTTTAATAAAGCTTCAATCCCCTGGTTTTGCACTTTACCTATGTTTGCCCACATTGTTCCGTTGGATGCACCCTGCTCTATTTTAAGCTTTTGCTCCATCAAAAGATCACGGGATTTTTTATTGTACCAGTCAAAGGTACCTGAAATACGTCCATTCAGAAAACCGAAATCCAAACCGATATTGATCTCATTTGTTTTCTCCCAGGTAAGCATTTCGTTAACCACTCCATTAGGTCCGTATCCTTTCGCTATTTGCGAACCAAATCCATAGTAATATAACTTACTGGCCAGTGACTGGGTATCATAGGCTCCTACTGCACCATTATTACCCGTTGCACCATAACTTAATCTTAATTTCAGGTTACTGATCCAATTTGCATTCTCTTTCACAAAAGCTTCTTCACTGATGCGCCATGCAAAAGCAGCAGATGGGAACATACCCCAACGTTCGTCTTTCTGGAATTTGGAACTACCATCCCAGCGGGTTGATGCCGTTACCAGATATTTTCCTTTATAAGAGTAATTTAAACGGAGAGCATAGGATAACATGGATATCCTGCTATATTCACTCAATGGAGACAAGATACTTGAACCCGATCCCATATTGTACCAATCCGTACCCGGTAATACACCTTCTGAAGAATATCCATATCTTTCATACTGTCTGTCATAGATACTGAAAAGAGCCATTGCATTTACATTATGATCTCCGAAAGTTTTAACATAATTGGCCTGGGTATCCCAGGTATAAGAGAATCCTTCTCTTTTATCAACCGTAGCAAGAGGAACACCCTCACCCGTATTAATATTATAGGTAGAAGCACGCTCAGAAGAAAGACCTCCGTAGAATTCACCTCTGCGACGTGTAAAATAATTCGGTGAAAAGGTTGTTTTTAAAATAACTTCCTGAATAGGTTGTACCTGTAAATAAGCATTTGCCAGCACACGGTAACCTTTTGTTTCATCTTTAGAATGAAGTGCATCCATCAAAGGACTGACAGAAGAAGAAAAACCTGCCGGAAATGTAGGGCTTGTTGCTTGTCCCGGACGTAAGTCCTTTCCCGGTTGGTAGTTTAACTCACCGGTTTCAGTGTTGTAAGGTAACCAGTAACCATTTGCACGAAAAGCTTCCTGCACAGAACGCTTACTTCCCAAATCGTGATTAAACGCAGTAAGGTTTACCGAAGCTCCGAGAGATACATAACTATTGATTTTACTGTCAACAGCTGTTCTAAGATTAAAACGTTCATACGCATCTCCCATCATACCATCTTCCTGTTGATATCCGGCACCTACACGATAAGCTGTATTTTTTACATTACCTGTTACGTTTACAAAATGATTTTGTTGGGTACCATTATTTAATGCCAGATCACGCCAATCCGTAAAATCTCTTCTCAGGAATTGATCCCGCATTTTGGTACTAATGTCGCTTCCCTTATCATTCCATACTGATAATAAATTACCCGGAGTCATTTCCAAGGCAAGACGTCCGTCTACAATACCTGTATTTTTAACGGGTGTCACATATTTCATATAACGGTAATCCATCCACTCTACATCATCCATAAAATCAGGCATACGGGCTACTTGCTTGAACCCAAAATGTCCGTCATACGAGATATTTACACGAGGTTCGCCTGATAATTTGGCTTGTTTCGTAGTAACCATTACCACACCATTTGTAGCACGGGAACCATAAATGGCTGTAGATGATGCATCCTTTAAAATATCAATCTTTTCAATATCAGCAGGATTCAAAAAGTTGATATCATCGCACACTACTCCGTCTACCACATACAATGGCTCACCTCCTTTTTGGATGGAGCTTTTACCACGAATCTGGATACTGAAGCTTTCACCCACACGGCTGGAAGACTGGCTGATATCAACACCTGCAATCTGCCCTTGGAGAGACTCCATAACAGTGGTTGCACCCCTACCGGTTAGCTGGCTGTTATCAACCGAACCTACTGAGCCGGTTAAATCGGATTTCTTTTGCACACCATATCCGACTACTACAACCTCATCCAGAGCTTGTGTGTCTTCTCTTAGTGTAACATTAAATACGGATTGATTTCTAACTGGAATTTCTTGTGATTGAAAACCAATGAAAGAAATGACTAATATATCACTGTCATTTACTCCTGTTAATGTGAAATTACCGTCAAAATCGGTAATTGTTCCATTGGTTGTTCCTTTTACTAATACATTTACGCCAATCATGGCTTCGCCGGAGGTATCTTGAATCAAACCTGTAACCTGTCGTCCTTGTGCAAAAACAATCAGGCAAAGCATACTTAAGATTAACGTCAGACTCGCCTTTTTAGCAAATTCTCTAAAGTTCATACTTTACGTGTTTTAGATAGTTATTATACTAAAATGATAGGATTCTCCTATTACACTACGAAAGTATCGACTAAGCTGCTTGACAATGTGTATTTTTTGTTGTTTTATGTTTATTATTTGTTTAATGTGTTTTCAGGGATATATAAAACATGATTATCGTCTATTTCGTTATCAATTCCTCCTATTCTTTTTATTATTATATATCGGAAAAGTAATATTATATCCTCAAAAAAATAAGGTACCCATAATGGATACCTTACTATTTTTCAATAACTAAAACAGAAAATAGAAAACATTCGGATTCCGCCAGATGCCTTTCCTTATTTATTTTATAATTGGATTGGTTTGTATTTAGGCACTAATGCTTTCATTACAGTCCATCCAATCAGATAAGCAACTGCGCAAATACAGAAGATGATAAAATAACCTGCAGGTTTACCTTCAAATCCCATAAAAGTCATCTGTGTCTGATCCGCATACACAAATAAGTTACCTGCACTTTTTTGAAGGATCATAGAGCCGATACCTCCTGCCATACCGCCTATACCGGTGATAGAAGCTATCGCTGTTCTCGGGAACATGTCACCCACTGTTGAGAAGATGTTAGCAGACCAGGATTGGTGTGCAGCTCCTCCGATACCAATCATGATTACAGGCAACCATGGAGAAATTGTTCCAAGCGGCTGTGCCAAAAGTACAACCAATGGGAAGAAGGCGAAAATCAACATGGCACGCATACGTGCAGCATAAGGATTTAAACCTGTTTTATTAATAATAATAGTAGGCAATTTACCACCATAGATAGAAAGCATCGTAATAGCATAAAGAGTAAATATCAATGCCATACCAATACCTTCGCTGGTTTTAATTCCAAATTGAGTATTCAGATAAGAAGGAGTCCAGAATAAGAAGAACCACCATACACCGTCAGTCATGAATTTACCAAAAGCAAATGCCCAGGTCTGTTTGTAAGAAAAACATTGCCAGAAAGGCATTTTCTTCTCATCTTTTTCTTCTGTACGTACACCGTCTTTTTCATTTTCCTTGTCCTGCTCTATATAATCAAGCTCAGCTTGGTTCACATGTTTACTTTTTCTTGGAGCATCATACAGGAATACCCAGAATCCCATCCAAATAAAACCTAAGGCACCAATTATGACAAAGGCCATTTCCCAACCCCATGCTGCTGCTAATGGAGGAATGGATAGCGGAGCAGCCAAAGCACCAATAGAAGCACCGGCATTGAATATTGAAGTTGCATATGCACGGTCTTTTTTAGGAAAATATTCAGCTGTTACTTTAATAGCAGCGGGGAAGTTACCAGCCTCACCCAATGCAAGTATACAACGGGCAACAAGGAAACAATACATACTGATCGTTGCAATTACTACTGCTACATCTCCCGTAGCAGCTGCCAGTTCTGCAGCACTGCTTAAGCCCACGTAAGATTCGGTGATAACACCACAAACTGCATGAAGACAGGCACCTACAGACCATACACCAATAGCCCAAAGGAATCCTTTTTTACTTCCCATCCAGTCAACAAAGCGACCTGCAAATAACATACAAATCGCATATACAATAGAAAATACCGCAGTAATAGTTCCGTAATGTGATTCATCCCAATGGAATTCCGGCTTAATGAACTCATCCCAGGTCAACGACAATACCTGTCGGTCCAGATAGTTAATTGTCGTGGCAAAGAAAAGCATCGCACAGATAGTCCATCTGTAGTTTGTCATCTTTTCACCAGTCTTTCGTAATGTACTCATGATTATAAATTTAAAATTATATAGTTCTAATTGGAATCAAAATTACGGTTTATCGGTTCTTACTTACTGCAATAATTGCTCAAAAACTTGTAGTTTTCGTTTTTAACTATCAGTTTTGTGCAAAATTCATAATACAACCCTTGTTTTGCTATCAATTCTATAATGAAAACGGTGCAAATATAAACCGAATATTTAATAAAATCAAGAAAAAAGTACTTTTGTGCACGCACACGAAATTAAGTTTTATAGATCAAAACTCTGATTTATAGCTAATTATCGACTTCAATGATTCTTGTAACTTCCGGAAATATGTTTTCTAACATAAAGTTTTATGTACAGAAACTACTTGCGTCCTCAATTAATACACCTTTTATAACGAAAAATACACAGGTTCGGCTTATTTACTTACTAATTTTGCTAACATCGAAATAAATTATATTACTAATAACGCTCATTTAACAAAAGATGAATAAGATTTTAGGAAAAGTACTGATAATGGCATGTGCCATTTGTTTCTCTTCTCAAATTTATGCTCAAAGATCAATTAGTAACAATCTGCCCTGGTCGGTTCGTATGGTAGAATCTGAAATGATCCGCTGCCCGGAAGCGTGGCAACTGGATTTCCAACCTAAATTAAAGTGGGATTATTGCCATGGACTGGAGCTACAAGCAATGCTGGATGTATATGATACACATAATGATCAAAGAATTTATGATTATGTGTTGGCGTATGCTGATACGATGGTGAATGAAGACGGCACTATCAAGACTTACAAATTGGAAGAATATAATATTGATCGCCTTAACTCCGGTAAATTCATGTTCCGTATTTACGATCAGACTAAAAACATAAAGTATAAGAAAGCTATTGACTTATTAAGAAGCCAGTTGGATACCCATCCGAGAAACGATGATGGCGGCTTCTGGCATAAAAAGATATATCCTCATCAAATGTGGCTGGATGGTCTTTATATGGGGGCACCTTTCTATGCAGAATATGCTTATCGTAACACCCGCCCTCAAGACTATGCGGATGTCATTAATCAATTCAAGACTGTAGCCCGTCATACATACGACCCTAATAACGGACTGTATCGTCATGCAGCAGATGTTAGCAAAAGTGAAAAATGGGCGGATAAAACAACCGGGCAATCTGCCCACTCATGGGGGCGTGCTATGGGCTGGTACGCAATGGCTCTGGTCGATGCACTCGATTTTATTCCTAAGCATGAGGCTGGACGTGACACTATGCTTGTCATATTAAATAATGTGGCGACACAGATAAAAAGACTTCAACATCCCGAAAAAGGAGTTTGGTATCAAGTACTTGACCGTAGCGGAGATAAAGGAAATTATCTGGAATCAACAGTGTCTACCATGTTTGTATATACACTATTCAAAGCGGTACGTATGGGATATATTGACCAGAGTTATCTGGATGTAGCAATCAAGGGTTACAATGGCATATTGGATACTTTCATTGAAGTTGATAACAACGGAGTGGTCAGCATAACTAAATGTTGTGCCGTAGCCGGTCTGGGAGGTAAAAATTATCGTATGGGAGATTACGATTACTACATTAATGAATTGGTTCGCAGTAACGACCCTAAAGCTGTAGGGCCATTTATTATGGCAAGTCTGGAATGGGAGCGTTTACAAAAGATAAACGCGTATTGCGAAGGCAAAAAGAAATAATATAATTATTCCATAAAACACAAACGTTTATGTCAACCAGATTATTCAAAATACTGATCCTGCTATTTATAATAAGCTTTCAGGTAAATGCGGAAATTAAAGATACAATTGTAGTAGCACGAGACGGGACAGGAAAATACAGGAATGTACAGGAAGCTATCGAAAACATACGTGCTTACATGGACTATACGATATTGGTATATGTGAAAAACGGGACTTATAAAGAAAAGGTAGTTGTTCCTGCATGGATAAAAAATGTAGTTATTGAAGGAGAAGATATCAATAATACGATCATTACGTATGATGACCATGCAAATATTGACAAAATGGGTACATTCCGTACACATACTTTGAAGATCGAAGGGGATAATGTAACTCTCCGGAATATAACAATTGAAAACAATGCCCCTCAAATGGGGCAGGCTGTAGCACTTCATACGGGAGGAGATAAACTCAAGTTTATCAGATGCCGTTTTCTGGGCAATCAGGATACGGTGTTCACCGGAGGAGAAAGAACCCGCCTTTATTTTCAGGATTGCTATATAGAGGGTACAACCGACTTTATCTTTGGTGCAGCTACCGTCTTATTCGAAAACTGCATTATCCACAGCAAACGTAATTCTTACATTACTGCTGCTTCAACCGTAAAAGAAGTAGAATATGGATATGTATTCAAAAACTGTAAGTTAACTGCCGCCGAAGACGTAACAAAAGTATATTTGGGACGCCCATGGAGACCATACGGAGCTACCTTATTTATGGAGTGTGAATTAGGCAGTCATATTCTTCCTGCCGGTTGGCATAACTGGAACAATCCGGAAAATGAGAAAACAGCAAGATATGCTGAATATAAGAATACAGGAGCAGGAGCTAATGTAACAGACCGTGTGAAATGGAGCAAACAACTTACTAAAAAAGAGGCAGATAAAGTTACAGTAGAAAACATATATAAATCTGTAAGGATAGATAATTGGGATCCTAAGGCGGATATGTTCTAAAGTTAGGATACGACTGATACTCTGTAAGAGTGATTTATATCAGACCAGGGTTTTAACCCCGGGAATGAAAATAGTTTATCATTTTATTAAGCTACTATATACTCGGGGTTAAAACCCCGGTCTGATATAAAACAGGCCTACAGCCTTTAGAATGTAAGCTATAAGGAAAAAAGAATAACTATTAATACATCTTCAGGAAGCATATTTATCGATATTCTCCTTTATATAAAAGCAGTGAACCATTTTTATACTTATATAAAACAATTTTTACTCTCAAACCATCAGATATTGTACTGGGATTTCAATAATTAACAGTAATATTGCCATCCAATAACACCAAAAAACAATATAATAGAAATGAAACATCGTATATTAATCTTATTGACAGCTTCTATTTTACTTACAGCATTCAAAACGGATTACTCTCCCGTCACTACCATATTTATGATCGGAGATTCTACTATGGCTAACAAAAAACTTACAGGTGGAAATCCGGAAAGAGGATGGGGTCATGCCCTACCCGGTTTCTTTAGTGAAGAAGTAGTAATAGACAACCATGCGCAGAATGGACGTAGTTCAAAAAGCTTTATTGATGAGGGAAGATGGGATAGTGTCATTTCACGTGTTAAAAAAGGAGATTATGTTTTTATACAATTCGGTCATAACGATGAGAAACAGGATGCCAAACGTAGTACATTACCAGGCTCTACATTTGATGACAATCTGAAAAGATTTGTCACGGAAACCCGCGCCAAAGGAGGTATCCCGGTATTATTTAATTCAATTATAAGACGCCATTTTGATGAAAACGGACAATTGATAGATACACATGGGACTTATCTGGAATCTCCCCGCAATGTAGCCAGAGAATTGAATGTGACTTTCATTGATATGAATAAACTCACTCATGATCTGGTTCAAGGCATGGGGCCGGAAAAGTCAAAAGAGCTTTTTATGTGGATACCGGAAAATACTGTACCGGCAATGCCTAAAGGGAAAGAAGACGATACTCACCTGAATATAAGAGGCTCCAGAGTAGTAGCTTCGCTTGCTATTGAGGCTATTGGTAAACAGATACCTGATCTTAACAAATACGTCCGTCGCTATGATTATGTAGTAGCTAAGGATGGTAGCGGTGACTTTTTTACCGTACAAGAGGCAATAGATGCTGTTCCTGACTTTCGAAAAGAATGCCGTACTACAATCCTGATCCGTCCGGGTATTTATAAAGAAAAACTTATTATACCGGAATCTAAAATTAATGTTTCCTTAATAGGACAGAACGGAGCTGTTATATCCGGTGATGATTATGCATCAAAGAAAAATGTATTCGGGGAAAATATGTCTACGTCAGGCTCTTCTACCTGTTATATTTATGGACATGACTTTTATGCGGAGAACATTACTTTTGAGAATACAGCTGGAGAAGTGGGGCAAGCTGTTGCATGTTTTATCAATGGAGACAGGGCTATGTTTAAAAACTGCCGCTTTTTGGGCTATCAGGACACTCTATATACGTATGGAAAAGACAGCAGGCAATATTATGAAGATTGTTATGTAGAAGGTAGTGTGGACTTTATTTTTGGTTGGTCGACTGCGGTTTTCAATCGGTGCACGATAAATAGTAAACGCAACGGATATATTACGGCCCCGGCTACAGATAAAGGAAAGAAGTATGGATATGTTTTTATTGATTGCGACCTGACTGCTGATAAAAACGTAGACAAAGTATATCTTTCACGTCCGTGGAGACCATATGGACAAACCGTTTTCATAAATTGTAATATGGGTAGGCACATCGCTCCTGAAGGATGGAATAACTGGAATAATAAAGATTCTGAAAAAACTGCATTTTATGCCGAATACAATAGTAAAGGAGAGGGTGCTAATCCTAAGGCACGTGCAAAGTTTTCACATCAGCTAAAAGATATAAAGGATTATAGCATAAGTAAAATCCTTGCCGGAGAAGATGGATGGAATCCTGCATTAAACGGAAATGAATTGGTAACAGTGAAAAGATGAAATAAGAAGTAATTAATATATTGATTATTAAGTAGCTAGAGTAGCTAAAAAAACAAGATAATGTTTTTAAGTTAGCTACTTCCGGCTACTTATTTTTTTATTCCTTAACAGGAGATTATCCTTTTATAAACTTAACTACTTTATCACTTCCCGCGGTTGTTATTTTAACCAGATATACTCCGTTGCTTAAATCTCCAACAAATATATTATTGGTATTAACAGCTTTCTTTAATAAATTTCAGTTCCCGGCTACAATAATGCTTCTATCACCCGAATTGATTGTTATAAACCGGCCGTTACCCCAATCGTTGGTGATAACCTTCCAGCTAAATGAAGCATCTGATGAGAAGAATTCGGGATAAGCATGACGTAAAGCTGAAATTTTACTATAAGTAGTATATAAATTACGGCGATCGGGTTCATCATAATAATCCCAGAGAACAGGTTTTTCACTAGTGCGTCCTCCTTCGTCAATGGAAATATCGTATCCTAATTCTC
>PPYE01000495.1_pt1 | contig 21681 bp, 22 predicted proteins | sample 1559881 | NCBI WGS metagenome assembly PPYE01 (sample SAMN08240022, study PRJNA423297) | Human gut metagenome, whole genome shotgun sequencing project.
GTTTGTCTCCGGAGCCCGTTGCCGCTTCTGAAGAAATATTCCAACTCGCCCCATCCGCCAACTGCATATTAATAAATTTTGCCATCTCCTCTCTCGTCATATTCGTCTCTACGCAGTCACTCACACTTGCTAATATCTCATTAGCACTTGTAAGAATTGACGGAGACATTGCCTTCTGAAGAATTGCAGTCAACACAGCCTCTTGATTCTTACCTCTCTGGTTATCGCCCGCTTCAAAGCTATGACGTTCTCTGGAGAATGCAAGAGCCTTTTGACCGTCCAGATGGTTTACCCCTTTCTTAAAATTATATTCTCTCACGCTGAACTCATATTCTGAATTCACATCTACTCCTCCAAGCGCATCTACAATCGTAATCAAAGAAGTAAAGTTCACTCTTGCATAATAGCTGATATCAATATTGTACAGCGCTTCCAAAGTTGCCATAGAAGTATCAACTCCATAGATTCCCGCATGAGTCAGCTTATCTCTCTGTCCTCCTGATACTCCCGGAATCGGAACATAGAAATCTCTTGGCGTAGTTGTAAGAAGAATCTTTTTCGTACTTGGATTTACCGTCATGATGATATTGACATCACTTCGACTATTTGTAGTGATTGGTCCACTTACATCTATACCGCTGATATAGACATTGAATGGCTTCTCGATATCAGTCTCTTCCTTCGTAATCTCTGTATCGATTCCGTACTGATATAACACTCGCACATTATCTGCATAGTCTTCCACCGCTTCTTCTATGATTCCGTCAAACGCCTCGTTATAGACAACTGCATCCACTCTGCCCCACAGAAGCGCTTCTGCCATTTCCGGCAAAGTTTCATATTCCACAATTTTGGGTTCCCGACCGATAACAGATTCTATATCATCAAGCATCTTATCATTATTTTTCTGATCTATAGAAGTCTGGGTTCCAAATCGATAATTATAGGCATCCATAATGTTTTCTGCCGGATCATCTTTGCGAACAACAACAATCATATTGTCAGTTTTATAAGTTGCTCCCCCCACATTAGATAATGCAGAATTAACTTTATTAAAAGCTATCACTCCGGTGATCATTGCCGCACTAATGACAACACTTAAAACTATACCGAGAATTCTCGCCGGTTTTCTCATAAACTGAAGGCTGAATGTTGCTGCGAACAGAGCCGCTAATAAGACTGCCAGCGGAATCAGATATTTCTCAGGTACCATACCACTGTTCCAAAACATGATAGTCAAAGTGCTGGATGCCACTAACTGCACCAGCGTAATAATTTTTCCGACTGTATTTTTACTCTTGTGGTGATGATGATGTTTTCCCATAATATGTATTTCTCCTCTATTCTACTGTCAAAGTCAGTTCTTTTACTTCAGAAGTATTCCCGTCACTGTCTTTGACATAGTACCGAATGGAATAGGTTCCCGCTTTGTTTGTGTCCCTTTTTCCGTCTGCCGAAATCCTCTGATATAAAGTATTGCGGTCATCCTTATCATCAACCACCTGCTTTACAACGCTTAGCGGATCAAAGCTTTCCCCCTTCTTGATCGTCATCTCTGACTGTGTAAGTGCAATTGCCGGTCGTTCCCCATCCGGTTTTAATTCTTCGTCCTCTGTATCAGATGACTCTTCATCCTTCGGTTCATCGGGTTCCTCTTCCTGCACCTTCTCAGTACTATTTACTTCTGAATCACCTGTAGTTTCCTTTTGTTCTTTATTCGGAGCAGCTGCATATATTATTGTTCTTCGAGCAGTCCCTACATTATTGCTGCTGTCGGTAACACCATAATATACTGTCGCATGACCTTCTTCTGCCGGTACAATCTTATCTACAAATACTTCTTCAGTCACATCTCCATCCCGGTTGTCTTCCGCAGATACTCCTTTCAACAAGACATCGTATTTTTCCCCCTCTGTATAACTAACCTCCTGATCTTCAATTGTGATCTTCGGCGCCTTATGATCATGTCCGGTATATACCAGAAATGCTGCAACACCCATTATGATACACCCTGCTGCTAGGGCTAACGTTAACAACCTCTGTTTCATCTCTCTTAACCTTTACTTTTTCTTATTTTTGTCTCCGTTGTATTCTCCATAATATTTTCCATAATATTTTCCATAATACTTATTCTGCTTCATATCTACTTTATTAAGTACTACGCCAAGAATCGGGCAGTCTGCTTTCGCCAACTGTTCTTTGACAAAGCGGGCAAATTTATAACTGATTGTATTTGCTGCAATGACCAGTACAGAAGCGTCGCAGTTTTTTGCAATAACTGCAGCATCAATAACACTCCCAAGCGGAGGAGCATCAATAATCACATAATCATATGATTTTCTCGCCCCATTAAGAAGCGCTGCAAATCTCTTATTTCCAAGAAGTTCCGCCGGATTTGGAGGAACAACTCCTGCCAGTATCACAGACAAATTTGGTTCCTGCGTCTTAGTGAGCACATCCTTAAGCTCTACCTGACCGGATAAAAAATGGCTAAGTCCATTCAGTTCTCCCACCACTTTGTGGCGTCCTATCAGAACAGATTTTCTAAGATCTGCATCGATAAATAATACTTTTTTTTCTCCTTCAGCCAGTGAGGCGGCAAGCGACAGAGACACCGTACTTTTCCCTTCATTCGGTGTACAACTTGTAAAAACGATCACTTTCTTATCTTGACCTGAGAACTCTATATTGGTACGGAGACTTTTATATGCCTCATTGCTCCGATAATCTTTCGTCAGATTTTTCAACACTATTTCTTGCATATTCATCCCCTCCTATCGCTTCATATTTCTCATCAATTTCTTCGCCGACATTCCTTTTACCTTCTTGGTTTTCTTAAACCCTTCCGAAATCGGAATAGATGTAAGTACATTTAGTCCGAGGAAATTTTCCACATCTTCCGGCGTCTTCACTGTGTCATCCAATATATAAATCAACGCAATAATTCCTATCGCCAGCAGAAGCCCAAGCAGACCGCCGAGCGCCATATTTTTCATAAGATTCGGTGAAGACGGACTCGTTGGAAGATTTCCTTCCTCTACTGTATTTACAGAATCCGCATTCATGATTTCCGGAATCTGAACGCTGACCGATTCACATACTGCATCTGCAATTGCTTTCGCTTCCTTAGGGTCCTCACTCTCTACTCGGATCGTAAGGATTCGTGTATCCGTCGTATTTTCTACCGTAATCATTTCGCTTAATTCTTCTGAAGTCATATCTAAGTTCAACACTGCTATGACCTGTTCGAGAACCGGACGGCTCTTTACTAATTCCATATAATCCTTCGTCAAATATGTACCGGTCTGAAGATCGTTAACAGTAACTCCGGCATTGCTATCCTGCTTCGTCAATACATATATTTTCGTATCAGAAGTATATTTCGGTGTCACCAGAAGCTTCGTTCCTACAAATGATGCCAATGCAAGCAAAATTCCGGCTAACAAAATCACATGTATTCTTGACCAAAGCACAAAAAATAATTCTGCCAAATCAATAGTACTCTCTTCGTTATCTATTCCCTGATTCATGATTTTATCTGAGTTCATCTTTTCTTTTCTTTTTCAGCATAATTTTGGCATTGCTGAAAAATATCCTCCTCATATATTCTTGTCCGTACTTTTTCTGTACATATTCCGCCGCTTTCTTCATATGCGGTGCCCGGCTTCCGGAACTGTGTGCATCTGTCCCCACACAAAAGATCATGTCATGATCCATCAATGTCTTCACTGTTTTCTTGAGTTTCCGTCCATTGTCTCCACAGATACTTCCCGCATTTACCTGCAGGAATATACCCATATCCCGTAATTGTTCTACCAGTTCAAGATCTTCTGTCAAACACTGGTAGCGTTCCACATGCGCAAGAATCACTTCATATCCTTTCATCTGAAGCTGCTGCAGACTTTGTCTGATATAGTCAAACCTGTCTGCCGGCGAAAACTCTACTAAAATAAACTTTCTACGATTCATAGTCAAAACTTCTTTTTTCTGCAGTTTATCCGGAATGTCTTGACCAAAGTATATCTCTGTGCCCAAATATATTCGAAAATGTGCATCAATCTCATGTGCTGCTTCTCTTAAAATAACAGCTTTTTTGCGAAGTACTTCCGGGCTTTCTTTACCACGCCTTGGATGGTGATGTGGTGTTGCGATAATACACCGTATTCCTTCTTTGTATGCAATTTTCAACATTTTTTTCATCTCTTCCACATCTTTTGCACCGTCATCTACTCCCGGCAAAATGTGGCAATGCATGTCAATATAGCCTTCCATATAACCTTCTTTCTCACTTTTTTAACATAATCCTACACTTTAGAATACCCCCTCCCTTGCACTTTTGTCAAGGCTTATCGCGTATTACTTGATCCGCCATTACATATACGCTCAAAAACTCTGTCAATTCTATATTTTTTCTGTTAATTCAGCTCTTATGAAGCAAAAAGAGGCAACAAAAAACAGCCATTCTCTGGCTGTTTTCTTTCTCTATTTCGCCCACAGTTTCTCCGGATACACGCCTTCTTCTATTAATCTTGCGAATTCCTTCTGTACCGCTTCTTTATCTTCCTGATATGTAATTCCAAACCAGTGGTCGTGTGTCTCCAACACTTTTACGCTTGCAGTCTTATTTTGAATCATCTGATCCACAATGGTCGGAAGCAGATATTCTCTTTTCCCCGCTTCTCCATTAAGGCTTTCCAGAAATTCTGCGAACCCCGCTTCCAGTTTATCAATGAACGCTGCCGGCGCCGCCCACATATTCATCGACACTCTTTCACCGTGATGAATCCATTTTGCAACCTCCGGGTCGTCGCAGACGATCACTCCGTCCTCTTCTTTAATACCGTAAGTTTCCACAACACGGGTAAGCTGTTCTCCCTCGGTTATGCAGACGCCTCTTGTCACTGTTCCATTGGCGCTCAGCGTATGATCAAGAAGGAACCCTGCCATTGCCATCGACAATTCTTCCTCCGTCTTTTCTTCAGATACAAGGAAATCATGCAGCTTCACAAACGCTTCTTTTCCATAATAATCATCCGCATTGATCACAACGAACGGTTCTTTCACAACATCTTTACAGCACAGTACCGCCTGACCGGTTCCCCACGGCTTCTGCCTCTGTTCTGCAAGCATCTGATACTTACATGGAACATCGGAAATCTCCTGATATACATAGGCAACTTCCATCTCTTTGGCAATGCGGTCACCGATCACCGCCTTGAATTCTTCTTCAATATCCTTACGGATAATGAAGACAACTTTGTCAAAACCGGCTTCTTTCGCATCATAGATAGAATAATCCATAATGATCTCTCCATTGGGGCCCATCTTCGCAAGCTGCTTGAGCCCTGCTCCGTATCTGGAGCCGATCCCGGCCGCCAGAATCACCAATGTGGTTTTCATTTGTTCTTCCTCCTTCTTTTACAATCCCAGTGTATCTGCGATTGCTCCCATCTCTTCCAGTGCAACATCAATAAGATCATCCAGGCTTAATCCTGTAAATTCAATTGCCTCCATATAATCTCTGTTCGCTCCCGCAGCAAAACGCATCTCATTAAAACGCTTCATCACTGATTTATGTTTCACACTCGCAATTTTCTTATCCGGGTAAATCTGAGCAACTGCTTTCACAAAACCACTCATAGGATCTGCTGCCAGAAGCGCATATTCAATCTTCGTCTTCGCTTTCTTTCCGCATTTTGGATTGTGTGCCTTGATTGCTTCAAAAAGCACCGGATCATCAATGCCTTCTTTTTTCAAAATTTCTACTGAGGCAGGTCCATGTACGCTCATATCATTCTGCCAGTCGCACTGTTCTTCATCCAAATCATGAAGAAGTCCTGCGATTCCCCAATATTCTTCTTCCCCCGGGGCCAGTCTCTTAGCAAGACCTTTCATAATCACCTCTACAGCATAAGAATGGAGAATATAATTTTCTCCCTTCATATATTTCATCAAAATCTCATGTGCCTGCTCTCTATTCATCTTCCTTTTCCTCCTATTTCCTTTTCCAAATTTTATTGTAACACAGGAACAGTCCCTAAAACAACTTGCTTTCCTATTTCCTTACCGCTATAATCTAACTTGTCTTGTTTACCGTTAAGAACCGGACTAATTTCATTATCGAAAGGACTTTATATATATGGAACTAACACCAATGACTTTTCTCATTATCTGTCCCCTTTTGTTTCTCGCAGGAATGGTAGACGCCATCGGCGGTGGCGGAGGGCTGATCTCGCTCCCCGCTTACCTCATTGCGGGTGTTCCCGCTCACGCAGCGATTGCCACAAATAAATTATCTTCGTGCTGCGGAACTTCTCTGGCAACCTGGCGTTTCATCCGCACAGGATTAGTCAATTTCAAGCTCGCAGTCCCGGCGGTGATAGCCGCGATCATCGGCTCTTCCATCGGCGCCGGCCTTATCATGACAAATGGTGCTAAAATTGTAAAACCAAGTATTTTATTTGTGCTCGTGCTTCTGGCAATTAAATTATTCAGCTAACATCTGCTTGACTTCTTCATTTTTCATATTGTCTTTTGTGACCCACACATAGCCCGTGTTCACATAAGCTTCATTCCCCGCTCCGATGGCAGCCCTTGCGGCTGCGATCACGGAGGCATATCCCATACCAAATGGATTCTGCACAAGAAGTCCGTCTACTGTTCCGTCTTTCAACATCTGAAGCTGTTCTTCATCCGCATCATAGCCCACGACCTTCAGGCCTTCCCGCTCTCCGCGCTCTATGCCTTCCACCAATGCTTTGACTGCAACTTGATTTGTGCCATATACACCCTTCAGATTCGGATGTTTTTTCAGCACGTAATCAAGCACCTGTTCTTCGGTAATACTTTTCGGATCAACCTGTGTTTCTTCCGAGAGCGCTGTGCCTGTCGGTTCTCCGCTTAAAGCGTAAGTTCCGGCATTAATTTCAGCAGCAATCTTCTCCTGCCAGCTGTCCAACGCATCCAAATATACTGTATCTACGATGGAAATCTCCGGATAGCTTTCCTGAAGTTTCGCCGCAAATGCATTCACTCTTTCTTTATTATTCTTTGATTTTGAATCGTTGGCAACAACCACAATCTCTCCGGTACCCTCAAGTTCCTTCCCAAGATTGTCGGCCACTACCTGCGCACTCTCCGAATTATTTGTAGACACGGTAGCCATTAGCCCCTGATAATCACTGCCGGAATCAAATGCCACGATCGGTATCTCACTGTCCGCCGCCAGATCAAACTGGACATCGCAGGCATTCTCATCTACAATAGCAATACCAAGTGCCACCGGATAGCGGGATAACTCTTCATCCAGAAGATTCACCTGTTCGTCTACATTGTCTGTCTCTGCCGGAGCGCTGTACACAACCTTGATCTTATCCTTACCTTCATAGCCCAACTGTACATTCAGATCTTTGGCAGCCCGATCAACGCCTTTTTTCACCTGTTTCCAATATTGTCCTTCTTCTCCTTTTCCGATAATGGAAATATACGAACCCTTTTCAAGCTTTAAGCCTTCCGCATTCCCATAAGCTGCCGGTTCGATGACATCAAGCTTCGCCTGATACGCCGGCTTCTTGGGAGCCTCTTGTTCTTCCGTCTGTTCGGAAGGTTTTTCCTCTTTATCTTCATTTCCTCCTGCTGCACATCCGCCAAATACAAGGGACAAACAGAGTGCGGCAGCAATCCATTGTTTCTTTTTCAACATTTTCATCACTCCAATTTCTGCTTTTCACTGTTAACATCAAACATCATACACCATATTGGTGAAAAAATGTTGAAATTTTTCTTAATTTTTTGTATTATGATAAATAAAGGCAGAAGTCTTATAATCACAAAAAGGAGGTACATACCAATGGCACACGTAATTAGTGATGAATGTGTTAGCTGTGGCGCTTGCGAAGCTGAATGTCCAGTAGGAGCTATTTCTCAGGGAGCAGATCATTATGAGATCGATGCTGATGCTTGTGTTGACTGTGGTGCATGTGCAGCTCAGTGTCCAACAGGAGCTATCTCTCAGGGCTAATATATCAAACGAAAAAGAAGAGCATTGCTTTCCTCTCCGGAAGGCAATGCTTTTTTTCGTATGTGCGACGCCTTTTGACTTATTTCGCCTGCCTCCTATGTTATTCTGGACATGCCAAGAACAACGATCCGGCCGGATTCACCCGAACACAGCCAAATCGTTACAAATAATAAGGGGGTTTTATTATGGGCAGTGCACTGGAACAATTAAAAAGGGAGACAAGAGATGACATGAAGCTATATGGCTGCATTAAGGAATTATATGAGCAGGGAGTACCTTTTGCCGAATTAAAGGCGCTGATCCCCGATATTAAAAGGACGCGGGAACAGCTGCATATGAAGCGGATGCTGGAAAATAATAACGAAGTGCTGTTATCTATGTTCAGCAAAGAAATGTCCTTCCTGCTGGATGCGAAAGAGCGTCACGAAGAGGAAGAATTTAAAAAACTGGACCAGCTGATCAGACAGCAGCAATCTTATCGAAAGTCTGCCTCTGAATGCGGTCCAGTTCAAAGATTTAAAAAATTATTCCTGCCGGCTTAAGTTCGCAAATTTTGTGTACTCACCAAGCCAAGCCAGATGAACGGTCCCTACAGGACCGTTTCTTTGTTTTGCAATAATGATCTCTGCCTGTTTCTTATATTCTGAATCTTTATTATAATATTCGTCACGGTAAATAAACATTACCACGTCGGCATCCTGCTCGATGGCTCCCGATTCACGCAGGTCTGACAACATCGGACGTTTGTCCGGTCTTGACTCCACCGCTCGGCTTAACTGTGACAGTGCAATTACCGGAACGTTCAACTCTCTGGCAAGCCCTTTCAGCGAACGGGAGATTTCGGAAATCTCCTGTTGTCTGGACTCCGAACGTTTTCCCACACTTCCGGTCATCAACTGCAAATAGTCGATGATAATAAGATCAAGTCCGTGCTCCAATTTATATTTTCTGCACTTGGAACGAAGCTCTGACACAGAGATTCCGGGTGTATCATCTATGATCAACTTGGATTTTCCTATAATTCCTGCGCCCTCAATCAACTTCTCCCAGTCAGAATCTTTCATGTTACCTGTACGAAGCGCCTGCGCATCGACTTGTGACTCCAGCGAGAACAATCGATTCACCAGCTGCTCCTTCGACATCTCCAGACTGAAGATGACCGTCGCCCTGTCCTTTTTAAAAGCCACATACTGCGCAATGTTTAATACAAAAGCAGTTTTACCCATAGATGGTCTTGCCGCCACAAGAATAAGATCTGAGGGCTGAAGCCCCGACAACTTGTAATCCAGATCAATGAATCCGGTCGGAATACCGGTAACAGTTCCCTTGCTCTTGGATGCTTTCTCGATTCTGTCCAGTGCATTTAACACGACCTGACGAATCGGTACATATTCACCGGTATTTCTCTGCTGCAACAGCTGAAACATTGATTTTTCTGTGGTTTCTAAAATAGCTTCCAGAGATTCTTTTCCCGCATAGCAGGTATTCGATATCTCGTCATTTAATTTAATCAGTTTCCGAAGCATCGACTTGTCCGCCACAATCTGCGCGTAGTATTTCACATTTGCCGAAGTAGGTACCGCAGACACCAGATCTCTTACGAATTCAAGGCTGGCAATCTCCGGCGGAACATCTTTCTCTTTGAGACGTTCCTGCAATGTGACCAGATCGACCGGTTTCCCTTCATTGAAAAGTTCTACCATAGAATCAAAGATCACACCATAAGCAGTCTGATAAAAATCCTGCCCACTGACAATCTCTGCCGCCGTAAGGATCGCGTCCTTATCCATCAGCATAGCGCCGACTACGGACTGTTCTGCTTCTATACTATGGGGCATAACTCGTTTAATGAGTGCCTCTTCCATTGATTTTTCCTCCTAAGCCTCTTCTGTTACAACAACCTTCAGTTTGGCTGTCACCTTCGGATGAAGCTTCACCGGAACTTCATAGGTTCCGAGTGCTTTGATCGCATCCTTCAACTGTACTTTCTTCTTGTCGATTTCAAGATTCATCTGCGCTTTTACTTCCTGCGCAATTTCTTTAGAGGACACACTTCCGAATGCTTTGCCGCCTTCTCCCGTCTTAATAGAAACTTCTATCTTTCCGGCCTCAATCTTCTTGCCGAGCTCTACTGCTGCCTCGTAATGCTCCTGTGCAATTTTATCATCGTTTGCTTTCTTAAGCTTCAGATCATTGAGGTTTTTCGCATTTGCTTCAATACCTTTATTTGTTTTCAAAATGAAATTTCTTGCATATCCGTCATTTACATTTACAATGTCACCTTTTTTTCCGAGAGATTTTACGTCTTCTGTCAATATTACCTTCATTAGATATCTCCTCCTTCTACCATCTCATCTATTACTTTCTTAAGGTCTTCTACTGCTCGTTCCATGTCCGTATGTTCAAACTGTGCGCCGGAAGCGTTCATATGTCCGCCGCCTCCAAGACGTTCCATGATAATCTGCACGTTCACTTCATCGATAGATCTGGCACTGATATAGATTCTGCCATTATAATTCGTAAGAACAAAGGATGCCTTCACCGCATTGATGTCCAACAGATCATTTGCAGCCTGTGCCCCCACGATCGTCGGGCTCTCAATATCCAGATTTTCTCCTCTGGCAATGGCAAACTTCTCCTGATATACTTCCACACTGCTGATAATCTCTGCCTTTGCCTGATAGGAAGCCATATCATCTCTGAACATTTTGCGAACCTGCGTAATATTTGCACCACATCTTCTTAAAAATGCAGCCGCTTCAAAGGTACGCACACCGGTCTTATTAACGAAATTATTTGTATCAATCATAATGCCGGCGTAGAGGCTGCTTGCCTCCAGATTCGGGATCTTAATATCATCCACAATATATTGCAGGATTTCCGCAACCATTTCACAGGAAGAAGATGCATACGGCTCAATGTAAGACAGCAGTGCATTTTCGATATTATCGCTGCTCTGTCTGTGATGATCCAGCACTACAATTGTTCTTGCAATTGATAACAATTCTTCACATTCCGTCATCTTCGGGCGGTTTGTATCCACCACAACAACCATCGAGTTCTCATCCGCAATTTTCAGTACTTCCTGTGGCTTCAGGAACATTTTCTCACCATATTCCGGATTCTCCGCGTAGGAAAGATACAGCGGTTTTAAAGATGCTGAGATTTCATCGATTACAATATACGCTTTCTTCTCAAGCGCCTCTGCCGCACGGCAAATACCTACCGCCGCTCCGAAAGAATCCGCATCCGCAAATTTATGTCCCATTACAAAGATCTTGTCTTTGATCGTGATAAATTCTCTGAGCGCCTCTGCCTTTACACGGGCTTTCACACGTGTATTCTTAGAGGTCTGCTCTCTCTTTCCTCCGTAATAAGTGATTCCCTGACTGTCCTTAATAACCGCCTGATCACCGCCTCGTGCCAGCGATAAATCAATTGCTACACGCGCATAGTTGTAGCTCTGTGCGTAAGATTCTTCACTGAGACCGAAGCCCATACTGATTGTTGCCGGTATCTTATTTCCGATATTTACTGTTTTCACTCCTTCAAGAAGAGAAAACTTATCTTCCTCTAACTGTTTGAAATGCTGTTTCTGAACGGCAATAAAATATTTGTCCGTTTCCATCTTTTTGACAATACCATTTGCTTTTGCAATGTATTGATTGATTTTCCGATCTACAAGCGCTACAAGAAGTGATTGGCGAACTTCCTCTACACTGTCAATAATCTCATCATAGTTATCAATATAAATAAGTCCCGCTACAAGCCGCTGTTCTTCGTTTGCCTTGATATACTGATTTAATTCTGTAACATCCTGAAGATAAACGGCAATAAAATATTCTTTTTCCTCTGGCATTTCCATTAAGCGCTCTGTCTCTGAAAAGCCTTCTACAGACACCTTTCTGAGTTCTGCCTGATACTGTCTCTCATTGTAGTATACGTCCATATGGACAATATCATTTTCTTCTTGCGGAAAAATGGATCGGTTCAACTCCGGCAGATATTTGCTCAAATACGCATCGCCTTTGACTTTTCCACCCAGAATCTTGAGAAACTGGTTATTCATCCATATTACTTTTCCGTCATCCAGAAGTATCGCATAAGGAACTGCCAGCTCCTTCAAAAGTGTATTCTGTACAATTCCATACTGCGTGGCAAATTCCACCAGCTCTTTCATCAACATGGTTCTTGTATACACATACAAAATCACCACCATGATAATATACAGAAGTACGAATGCAGACATTACAAGCCCGGCTTTGCGGTCCATCCTGTAGATCCAGACATTCATGCCCATCAGCAATATCCCAAGAATAGCCGGCCACTGCATATATGTACGAAGCTGTCCTTTTACTCGAATTTTCTGTTTCTCTTTCATAACTTCTCTACCTCTTCAAAACGGTTACAGTTTTAAGATATACGAGGTTATTATAACACCTTTCCAGTGAAAATAAAAGGGCAGAAATTAAGGACGCCCCTCTCCTTCCGCTGGTACAAGTTGGGGACACTCCCTCTCTTCCGCAAGTACACGGTTACCCCATGTACTATGCTCAGAGAGGAAATGTCCCCTTTCATGTTTTTCTTTATTAAGATTTTTTATTCGTTGTATCCCTGCGGATTCTGTGACTGCCATCTCCATGTATCTTCGCACATTTCGTCTAAGCCATGCTCTGCCTTCCAGCCGAGTACCTTTAATGCTTTGGCCGGATCTGCATAGCACATTGCGATATCGCCTTCACGTCTTGGTTTGATCTCATATGGAATCTCTTTTCCGCAGGCTTTGCTAAATGCTTTCACCATATCAAGTACGGAATATCCTACGCCTGTTCCAAGGTTGATCACATCTAATCCCGGATTTGTGAAGATGTAATCGATCGCTTTTACATGACCAATCGCAAGGTCTACGACATGGATATAATCACGCACGCCTGTTCCGTCCGGTGTATCATAATCATCACCAAACACGCCAAGCTTCTCAAGCTTTCCTACTGCAACCTGTGAAATATAAGGCATCAGGTTGTTTGGAATTCCCTTCGGATCCTCTCCGATACGTCCGCTCTTATGCGCTCCCACCGGATTGAAGTAACGTAACAGGATTACATTCCAGTCCGGTTTTGCCTTCTGCACATCTGTCATGATCTGCTCCATCATGGATTTTGTCCATCCGTATGGATTAGTACATGCTCCCTTCGGACAATTTTCTGTAATCGGCATTTCCTCCGGGCTTCCGTATACAGTAGCAGAAGAACTGAAGACAATATTCTTCACGCCAACTTCATCCATAACTCCCATAAGAGAAAGTGTTCCTGTAATATTATTATGATAGTATTCCAATGGTTTCTGCACAGACTCTCCAACTGCTTTCAAAGCTGCACAGTGAATGACTGCATCTACATTTTCTGCTTTGAACATTGCAGTAAGCGCTTCTTTATCCAGAATATCTCCTTCATAAAATGCAACCTTCTTACCGGTAAGTTCTTCTACACGTCTTAAGGACTCCCGAGAAGAGTTACTGAGATTATCATAAACGACAACCTCATACCCTTTATTCAAAAGTTCCAGTGCTGTGTGGCTTCCGATATAGCCGGCGCCGCCTGTGATCAATATTTTTGCCATCTTTCTACCTCCATTAATTATCGCTGTATTTTTTGACAATTTCCTGCATAGTATACCACTTCTGCTCCATATCCTCAACCAGTTTAAACTGAGTTCTGCATCTGTCCAGATTGTGTCCTTCTCTGTGAACTTTAAAATAAGTATCTCCCTGAAGGTAATCTGTGAGGAAACGCATACCACACTCAAAGGTCATTGTCTTTGCCCCCATCGGCATAAGCTCTATCTCTTTTCTGGTAAGTCTTCCGGCACATCCCTCAATATACCCTTTTGCGTAGAGATCAAAGAGCTCCATGCTGCAGGATACCTTTGACAGATCCTTCTCATCCTCTGCAGCTGTACTTGCTCCGAAGCGGATGGAATCACCGAAATCATTCATGGCAAGTCCCGGCATAACCGTATCAAGATCAATCACACAGATTCCTTTTCTCGTCCGATTGTCAATCATAATATTATTTAATTTGGTATCGTTATGTGTTACGCGAAGCGGCAATTCCCCTTTTGCCAAAAGATCACAGAAATAATCCGCAATCTCTTCGCGGTCCAGTACAAACTGGATTTCCTTCTCCACGTCTTTCGCTCTTCCCATCACATCGGCTGCCACAACTTCTTTAAACACTTGAAAACGTGCCTTTGTGTCATGGAACCCTTGGATAGTCTCGTGGAGCGTCTCCGCCGGATAATCAGCCAGCAGACGCTGGAAATTACCGAAAGAGACTGCACTCTGATAGAAATCATCAGGATTTTCTACCTTGTCATATCCAAGAGCATCTGTAATGAACTTATACGCTCTCCAGTAATCACCCTTGGAATCTTTATAAAACATAGCTCCGTCCGGTGTCGGGATCACGTTCAGTGTCTCCCGCTCCGGATCTCCGCCATTTTCAATAATCCGTTCTCTCAAATAAGACGTAACCCCAACAACATTTTCCATAAGCTCTTCCGGCTTCGTGAAAATATCTTTATTCATTCTCTGAAGGATCACCTTCATACGTCCCATTCTCTCAATGTCATATACCAGAAGAAATGTGTCATTGATATGACCGCTTCCGTATGGCTCCTGCGAAAGCAATTCACCTGTAAATTGATAATGATTGATTACTTCCATTTTTTGTTCCGGTGTCACCTGAATCATTATTTTCCCTCCCACAGATGTTTTGGATAAATTCCATCCTCTTTCATCTTCTTCACTGCAGCCATTACTACCGGCTTATCCTCTTTGTATGTCACACCATGCCATTTGTCCGCAGACTCCAGTACTGCAACCGTTGCCTTATCTTCACCCAGAAGATCACTGACAACAGCCGGAAGGAAATACTCGCATTTCATCGGATTTTCTTTCAGACCTTTGTCGAGAAATGCCGGGAATCCATCTCTGATCTCCGTAAGGATGCTCTTTGTAAATCCCCACATATTCATGGACACAACTGCTTTTTCAGAAACATTTGTCCATGTTTCGCCGCCATCTTCTGTAAACGCGATTCCCCCATCACGTTTCTCGATCTGCGTTCTCTCTTCAATCTTCACAAGCTTTCCGTTTTCGTCCATTGTGCAGATTCCACGCGCAACATGACCATTATCTGTCACTGTATTACCGAGGTAGTAGCCCACCATCGTGTAGCGGTATTTGTCATCATCCGGATGAGACTCCAGATAGTCATAGATTAATTTGAATGCTTCAACACCATAATAATCGTCTGCATTGATCACTGCAAAAGGTCCATCGATCTGATCGATACAGCTCAAAACCGCATGTGCAGTTCCCCACGGTTTCACGCGTCCTTCCGGAACTTCATAGCCATCCGGAATGTCAGACAGCTCCTGGAATGCATAAGATACATCCATGTACTCTGCCATACGATCGCCTACTGCCGCCTTAAAATCTGCCTCATTTTCTCTCTTGATAATGAAGATTACTTTCTCAAATCCGGCTCTCTTTGCGTCGAACATAGAAAAGTCCATAATAATATGTCCTTCTTCATCGATGGGATCAATCTGTTTCAAACCGCCATAACGACTTCCCATACCAGCCGCCATGATCACTAATACTGGTTTATTCATTGCTCTACCTCCTAAATATCTACCTCAAAGTTAAATGTCTGAAATTCAAGTCTTACTATCCCTTGATACCGCCTGTTACACCACCGATAATCTTCTCTGACAGGAAGAGGTACAGGATAAATGTCGGCAGGAATACAATTACTACTGCTGCGAACAGACCAGACCAGTTTCCTGTGTACTGCATGGACTGAATCATTCCGTACAGACCTACTGCTACAGGACGAAGCTGATCGCTGTTTGCAAAGATCAATGACAGGAAATATTCATTCCAAATATTAATAAAGTTAAAGATTGTTACTGTAACAATTCCTGACTGAGCCATCGGGAACATAATCTTCCAGAATGTCTTCGTCGGAGGACATCCGTCGATCGCTGCTGCTTCTTCATATGTACGAGACAGGTTTGCGAAGAAGGTCAGAAGGAAAATCGTTGTATATGGAATATTGATACCGATATACAGAAAGATCAGTGTTACTTTACTTGAAAACACACTGCTTAAAATACCCATATTTGCAATCAAACAGAACAGCGGAAGCACGATCATGGTGATCGGAACACCCATAGCTGATACAAAACTTGTCTGGATGATTTTATTTCCAAGGAATGTATATCTTGCAAGTACATATGCTGCAGGCGCACAGATCAAAATCAGCGCCACACAGGAGATCACGGAGTATACCAAAGAGTTCATGAAGAACGTAGCTACACCGCCGGAGCCCCATGCCGCAATATAGTTTTCAGGATGTAAGCCGGAGGCGAATTTCAATACTTCTCCGGCAAAAATTTCTTTCGTTGTAGACAAGCTGGCTGCAACGATCCATCCAAGAAGCACAAGTGTGAAAATTACCCACAACAGAATGATGATATATCCAGGAGCGAGTTTTGCTTCTTTTTTCCAGTTAATTTTTTCTCTTACTTTCTTTTCTTTTTCTTTAGCCACAACTACTCCTCCTTCCTAAAATTCCAAATCATCATCTTTCAGCGTTGCGTTAACAACAGTAAAGATCAGAACTACACACAGACAGAGAATAATACCGATTGCCGCCGCATATCCGGCATTACGTTCTGTCACCGCATTACCAGCACCAAAGATCTGCACATACATATACTGTACCGGTACGATAGTCGCCTTGTTCGCTGTTACAGATGAGAACAACTGTGACCATACGAAGAATGCAGATGTTGTTACTGTCCACATGGTAATATTTGTCTTAAATACACCTTTCAAAAGAGGAAGTGTCATATAACGGAACTGCTGGATCTTGTTTGCTCCGTCAATAGTTGCCGCCTCATAGAAGTCCGGACTGATTCTCTCAATACCGCTCATCCAGATCAGCATGTGATAACCGACCATACCAAAGCAGTATGCGATCAATAACGCTTTGAATGAGTTTTCCGGTGCAAGCCACTGCATCTCGGCTAACTTATCTGCGCCGATCAACTGGAAGAACTTTGTAAAAAGTCCATAATCCGGTGCAAATACATACTGTCTCCACATGGTTGCAAGAGCTACGGCACTGACAATGTTCGGAAGATAAATGACTGCACGGAAAAATTTCTTGCCTCGGATACCGCTTGTTAAGATAACTCCGAACAAAAGAGATAACAGCATAACAATGATGCCGCCAACCAGCCAGATCATAAAAATATTTTTCATTGCCAATACAAAAATCGGAGTTTTGAACAATTTCGTATAGTTATCAATGCCTACAAACGTCCATGTATCAAAGGAGTCTGTAACAGCTTCAATATTGAAAAAGCTCATGAACACAGTTCTGATAATCGGATACAGGAACACGATCAGGAAGATGATCACTGCCGGAGCCAGGAACCCAACTATCATTCCTTTGTTTTTCTTCATTGGTTTTCCCCCTTTAAATCTTACATTTACTTAAAAAATATGGTGGCAGCGCTTTACGCTTATGCCACCATATTTTAGAATTTCACTTTTCACTTAAATCAAGTGTTCATTATTTTCAGCTTATTCGCCACAGATAGCTGCGCACTCTTTTACAAGCTCTTCAGCTGTCATATCGCCAGCCATCAGTTTTACAAAACCTTCCTCCAGAGTAGCCTGTAAATCAGTGTTATTCAAAGCACCAACTGCCCAGTCATAGAATGTAGTAGTAGCATCGAATTCTGCTTTTACTTCTGTAAGTTCTGCCGGCCATGCATCTGCATTTGCTTTGTCAGTTGGGATACAGAGAGCTTCCTCTGTCATCTTCTTATCAAACTCACCTGTTGTGATGTATGTGATAAGTTCCATAGCTTCTTTAGATTTCTTAGAATCTTTGTTGATTGCGAATACCTGGTTTGCAATGTTGTTAGCTTCTGTTCCATCTGTTCCGCCTTCTACTGCTGGGTAGTTGAAATATCCCCATTCAAGATCATCAGCGATCATGCCTTTGATCTCGTTTGGAAGCCAAGAACCACAGATGATGATTGCAGCATCGCCAGGTGCGAACTCTTTGTTCTGTCCGTCCGGATATACATTAGAAGCCATCTTGTCAGAGAAATACCCCTTAGCTGCGAAGTCTTCGTACTCTTTTAATGCTTTGAGAACTCTTTCATCATCCCAGTTAACTGCATCTGGATCTTCACATGCCGGATCATTTACAAGAGCTTTCACTCCGTCCTGTCCAAGGTAACGTCCTAAGTGATATCCGAATGTTGAACTCTGATATGTAGTATCTCCTGTGATTGGTGTAATACCTGCGTCAACTAATTTCTTACATACTGCATCAAACTCTGCCCATGTTGTTGGAACTGCTTCAATACCAGCTTTTGCAAACAATGTCTTATTGTAGAAGAATCCGAAAATAGATGGATTGTAAGGAATAGATTTCAATGTTCCGCCGCCTGCTGTACGAGCGATACCAAATAATTTCTCATTTCCATGCTCTTTCTCATAATCTGCTGCAAGCTCTTCCAGATCCATTAAGTATTTTCCCCAAGATCCGTTTACACGGTTTACATCTTCATCAAATAAGTCGATATTCTGTTTCTGCTGAAGAGCTGGCTCAAGACCTTCACGCTGTCCGTTACGTCCCTTGAACTGAACGTCAACTTCAACGCCTGTGTCTTCTGTGTACTTAGCAATTGCTTCTTTGATAACTTTAGCCTGTGGCTCTTCTTCTGACCACATAGACCAGTATACAAGTTTGTCGCCGCCCTTGTCGCCGCCTTCTTCTTTCTTACCGCCACAGCCTACTGCAAGACCAGCTACCATTGCTGCACAAAGAAGAATACTTACAAGTTTCTTTTTCATAATGCTTTACCTCCTATTTCTTTCATGACATTATGTTTTCTACATACTTGCATTATAGTACAATGTTGCACAAAAAGCTTTGTCTTATAAATTCATTAATTTGCACTATCTACATTTTTGTTTTGCTTTTCTTTCCAAAATGAGTTATACTATTGGTAAAGTTAGACAAAAAACGACATCCATTTTCTACAACTATCACAAAGGAGTCTTATGGGATACAGAGGCATTGAACCAAATAACATCATTTCAATTGAGCGAATCTACAGCATTCATTACTTTGAATATATGAGCGATTTCTCTTTCGAGGGAGAGGCTCACGATTTCTGGGAATTTATCTATGTGGATAAGGGAGAAGTCGGTGTGACTGCCGGCAAAACTTTCACTGTATTAAAGAAGGGGGAAATCCTCTTCCATCAGCCAAATGAATTTCACAACGTGAAGGCAGTAGGCGGTATTGCCCCAAATCTCATCGTTGCTTCTTTTAGTTCAAAAAGTCCAGCTATGGAATTTTTCAAAAGAAAGACATTAAATATCGATGAAAATATCCACTATCTTCTTGCTGACATTATAATAGAAGCAAGGAAATTATTTGACTGCCGGTTAGACGATCCTTATCTGCAGAACATGCCTCTGAGCGACTCGGCTCCGGCAGGTTCAGAACAACTGATCCGGCTCTACCTGGAGAACATGTTGATTCATTTGATCCGCAAATATCAGAACCCTCTTGTTCTCGGCAAAGCATCACTGAAAACCGAACCATTCAAAGCTTCTAAAAATAAAGGAGATATTGAAATTTTTAACCGGGTAAGCGCTTATCTGGAAAATCATATAACCGAACATATCAGCATCGAACAAATCTGCCGGGATAATCTGGTTGGTCGTTCTCAGCTTCAGAAGATTTTCAAGGAGCAGTGCGACCTTGGCATTATTGAGTATTTCTCTACACTCAAGATCAACGCTTCCAAAGAGCTGATCCGTACAAGACACATGAATTTCACCCAGATTGCAGAGCAGCTTGGTTATACGTCCATTCATTATTTTTCAAGGCAGTTTAAAAAAATCACCGGAATGACGCCATCGGAATATGCCTCTTCTGTAAAGGCTGTGGCAGATGGAAGTTTTGAAGAGAATTAAAATATACCAAAAACAAACGAGCCGCATATTAATATGCGGCTCGAATTAATATCGCTCTATATTATCTTGGAACCTTTGATAATGCAGCTTCGTCTGCCACAAGAATCACATCTTTGTGGAACTGTAAGATAGAAGCCGGAACTTCCGGTGTTACCGGTCCGAAGAATGCTTTCGCAACTGTATCTGCTTTATCTTCTCCGCTTACTACTACTAAGATCTTCTTTGCCTGCATGATTGTTCCGATTCCCATTGTATAAGCCTGTTTCGGCACATCATCCGCAGAAGCGAAAAATCTCTTATTTGCCTCGATAGTACTTTCCTGAAGATCTACACAGTGTGTGGTCTTCTCAAAGACTGTATCCGGCTCATTAAATCCGATATGTCCATTGTGTCCAAGACCAAGAAGCTGAAGATCCTGACCGCCAAGAGAACGAATCAACTCTTCGTATCTTGCACATTCCTCATTGGCATCCTCTTTTGTTCCATCCGGAAGATGTGTATTTTCCGGTTTTACATTGACATGGTCAAAAAGATTGTCGTGCATAAAATAGTAATAGCTCTGATCATTCTCTCTTGGAAGTCCTTTATATTCATCAAGATTCACTGTTGTCACCTGAGAGAAATCAAGGTCTCCCTGCTCGTATTTTTCAACCAGATTCTTATATGCTCCGATCGGCGTAGAACCAGTTGCCAGTCCAAGCACACAATCCGGTTTTAAAACTACCTGTGACGCAATGATATTTGCCGCCTTTCTGCTCATGTCTTCATAATCTTTTGCTCTGTAAATTTGCATTTGATATCCTCCTTAAGATATAAAAATATAATTTATGCTTCTACAATGTCGGCAGTTGCAAAGAACTCCGGCAGATGAAAGCTCGGAATCTCGGTCCGAATCGGCGCATAGGACGCATAATGTTCAATCTCTGCCGCTTCGGATATTTTGTAGAAATTACACCAGAAACTGCTGCCTACATCCAAATGAAGCGGTCCGTAGATCTTCTCCAGAATCGCAATCGGCAAATGTAGTTTCATACTCCACGACTCTTCGTCGATCGTAGTTTTGCAGTCGAATTTTTCCATCTCCTCCGGCGTAAAATACGTCCGATAGATACGCTCTTCTCCATATTCCGCACGAAGCGCACCATTCGCATTCACTTCTAAATTCAAATACAGCGCATTCGTATTTCGCTCTCTCTCAGAATCAAACTGAAAAAAAGCCTCCATCGCACTGTCTCGATATACAGGATCTTGATTCTTCTCATAAACACGAAGCGGATTTTTCTCCCTGCATACCATCTTTAAATAGAAACCATCCGACGGCACAAACCCAAGATATCCATATGTCTCCGGTATTTGCGTTGTTCCCCACAGAAGATGTTCCACTCGAAATGGTTCCACGTTTTCTAATTCTTCAGCGCTGCTGATCGCCGGCACTTCTATTCTCATACCCCGCACCCCCTCTTTCTTACAAATATACCAAAAAGTGAAGAAAAAGACAAGGTTTACAATTATGCAACATTTACAATCGTGCAAAAAAAGTAACCTATCGTGCTATTGAATTATCCAACACAATTCCATATAC
>PPYE01681842.1_pt1 | contig 21675 bp, 37 predicted proteins | sample 1559881 | NCBI WGS metagenome assembly PPYE01 (sample SAMN08240022, study PRJNA423297) | Human gut metagenome, whole genome shotgun sequencing project.
TTGCGGGGGGCTGAATCGAACAACCGACCTTCACCAAGTCAAAGTGAAAAGCTACCACTGCTACACCCCGCGATAGTACTCCAAAGGTACTACCACAACCAAAGATAACGAAATATCTTCAATCGTTATACACGACAATCGGCTTATTGTCGTGAACTAAGCCATTTATCCCGTCTTTCTCTGCATGCCTCTAAGGTAGGCGCACAACAAGCAAACAGTTCGCCACTTTCAGTACGATAGTCATATTGGTACATTCTTACTCTCTTACCTTTCAATTTGGTAGTGTAAGTGCAATAGTTCTCTTTACCGGGCTGGCATACGCTACAACCTCTTTCGTCGTTAATTGAGTTCATAATCATTTATCAATACTTAGTAATTTGTAAAACATTCGCCTTTTCTCTATGTATTTACAACCATTTCGTCTAAAACCTCGCTTTGATTTTGATACTGTCATTTGGCAACCTGCAACGCCAATGTAAATGCAATTTAAATGATGCCTTTTAGCTTCTTTGAAAGCCCACCAAATCGCTTCACGACAATATCTATAACTATCATTTTGAACACCCTCGTATCCTCTACTCAAAATGAAGTGACCTATTTCGTTTGCTTCTTCTTCTGAATAGCATATTGTGAATATATTATTCATCCTTTCTTTGCTTTACTTGTTCTACCAAAAACCTTTTAAAATCATTCTTGTACTGGCTGTGAATGATTTTATACTGATGGGATAGGTTAGGCAATTGTTTGTAACCTTTGCTATACAAGAATTTGGCTACAAGCTCAATTTTTGCACGGTTACTAAATCCTCTGTCTTTGCACATGTTAGTTATACAGACATTCGCCTTGCTGGTAGGCTTCTTTTCAACTGGCGACACATATTCACGTCTGTCATAAGCGCGCGTTCTCGGATAACCGACCGCTTCGCCTAAATATTCACCTGTGATGCAATCAAATTCACCACTAATTAAACTATCTGCTATTTCACCCATAATAATCAATATTTAATGTTTCACATTCAATCTTTCTTCACTTGTATAAGCCACTACAAGCCCAGTTTCATCATGTTGTATGGTGATGTACTTTTCACCCCTCTCTATAGTAGAGAAGTCATAAGGGGTTACCATCTTACCCAACACTTTACCCAGTTGCTTCATCAATGGGGCTTCAGGGCTGATAACTAAAACTAAATCCGCTTTCATAATCGTGTGTATTGTGGTAGTCCGAAGGATACCGGATTAAAACTTAGAACTTCTCGATTTTGAGATTGTCATTAATGATAAATCTACGTCCACATTCTAAAATCACGTGTATATCTGTAATTCGCTTTATTACTCTTACTACATCATCGTGCGATATACGTGGCGTACCATCTGCATGACGACCATTAGATAAATCACCTGATACTCTATATCTCAAACCTACTATAACTTCATTTACGTTCATAATCTTCTATATTGCGCAGGGCTTTCGCCCTGCTGGTTAATTATTTAATATCGTAATCTCTTTGTTACCGACTTCTGCATCAACGTTCAGCACCTCATACTTTTGAGCCTTGTAGTTGTAAACAACCTCACAAGTATTGAAGCCTCTACCGTCTTCTCTTTGGTCATAAACAGTATCTATATGCTGATACATTTTATTGCCTAACATGAAATTTATTTTGCCTGTTGTACAGAAGTAAAATGCTACCGCATACTTCAATGTTTTCTTCTCATCAATTTTCTTTGTTGCCATAATCATATATTTAAGCGTTAATACCAATTGCGTTTCTCATAAAGTCGCTTGCTTGCTCTACTGACATACCCAGCTTCTTTTGAACCAGAAGAAGCATACAGCTTACTTGTTCTTTTGTGTTCAAATTGCCTTGTACAAACTCTGACATGATGAACTTCTCTATTGTTCTTTGTTTAATTACTGATGTTGCCATAATCGTATATGTTTTAATTGTTATTACTTCGTTTCTGATGATACAAATATATAGCACAAACACGAAACAAACAAATATAAATTATGCATTTATACTATATTAATACATTTTATATAGCATAGATACTAAATTTATATTCATTCACATAAAATATAGCCAAAACAAATAATTATCTCATTTTTATTTCGCATATACACTATATTATATATCTTTGCATCAAAAATTAAACAGTTATGGCTAATACAGAATTAAGAATTAAGGAACTGTGTAAAGAGAAAGGTATTACGCAAGCTCAATTGGCTGATAAACTCGGCATACAGCCTGTATCTTTTTCGCAAGCTATCGCAAGAAATAAATTCAGTGTTGATAGGCTTGCTGATATAGCAGACGCTTTAGGGATTGAGATTCCCGACTTATTTAGGAATGATTCAGATATTATCACCTGTCCTCATTGTGGGAAAAAAATTAAAATAGAGAAAGGAGAATAGATATGGATATTAACACAATTATCAATGTTATTGCTATCATTTTAGCTATAGGTAACTTTGTATGCCTTTATAGCATATCTCAAAAGAAAGCTTACTATGAAGAAAAAGGAAAGAATCTCGCAACCAAAGAAGATATAGGTGAAATTACTAAAGAAATAAAATCCGTTGAAAGTCAATTTATTAATGAAACAGAGAAGCTTAAAAATAAATTAGCAATTTTGGCAAATGCGCAAACTGACATAACTTCAATGGAACGTCAGGCGATTATTGAGGTTAACAAAAGCTTGTTTTTGTGGATAGACTCTGTTTTAAATATTCCAAATGTTAATAGTTCAAATCAAATAGATAATTATATCAATATTCAGAATCAATTATATAAAAATGTACAACAAGATGAAATAGTATTAAGACTATTTGTCAAAAGCGATAACATCCACAATATTCTTCATAAGATAATTTTGGCTTTTCTTAAAATACAAGTCGAAAAGCAACTAAAATGTCATGAAATAATTAAAATAAATAATGAAATAGATGACATCAAACCAGATACACCATCAAAAGAAAAGAGAGAGAAACTACAAAGAAAAATAGAAGAAAGAAAAACTGCCTTAGAAAACATTTCAGAAAAAGTGCTCGAAAAATACACTACAATTTCCCCAATGATTAATGAATTTAGAGAAAAAAGCAAAGAGCAAATATATAAAATTTTAAAACCGGAGCACTAAACTCCGGCTCATTAATTGATTAGCCCTTTGAATTTCAACCGATTTACGATTTCGGTATAAAGATACTCTATATCCCCACTAAAATCCCCATAGTTCTGATACAGAAACACGACATCAGCACAGTTGTCGGAAATTGTACTCTTGGACTGAACCCCAAGCACCTTTGACATCTCCTCACGTAACCCTGCTGTCATTTTCCCACCGGCAAGCGAGCTTGGAGAAAACAGGTACAGGATAATGAAAATGAACTTCTTTCGTTGTGTTACACTATCAATACAAGGGGGAAGACTTCTGCTATTCAATAACTCAACGAAGATTTTATAGATATCCCTAATAAGGCTTTTATCTCTCAAAATCGGTGAAGCTAAGGTATTTTCTTCTTCTGAAAGTTCTGATTTCTCAATTCTGATTTTTTTAAGACGAATTATTTTGTTAAAATCCAGTTCCATAACACGATTATTTTAAAAGTAAATAGTATATTTGTATCATAATCGTGTGAGATTTGGGAGAATTAATGCTTGGTCGTGCTCGCAGATTCTCCCTTTCTATTTCAAAAACCTATTCCTTTTGAGAATGGCTTTATTTTTCTTATCTACTTCCCTACTCCATATTGAAGCGTTATAGATAGATGTTGCATACAATCTAAGTTCCTCACTATTAGTAAGAAAATCTACTCGAAATGCCTTTTTCATAGATTCAGCATACAAGCTATGGTTGATATTATTTTCCATATAATTTATTAATTAAGTTACAAACTGAATCTGACAACAATCATCAATAATATATATCAACAAAAACATGTTCACAAATAACCCTACATTTCCACTATCTTTCATATACACATAGCAAACTCTTTATATAATCGAAAAAAGATTGTTATATTTGTAAAATCAGACATAAAAATAATTATTATGAAAGTATTCTTAAGCTATAGATTCACAGACAAGATATATGTAGATCAAATAATAAACGAAATAAATACTCGTATAAAAAGTATTGATTTCATTTCACTAGATCATTTAAAAAAGGATTGGGTCAAACAAGTTGAGTTACTCATAAAAGAAGCAGATGTTGTATTATTCTTTATTGGTTCAAACACCTATGAAAGTAAATCTATACATAAAGAATACGAAATCACCAAAGCCCTAAATAAAAGATTTTATTTTACGGAACTTAAAACAGATAATAAATCTAAAGTTTCCACTTATCCTTACTTCTGTATTGACAACAAGGCCCTCCATGTGGCAAATCATCCTAAAGAAATCATTGATGCATTGTGCTACATTGACACTTCAAAAGAATTATTACTTGAACAATACAAAATATTATATGCATCTACTGAAAATGTGTCAACGAGACGACAAAATGTCAACAATCTATACTTTGGTATTATTACCACCATTATTACAGCCTCATTCTTAGCAGCAGATCGTATTTCTGACAAGGCTCAAGCATGTCTCCTATTATTATTTCTAACAGGAGTAGCTTATAGTATAACATTCTATTGGGAAAAGTTGTTAATATCATACCAAAGACTAAATTCCGGAAAATTTGAACTTTTACAAGAATTAGAAGACAAACTAAAAATAAACCTTTCACAACGTGAATGGGATATTCTTCAAGAGCGAAACTATGTATCTAGCACAGAAACTGAGAATAAAATTGTTTCAACTTGTAGAATCATATTAGGGATTATTGCAGGAGTTGAATTACTCTATTTTTTATGGAAAACCTGTTTACTAGACACATGGCTCTCTAACATCTTCAATTTTCTACATTTCTATTAAAATCTAGCTTCTACTATAGTATATACATGTGCTTTTCAAGTACTTCGCGCATGAAGTCGGTGAAGTATATTCCTTCTAAGGGCTTCTCTTGGCGGAAGTGGTTAATATAGTCCTTTCTCGCTTGGCGAGGCTGGACCGGGGAAAATACTTGAAATGTTGCGGCTGTATCATTTTAAGGGTTAATCACTGTTTTACAAAATCGGATTTTCCGATTTTACTTTAGATTTAACTATCCCATATTATGAAATGTAGGCTGGCCAGCTCTAATATATACACTTCATAATTACTTAGTTTTACTTTAATTCAGTTTTAATAAACTTTCTCATCTGCTCGCTGAAAGAACCACTCCTTTTTTGTGCAGCTTTACAGTCATCAATTGAAAGATTTGCTTCCTTAATTATTCCTGCTGCGATTGCTGGCATATCTCTGACTACTACAATATGTTGAACGGCAAACCAAACACCATCAATAAATTCATTATTCATATCTATCTTCTATTGAATTAAAATTGTTCTATCAAATCTCTGTTCATCTATCAATTGAGGAACGCCGGAAGTTAAATCCCAAAGCCGATATTCCTCAAACATTTCGGTTTCCGGGTTCATCTTTAGCGTTAATCTTCCGATATTTATAGCCGTTTCTTTTTTGGGGAAATACACATCAGTGCCTTTAATGGAAAGTCCCCATCGGGTAACTGCTTTTGTTTTTGGCTCAAACATATTGGCTCCTTTCTTTCATCGTTTTACGTTAATTTACATTTCCAATTTAGGTTCAGAAAAAACATTTCTTATTCTATCTAATGAAATTTGAAAATAACTTTCATCTATTTCAAAGCAGATATAATGTCGATTATTATTAATACATGCCACTGCAGTAGTACCACTGCCAGAAAAGCAATCTAAAATAATATCTCCTTCCACACTACTATTACGTATCATTTTATCTATTAACTCTAACGGCTTCTGTGCATTATGTAATTTATCAGGAGATGTAAAATTGATAGGTCTAATTCTCCACACGTCTCGTTCGCTTGCGGAGAATCTTCGTTTAGCCTCCCCCTTAACCGCATAGATTATAAATTCATGCGAAAATCGATAATGGGAACCTGCTTTAATCCATTCATAATCCCATACTATTAGATTTTTAACCTGAAAATATTTTTGTAAAATGGGATATAAAAAAGGATATGTACGCCAATCCGTATTGATATATAGTTCTGCACCTTCTTTACATACTCGAACCCATTCTTTAAATAATATCTCAAAAAATGGTTTTATGAGATTATTATCATTATAACTACCTTTTTTCCCGTTGCTTGTTGTTCCAATACAATACGGAGGGTCTGTTATTATTGCATTTATGCTGTCAGAAGGAATGCGTTTCATCCCCTCTATGCAATCTTCATTGTATATTTTATCTAATTCCATTTAATTCATTTCTAAATTATTATACTCTATTTATTTCGTCATTGATTCGGAACATGCTATCACTTATGAAGTCGTATATCTTATACATGAGTTCTGGTTCTTCCTTTTTCGGAGAATAAACCATTACCCTTTTACCTGCGCCTTTCATCCAGCCCGCTTCTGTGTTAGCAGATCGACCACAAGGAAGAACCATCACACAGACATCAGCCCACTTCATTGCATTGAAATCTAAATCAAAACCTTTCTGTGCAATCGGATGATTGAGAGCTTCCTTATATTGTTGAGTACTCCAATTCTTCCAGTTTGGATCAATGCTCGACCACGAAAAGCCATAACTCATGTCACCGTTTGGATGCGTAAAGTCATACACTTCGTGACCTTCATTTCTGAGAAACGATACAACGTCTTGTTGATATGAGTTTCTCCAACTGCTTGCTACATAAATTTTTGCCATAATTTTTTCTTCTTATAATAATTATCTATTTTTGCTAAAAATAAAATTAGTTACCATGAATTTACATGATGCCATTGTTCAAGTGTTAAAGAAAGTGGGTACTCCACTAAGTTGTCAGGATATAGCAGATATAATCAACAAAAAACAATTGTACAAGAAAGACGATTTATCTCCTATTAAAGGTGGGCAAATTTCTGCTCGAATAAACAAATATCCATATTTGTTTAAAGTTGATAGAACAAATAAACCAATGCTTGTTTCTCTACCTTGATTGTTGATGCCCCTTGCGAGTCTTCACTCTATCTAATTCCTTTATAATTTAATTTTTCCAATCAAATCACTACTGAGCTCCGACCAATCATCTCCAAATACTAACGGCCAACCAAATATGCTAATTGCAAGAATTACCGAGGCTACCAACCAGAGAACCCACATCACAAACACTATAATATTATTCATACTTTTATAATATTGAGCCTCCCCAATCCAAGAGGAGGCCCCGTTTATTACTTTTTAAAAAACATATCCCCTGAAATACTTCTTGCCGTGTCATCATTCGTCAGACGAATATATCGGAAGAAGTTCTGTTCCGTTCGATGACCGGTAAGTTTCATTATTTTCTAATTTTGAATTAACTTTCTGTACAATGGAAACTTCAAATTCTTTTTTTACAATTTCCGACATCATCTTTCTAACTTCATTTTCAAAAGCCCAAAGGACATCTTGTCTGGCTCCAACAATTTCCCATCTCAATGTCTGTTTAACAACCGACTCTATATCGTTCGCTCCATAAGTGTTGCGAATCGTTTTTAACACAATGGATTTTACTTCATCTTTCACAATATCCACTATCATTTCTCTTGAAATTTGAAGTTCATTGTGAAGGAAGTTCTTTACTGCTTTATATTCTTTACTTTTACTCATATCTACTTAGTTATTAGTTAAACTTCGGCATTGGCATCCACATATCACACACATACCCACCATAGTCGTCAAATTCAAAGTTAGGTAGAGTTGCTACACATGGCAACCCGTCAGGTGAAACAAATATATATCCACCAACAATAGCTTCATTTGATACCATTCGACAAATCACGAATTCGTTCTCCTCTGGCAATCGTTCCTTTACACTTATCCACGGGGATTGTTTTGCCTGCCATCTAGCTCCTTCTTTAAATCCTATTCTAAAACAAGTTATTTTGTCCCAATCAGGATGTACTCCACCAATTTCATTTATGGCTTCTTCTAAGGTCTGTTTCATATTTTCTTGTTTATTTATTTCTTATTTGTATATACCCCCTGCGTTCAGTTTCTCTGAGAAGTTCCATATCTTCGTCTTTGATGTCACAGGGAGTCTCACCATTAACGGTAGTATAGTCCGGGATATTAAACTTATCCCTGATTTTCTTTTTGATTCTGGGGATGTCTTTGGGATCAAGATGCCTTGTTTCCCAATAAATGGTAACTCTCATCATTTAAAATGGATTATCGTCTTCCACATCAGCAACACTACTTCCTGATAATGGAACGGAGTCAAGATTATAAAAACAAGTCGTAGCGGCATTGAACCCACAGATGAACCGTAGTAATCCAATATTTCGACCTTTGGCAATATCAATCATTGCTGTTCCTTTCGTTTCCACATTTGAGAAATCGCTTGGATAAGATTTCTTAGTTACTTCGGGACGATAGATAAGAATGACTACATCGGCGGCTTCTGCTATTTGTCCACTGTCACGGAGTCGGGCCAATGTAGGAACCGGATTCATAGTATCCCTATTCAACTGAGAAAGGGCTATAATCCAGATATCAAGCTCTTTTGCAAGATTCTTCAAACGCCTAGCCACATCTCCCATCTGCTGCTCTTTATTCGCCCCTTTCATGTTCACATTTAGAATCTGCAAGTAGTCAACTATAGCACCATCAATGCCATATTTCAACTTCATATAGCGAATGGACGAAATGATAGTGTCAATATTGGAAGTACTTCGATCATCAAAGTAGATACCCTTACCTGACACCTTGCCAATACCTTTGTCAACCGCCTGTAGCTGCGAATCTGTCAAGCGTGAGTACATGATTTGATTAGCGGGCACTCCACTTTCCATAGAGAGAATACGAGCCGTTATTTGCTCTTTTTTCATCTCCATTGAATACATGGCAATCTTGGCACCAAAATCTGCTGCATTCCTCATGATAGAAACAGCTAATGATGTCTTGCCCTGCGAAGTCTCACCAGCAATGATTATCAAGTCCGACTTTTGTAATCCTCCTGATTTGGCATCTATTTTTTCAAAACCAGTTGGAGTACCAGTGATATCTTTAGCTCCTGAGAGATTCTCATTTATCATACTGTAAACATTCTCTAGCCCATCATTAATGGTAGTAACCGTTGTACTACTTGACTTGAAGAGAGACGCCAGCTCATCACTGACCGAATTAGTCACATCAAGAATATCTTCTGCTTCCGAGTAAGAGTTTGAGACTAGATATTGCCCTATTACATAGAACTTACGCCTGATGGCCAAGTCATGAAGTCTAGCTGCATACTGATACAAGTCAAAAGTACTGTTAGAAGCAATCTTCATATACTCCACCAGTTCAAATTTCACACCATTGGCTACAAGCCTTCCCTTGACCGTTATCATATCAGGCCTGTTTCCAGATGATACCATTTGAAGAATAGCCTTGTATATCTCCTGATGGAAAGGATTGTAGAAAGATTCTTCCGATAGTAACTCTCTCACTTCTTCAAACGCATTGCGTTGAAGAATAATAGTGCCTAGAACCATTTTCTCGGCATCTTCATCGCGCAATTGTACGTTAGTATCCATATTCTTTCTTTGCCCAGTTTAACACCGTCCGATAAAGGTTGGTGTATCGTTTGCGTAAATCTTTTCGGTTCTCTATCTGTTCGATGACATCAGCAATCTGTTTACCGGTATATTTCTCTTTGAGTTTTAGGAACTCAGCTTCCGTAATTTGAGAAGAGAAGTGTTTAGGGTTACTACAAAAAGGGGCTTTACGTTTCAGCCAATCATTGAATTTCAGAAAATCAGGATTTGAAGGAGCGGGTGAAGAAGCGGTAGCTTCTTTCTCATCTCCGTTAGGAGATTCTTTCTTATCTTCCTTTTCCTCTTCCTTTTCCTCCGTAGTGTTCACATCGTTATCACGTGGTGTTGACGTAGTGTTCACATCGTTATCATTTAAAGCCCTACTAATCAACTCTTTTACTATACCCTTACCGATATAAGACTTATCGTATCTCTTATCAAGGACTTGATGACTACGGAATGTGCGGATAAAGTAGTAGCTTTCTTCTGCATGAATAATAGGTACTAACATCCGGGCATCCACTAAGGAATCTATCCACTTTTTTATTTCAGATACTCGTAAGTTTTCATCGTAAGGAAATATTTGAGATTTGAGTAATGCAGCATTACCTTTGATAACTCCGAAATCATCGGCAAAGTTCCAACAACCAATAAAGAAGAGGCGGCACGGGATTGGTAATTTGCCAATCTTCTCATCTTCCCAAAATTCCGGTTTAATTGTTCTTATTCGTGCCATGCTTATTCCTCTTTAATACCATATTAAAATCTTATGTTAGTTAATTGCTTACCTTTGGAGAAAACGGCCCATTTACCGTTACCACTGTCAAACAACCTCAAGTCCGATACCTCCCCGAAACGCTTTATGTTCCCGCAGAGGTCAACGATCCATCCTGCTTCCTTTGAAGGATGCGGACGGATAGCTCGACCGACTATCTGATACCACATGGCGAGTGACATCGTAGGACGTGCCATCACAACAGTATCAAGTTCCGGGTAATCAAATCCAGTAGTTAATACTCCGACATTGGCAACAACAGGTATTTCACCTGTCTTGAAATGCTTGAGAATCATTTCACGCGTGACTTTCGGAGTATCACCGGATACAATAGCACAACCAGGTATTGACATCGTTAGTCGTTCAGCTTCCTTTAAGAACCGAGTAAAGACTAAAATACCTTTCCGTTTACCTCCAGCTTTGGGACTCATCAGTCTTTGGACGATGTGGACAAGGTAGCCGTAGAAGTCTATCCGCTCGTATTCCCGTTGTACGGATTTGTCGGTGTAGTCGGCACCGGTGGTGTTGACCTTCAGGTTGAGTTCGTTCCAGCCGGCTGGGTTCATGGGATAGTAGTTCAGCTTTGCCAGATAACCCATGTCAAGCAGTGTCGATACCTGAACATGGTAAATGACCTCTGAAAAAACATGCGGCTTTGTCCGGGTGATGAATTTCAGCATGGAGCCGAAATCACGGCTGGAGCTTAAACGGTATGGCGTTGCTGTTAATCCAAGAACCTTACACTTCACCGCATCAAAAAAATCTTTGTACATTCCCTCTTTGGGGTTTACAAGATGGCATTCATCAACAATGATGTTCTTGAAGTGGATGAACAGTTCGGGATGGCTCTTTACCGATCCGATTGTTGCGAATGTTATCCGGCTTATCTCCTTTGAGTTGAAAGAAGCCGAATAAATGCTACAGTCAAGTATTCCGTATGAACAGAGTTTCTTAAAGTTCTGTTCGAGTATTTCCTTACTCGGCTGAAACACCAAAGTGTGCCCCTCAAGCCTTGCGGCTATATCCGCTATGATAAGCGATTTGCCACTTCCCGTAGGCAAAACCATGATGGCATTTGTTTTCTTCGCTTTGTTGTTGAAGAAAGAAACGGCTGCATCAGAGGCTTTCTGTTGGTAATCTCGCAATACATAACTCATAAACCTTTCTCCTTTCGTAACTTCTTATTGAGTGCTTTGTAATACTTAATTAGTTGCTCGTACTCAAAACCTGACATCTTAGAAGTACCAGCAGCTTTCACTTTCAGCAAGTCAAATTTTTGTTGCCCGATTTTGGCTATCAGATTCACCCGATAGCCTTCAAGGTGGTCGGCACGGAAACGGTTGCACGCACGGCATTCGGCATGGCAATTGTTCTCATCAAATCGGGTAACCAGATGCGTGCGGCTGAAATAGTGACCACAGTCGGCTTGCCCGAACGGTTTTATCTGTCCACATGATATACATCGGAAGAAACCGTTTGGCATACAATCACGAAGCCGAATGAAAAGGGAAAACTCCTTGTCGAGTTTCGCTTTCAAATCCGGCTTCTTCTTTACTGTTATCCCTGCTTTATCAAACAAGGGTAAAGGCTTGTCTTTCTTTTTTTTCTTTTGTTTTATGTAGTATGGCATAAATGTATTATTTTTGCACGCCTCTTTACGAAAGGGGCAAGTGATTATAGCACGAGGGTTCCACCTCTTCCCATTCCGAACAGAGAAGTTAAGCCTCGTCACGCCGATGGTACTGCGTAACAGGCGTAACAGTGGAAGAGTAGGTAGTCGCTGGTTAAAAGATTATTTTATAAAGTTTAAAAGATTAGGGAGTACTCCCAATATACCATAGATAATTTTATAATAACCAAAAAAAATTAAGACAATGGTAAATTTTTTAACTGCCGTTTTAGTTTTTGTAGTAGGAACATATACAGTTCGGCTGATAGACTATTGCTATAATAACTATATTATAAGATAATTTCCAATCATGGAACCCCGGTCAAAATACCGGGGCTTTTTTATTCCATATAAGCCATTGAAAACTCTTTCGGAATAAACCGCCCGACTGGGATAGGTTTGGCTGATTCAATAGCTGTATGGATTTCCCTCTTTCTGAACTCATGTCCCTTTTCTTTGGCTTGTTTCTCAAACTCATCCTCTTTGTTTTTGAGGTAGTGGGTAATAAGCATCATCGCCCTATCAACGTTGAAGGTGTTCACGACAAAAGTCTGAACCCTCTCGTCTTCATTCTCCCCTTCCGTAAATGTGATTTTCGTCTCAATCTGGTAGAATTTCTTTTCATTCGGTTTAGATTCTTCGTCACTATCTTCCGTCTCATCGTCCATCTTATCAACGTATTCTGCCATAGTGATTTCATTTTTAAGATAGGCAAGCGAAGCATCATCAACCTTACGTTCTTTCAAGTTGTCAGTAAGAATCACGCAGGAATCGAACTCCTTTATCATTGTCAAGGTGAATCCGAATTGGTAATTGAGTTCAATGTAGTCTTTCAAGATAAGGCAAGCGTTCTGTATTCCGGTGGCATACAGCAGGAACTTATGTTTCTTGTCGCTAATTTGCGCTTGTGCAAGATAAGGATATAAGAACTTGTTCTCATTCTCGAACGCCAAACGGTTCTGGTTGCTGACCTCCACTTCCTTGATACCGTCTGCTTCCATACTGAAACGAATTTTCGCCAAAGTGTCTTGGTCTATTAGCGTACCACGATCAAAAAGGACTTCATTACGTTCAATGTTTACCGTTTCACCGGTATCTTCATCAATGAAAGATTCCTCCCATGTTTTGAGGACACGTTTTGCAAGGTACATGTTAAGCATCTTCTTTGGATCAGATGTCACGTACCGGATTTCTGTTTTTTCTTGTTTCTATCATAACTAAATAAATTCTTGATTTCTTTGTATCTCTTGCTGGGCGTAAATCAGCATTTGATGTTCATTTGCGGCAGGCAAATAGATACCTGCCACTGATGCACTCCAATTACGGAAGCGGTCAATACTTAGAGTCATTTCACCTGTTGTCAGTTCGGCAGAACTGCGCAAATAGGTTACTTCATTGCCTTTCTTGTTGACCGTCTTGCGTTCAAACAAATCACGGTTGCAAGTCCTCTTATAGAAGTCTATTTTAGCTTCATCAAGGCTGCAACCGTATTCACTACCAAAATACCCTAAAAGAAGATGCAAATAACTGTTTTGTGCCAGCGTGCGATTAGGTAGTTTCTTTTTCACTTCCACCACCGCACGTTCACTAAACAGCTTGTTTACATACTCCTTGAACTTGGGTACTTGGTATTCATTCTTCAAGTCGAACAGCATACGCTAAAAAGGCAAATCGTCCTTTACATTGCCATTAGCATCAACAGGAGGCGGAAAGTTCTGCGGTTGCTGCTGATAAGTCGGCTGCGGTGCCGGTTGTTGAATTGGGTGCTGTGCCGATACAGTCTGTGGAGATTGCGATACACCGCCACGCGCTTCTATTTTATAGCATCGAATAGACGCCATACGTTTAAGTTCCCCATCCTGATTTGTCCATGAACGCCCCTGTAAGATAAATGATATAGTCACTACATCATCATTTTTATAGCGGTCAAGTTCTGCACATTTATCACCTGAAAACTCTAAGGGAATAATATTCTCATACTCACTACGTTCACCAGTATAAGGGTCGTAAGTGGTAGCATCTAAAATAAATTCCCGTTTAGTAAATGGGGAACCACCACTTTTAGATGGAATTTGGACGGTCTGCCCGATTTCGATTATTCTTCCAGTTATCTGATTTGCCATTAGTTTTCTCCTCCAAATATCTTTTTATCGTTGATAATTTCTCTGTTTTCTTCCAAGAACCGGATAAACTCCTCACAATGATTAGTAAGAATAGGAATATCACGTTTGGGATTGAAAACGTATGTTTCTGTATAAGTATCTACCGGATAACCTGCCTTGTTGAACTCAACAATATTATACTCAAACGTTCGCACATCTGACCCGTTCTGCATAAGAGCGTATGGATAAACAAGGTGCTGGTGATGGTCTTTGAATTTCCCTACGGTATAACTGCCAGTCGTTTTGACGTCGTGAACACTGGTAGGCATCAGTTCGTCAATCAGACCGTAAACTAATACGTTACCGTAGGCAGTTGGCAGGATTGCTTCTACTCGTTGCTGGGGCAGTGCGCCTTTGTAGTAGGCGGCAAACTCACGACAAAGAGAAATAGGAAAGGTGAACTCACGATTGTTGTAGGTGGCTTTCAGTGCAATAACTTCGTTTGTTTCTTCTTCATCATAATAAAGAGGTTTCCCCATTTCATCACATGCACCAAATCTATTAACCTTATACACCTTCTCAACTTTAACTGTTTCAGATTTCCGATTCTCAATCATACAATCAATCACTTCATTAAAGGCAGTGCCGCGGTCCGCTTTCTCGCTGTCAAAAGGCTTTCGGTTGATACGGTCTATCAGTTCGTGAAACTGTTGTTCGTGAAATTCTTCGGGAGTGTGGGGTGGATTTTCTGACCACCCCCAATATTTATCCCAAATCACATCACTATTCAGATATCCCCAAAAGGCATCAAGAATCGTGGCGTAAAAACGATATTTAGGCTGCATCTGAATAAGTTTTTGTTTCTTTATCAAATACTAACCCCAAAGAGTTCACTTTGGCGGCAAATAAGCTTCTCGCTTTCATCAAAGAACTACCAACGTGTTCAAACTCATTAATATGAGAGGCGAACTCATTAGCGGACTTGGCATCAGTTATAAACTCGATACTTTCTTTGATTTCCTCTATCACCTTATCATACTTTTCTTGCGCTGCTTTTTTTGTCGCAAGCATACCTAAATACGAATTGATTATCTTGGTAGTGATAAAGTCGTTCTTGGCTGTTGGATTACCGTTCCTATCAAGGATAGTCGGCACTTCCATTACTGAAGGAAGATTGCAGGTATTCTTACCGTCATTCCTTGAAGTCGGATCGAAAGTGATAGTACGTCTTTGAACACCTCTTTCGCTTTTCATTTCAAGATAGCCAAGCAAATCCAGTTCGGTAACAATGGAGTTGTAGGATTTTTCACGCAAGGCAGGGATAAACACGGTATCATCACCTTCTTTCCGTGTGTCCCGATGGGCTACGAAAATGATATGCTTGTTCAAGCTTGAGAGCGTTCTTGTCATCCATGAAAACTCTGCATTGATACCGCTCCAATCCCTGATAGACGGTTGTCGGCTGCCACATTTATAAGTAATGATAAAATCCATCATCTTACCAATGGTATCCACCACGATTGTCTGATAGGCTGACAAATCCTCCTGCAAGACCTGCTGAACATCACTCCAAGAAGTGACTTGTACTGTGTCTATGTTTTCCAGATGCGCCATGTTCATACGCTTAACACCATTATCAAAGTCCAACAATAACGGTTTCGGGGCACTCAATGCCACCGTACTCTTTCCCATACCAGCTTGGCCGTAAATCATCATCTTTACAGTGGTAGGGATTACTAATTCATTTGATTTTTTGATAAGACTCATAATCGTAATTTTTAAAGGGTTAATTTAATTGTTTCTTTCGCTAGAAGTCCGCTAACATTCGCCATTGAAAGGGCTTGCTTGATTTCTTTTTTGGAATAGTAAAGAGGGGAGTTCCTACTATCCCCTTTGCGAACAGGCTTGATAATTTCCTTATGTACGAGAATATTAAACCGTTTAAGGTCAATCTTCATCATCTTTAGCCATTTTTTCACCTCACTCAACCGGATAAAATCTTGCGATGGCTCATAAGCCTTGACAGCCTCCATATATCCAACCTGATAACTGTCAATCATTATAGATTGAAGTTCTTCTATATTCATTCTATCCTCCTTGCTCTTTCAAATGTTTCAATTTTTGTCCTTCGTGCCCTTCTCATATCGCTCTGTTCGTGGTAAAGCGACAAAGAAAAGACACATAATAAGCCACAGGCAACGGATGTACGAATGATAGGTGAAAAATCCATTGTGAATTTCACACCGGCTATCCGTTCATAAAGCATGGTTGCCAATTCCCGACCATTCCTCACCTGCAAAACATCAAATGCCTTCTGCAATTGGTTGTTTACCGTTGAAACAGCCCTGCATTTAAGATTTGCAATTTCTTTCTTCTCATACCCTTGTGCGTACATTCGTGCTGTAATCTCGCATTCGGGTGTGAGCTCTGTAAATACTCTATCCATAATCGTGTGAGTTGATAATTAGTAGTTCCTTACTACATAGAACTTCCCTTTAGGAGCTCCTTCTTGTTGGATAGAATAAAGTACATCTTCCGGTTCTACAAGCCGATTGGCTCTCGCCAAACGATTCAAATCTTGAACCATACGGGACACTTTCACATAAAGAGATAAAGAAAAAAGTAGCTTATCGTTTTCCTTTATCAGCTTCTCTTTGACTTTTTTTCTTTCTTCTGATTCTTTTGCCATAAGATTTAATTTTAAATTAATGATTCGTGGACAAGCCCGGGCTCGAACCGGGATGAGATGTCTACTTTCATGATGCGTCCAACATTACTTGCATACAGATTTTCACTGAACTCGCTCTGGTATTGAGTGCGTCTACCAGTTCCGCCACTTATCCCCAATAATAAAGGCGCACTATCTTCACAGACTGCACACCCCAGTACAAACACAAAATAAAACACGACAAAAACAGTTATGTCAATAATCCTCTTTCAACTCCGAAAACGTCAAAACAGTGAGTATAATAGATAAGACAAACATTATAGATGTCAGTATGACACCGGACACATACATGGGACTATCCTTGATAACAGCATTACATAGTATCACTGTCATACATAATAGTAAGATCACTGAAAAAGAAAACATAATCATTTTCATGGCAACTTCTCCTCTACTTTGGCAAGCGTGCATTTACTTTGGTGAACTGCGTCATCAATACGCAGCATTAAACTATCCATTTCTCTTGTACGTCTAATAGACAAAGCCGCCAAACAATCAGTAGTAGCTTTCAATTCAAGTGAAAGTTCTTTTACTGTATCTTCCAAGAACTTAAGGTATTCATTTACTTCCATAATAATAAATACTAGTTTGTGCCCGCCAACCTTTTAGACAGTTGTACCAGTAATCGAGAACTGACGGGCTTTTATATCAATACCAGTACGGACGCCCAACCCGTATGCTTACTGCTTAATGGACGGTTTTGCTGTGGTTTTACTTATCCATTGTTTTCGCGCCCAAAGTAGCGCCCTTACATTTGCTGAGTCGTAAGTTAACTCATCTTTTATTCCAGTCAAAAGCTAACTGTCATGTATCAATGTCACATGCTGACATACAAGCCCTTTATATCTTGCATTATTTCAGCTATATCGTGGGTGGAAAAGAAGATATAGCAGTGTTCCACAATGTCAAAGAACTAATCAATAGTGCCCGTGTAGAATATTCTCTACGTCTACACGGGCTGTCGTGTGTGATATAATCGTGCAATTAGTCCTCGTAGAAGAACTTCTCACCTTTCTTTCTGAATAACCTATACCCAGTATACAGGCTTGCTAATGCTACTGCTATTTCTATCATACCGCCATTCTATTAAGTTGAAACTCTATGTAATCAATCTCTTCTTGAATGCCTTGCAAAGCTTCTTCTTTGGTATCAGTATTACAGTATGTGCAAGCTTCTGCCTCTGACATACCGTCTACTCTATCAAGCTCAGTACAAGCCTTATCTAAAGACTTTTCAAACTCATAAGCATCTATGCTGTCACATACTCTATATTGTCTCATATCAAGCGATTTTTAAAAGGTTAGCCTTTTTATAGCATCTGAACTCTTGGCGTTCAGTATCGAAATAAGTTTGAACAGTGTCATTCTTCGCTCTCTTGTCAGTACCAGTAATAGCAGGCATCAGCTTTTCATTCAGCGTGCCATAGGCTTCACGTACAGAACCATCTACTTTTTGAAAGTAGAACTTCACAATCTTACTTTTCATTTGAGCTTTCAACTTCAAATTTGCCCAAGCAACTTTCAGTGCTTCACTCATTGAAAAACCGTTTCTCTTCACGAAAGCCCATGCCAAACTCATGACCTCTTTCATTTGATTTTTAAAATTCGTGCTCATAACCGTGTGATTTAATATGTTTATACTATTGCGTTACTCAAACTTTCTTCGTTTCTTTGTATCATTGAATGTTTGATGATGCAAATATACTGATTTATTTTCAGTAACAGATGGTTTTGCTGATTATATTTCAGTAGAAAACATTATTTAACTATTAGCGCGGTTTATACCTTATTATAATATGAAGAAAGAAAATTGGGCTTTAGTATTGAGTGGAATTGCGATAGCGATAAGCATTATTGCATTATGTATTTCTTGCCCTCACAAGGCAGAGTTAGGATTTGACTATCAAGGCGTATTGGTTGGTGTTCTATCATTACTTGTTACAATTTTGATAGGATGGAATATATATACGATAATTGACATAAAAAACACAAGAGATAAGATTGATGAAATATCAACTGGAGCATCATTCATGGTACAAAAAAACATGGCTGTTTCTGAAAACACCAACTGGATGATATATCATTATTTATTATTAGGAAAAGACCCATTGGGATTAGAATACAGATTTTTATATCATGGAGTTGCATGCTTATTCCATACATCACAATTCTCTGATATAACGACTTGCAATGTGGTAGTAAAAGGATTACTTGAATGTATAGCAAATCCTAAATCTATAACTATAACAAAAAATGGAAAGAATGACATTCTCAAGCTTTTATCTGGCGTGAAACACACCGACAAAATAGAAGGATTCCTTGAATTATTAAATAGGATCGCTTTAGTGAACGTGAGGTAACGAAGTGGTAATCCGTCATTGATGATTGTATTTGAGAATACAACTCCTTACCTTCATCGCTATCTAAGAATTCTGTAGAAAAACCTTCGGGAATATTCTTTTCCATAATAAAAAGTAAAGCGACCAACTCCAAAGTTGCGGTTTGAAGTTTAGTCGCCTATATAGTCCCTTACGGGAACAGTTGAACAATTTAGTCGAAATCATCCGCAACTTGATTTCGATACAAATATACTGATTTTATTTCAGTAAAACAATTAAGAGTTATGAATACACGAGAAAGATTGAAATTATTTCTTGCTTCTATCAATATAAGTGAAGGGTCTTTTGAGAAAGCAACTGGATTGGCTAAAGGATTCGTAAGTAAAGTCGGAGATAGTATTAGGACATCATCGCTCGAAAAAATTAAATCTGTTTATCCTAGTCTTAATACCTCTTGGCTTCTTACCGGGGAAGGAGATATGCTTACCCAGAAAGAAGAAGCCCCAAAAACAAGTAGTGCCGACATAACAAAAAAGAATGGCTATATTACTTATTTACTCCCAATGTCAGCAATGGGAGGTTCGCTAACCGGGTTTGCAGAACCGGGTGTATTATTGCATAATTGCGAAGCTGTTGTTTCTCCAATTGAAAACGTGGATTTTGCTATAACAGTTTATGGCGATAGCATGGCTCCTGAATATCCTTCAGGATCACGTATTCTCATCAAAAAAATAAATCCTGATTTATTTATAGACTGGGGCAAAGTATATGTATTAGATACTCCTAATGGAGTTATAGTAAAAGAAATACATGAATCTAATAGAGAAGGTTATGTATCATGCTATTCAATTAACCCTGACCCTAAATTTAAGCCTTTTGACGTTTTAATGGATGAAGTATTTGGAATGTATAGGGTATTAATGTGTCTATCTGCAAAATAGCTTATGAAATTCAATCAATACACATGGAATCTATATAAGCAATCTTCTGACGGGCAAAAAGCTATTAAGGAGTTTGAGGAAGCCTCCGAAAACTTATCAGAGTTTGACTTGATGTTTAAATACAATCCAAGATTAAAACTTTGGGATGATAATAAAAAAAGACGTTCTTTTATCGAAGATTTCATGGAAAGTATGTGGTGCTACAATATTAGTGAATTTCCTGATGAACCCACACCTCAAACTTTGAAAGAAGCCAAAGAAAAATTTGAGGACACGATTTTTCGAGGTTTATGGGTAAATGGAGAAGTTATTATATCGGTGAAAGACTATGAAACGATGCTTATGACTATTGTATGGACGTCTTTCTTGCTATATTATTACGAACCAAAATTTTTCTTCCCAAACATCTTTATTTATCGCTTCTTTGAGCTAAACAAAATAGCTGATATATTCGATATAGAATTACCCATCATCCCCAAGAAGCCAGACTACAAGGCGAGGTGTATGTATTATTGGGAACTATGCGAAATATTTTATCAATTCAGAACTGAAAACAACCTCACGCCAGCAGAATTGTGCGCTTTTTTATATGATTTCTCACCAAACTTTACACCAAAGGAGAAGTCCGAAATTCCGAAACCATCACAAGTATGGTGTATTGGTGGATTGATTAATAATGAAGAGATATCTAAAACCGACTTTTGGCAAGCCAGCCCAGAAACAAAGAAGGGTGATATTCTCATCCATTATGAAACATCACCGGTTAGCGCAATAACTTGCTTTTGGATAGCTCAAACAGATGGAGTAATAGACCCGTTCTTCCACTACTACAGCAATACTTATATAAGTGGCAAAATAGACATTCCTCATATCACCCTGAAAGAACTACAAGCGGATGAATACTTTTCCAAGCATCCTCTTATTAGAAAGAAGTTTCAGGGAGTAAACGGATGGCCAATGAGCAGTGAGGACTATTCCGAACTCCTTCGCATGATAAAGGCAAAAGGATTTGATATAGATACCCTACCAAAGCTGTATGCCCCTACACTACCCAAGAACATTTCGATAGTTCACGAAAGAGATGTAGAAACTCAATTGCTGGAACCTTTGCTTAACTCTATGGAATGGTATGAGAACAAAGACTTCATTCGCCAATTGCCAATACATGCAGGACGTGGGCACCGGATATTCCCCGACTACGCTCTGCATTACGATAATAAGCCAGACGAAGAAAAAGCAAAGGTTTTAATTGAGGCAAAGCTCTACATGAAGAATAACCAGGAAATAGAAGAAGCATTTTTGCAAGCTCGCTCATACGCCCGTCTACTCAGTTCCTCCGTCATCGTACTATGCGATAAGAACTGCTTGATTGTTTATGAGAGGAAAGGCAGCTTCGATAGAGACAGGTACAAAAAATACTATTGGATAGATTTTGAGAATCCAGACACTTTCAACGAATTAAAAAACAAACTAAATATTT
>PPYE01233298.1_pt1 | contig 21648 bp, 19 predicted proteins | sample 1559881 | NCBI WGS metagenome assembly PPYE01 (sample SAMN08240022, study PRJNA423297) | Human gut metagenome, whole genome shotgun sequencing project.
ATTATACACAAGAAAATGAAATTTGGGTAGTGCTTTTTTTGAAAAAATGGTTTATATTATAAATAGGTTGATAAAAATGTACAAAAAAGTATATGGATTTTATCAAAAATAGAGCACTTTGGTGGTGCTTAATATAAAAGGAGGGAACGAAATGGGAATTTTAACCTTTAAGGGTGGTGTTCATCCTTATGACGGAAAAGAATTATCCAAGAACAGTCCGGTAGTGAAATATCTGCCAAAGGGAGATATGGTATATCCTCTTTCCCAGCATATCGGTGCTCCGGCTGCAGCGATAGTTCAGAAGGGAGACCATGTGCTCGCAGGACAGAAGATCGCAGATGCTGCGGGGTTTGTCTCATCACCGATCCATTCGTCTGTTTCCGGTACGGTAAAAGGAATCGAACCGCGCCTGACAGCAACAGGTTCTATGGTCAATTCCATTATCATTGAGAATGACCAGCAGTATGAAAGTGTGGAATTTACTCCTGCACGTCTGGAAGATCTTTCGAAAGAGGAGATTTTGGCGAGAATTAAAGAAGGCGGAGTAGTGGGAATGGGTGGCGCCGGATTCCCCACACAGGTAAAGCTTGCGCCAAAGGAACCGGAGAAGATCGATCATATCCTTGTAAACGGTGCCGAGTGTGAACCCTATCTTACCAGTGACTACAGAAGAATGCTGGATGACTCTGAGAAGCTGATCGAGGGCTTAAGAGTTATGCTGAAGCTCTTTGACAATGCGAAGGGATATATCTGTATTGAGGATAACAAGCCTGACTGTATTGCGAAACTGAAAGAAATGGTAAAAGATATTCCACGTATTGAAGTAGCAGAGCTGATGACCAAGTACCCACAGGGTGGTGAGCGTTTCCTGATCAAGGCTGTCACAGACAGAGAGATTAACTCTGCCATGCTTCCGGCAGATGCAGGATGCGTAGTTGACAACGTAGATACCGTAATTGCTGTTTATGAAGCCGTTATCCTTGGAAAACCTGTTATGGACCGTATCGTGACAGTAACAGGACAGGGGATTAAGAATCCGCAGAACTTTGATGTCCTTTCCGGAACAGATATGGCAGAGCTGATTGAAGCTGCCGGCGGACTGACAGACAATGTATCCAAAGTAATTTCAGGTGGTCCTATGATGGGATTTGCCATGTATGACACTCATGTACCATGTATTAAGACAAGTTCCGCATGTCTCTGTCTGGAGAAGGATGATGTGGCAGATGCCGAACAGACTGCATGCATTAACTGCGGCAGATGTGTAGGAGTCTGTCCCGGCCATGTCATTCCTGCAAGACTTGCAACCTTTGCAGAGCATGGTGACATGGAGAGCTTCCAGAAATTTGATGGTATGGAGTGCTGCGAATGTGGCTGCTGCAGTTATATCTGCCCTGCCAAGCGTCCGCTGACCCAGATGATCAAATCTATGCGTAAGATGGTTCTGGCAAGCCGTAAGAAAAAGTAAAAGGGGGACATCGTAATGGATCAGATGTTACATGTATCATCCAATCCCCATGTCCGGGATAAGATGACAACAAGCAAAATCATGCAGCTTGTGGTACTGGCGCTTCTGCCGACCACACTGTTTGGAATTTATAATTTTGGCCTTCGTGCCTTACTGGTAGTAGTGATCACCGTCGCTTCCAGTGTATTCTTTGAGTGGATTTATGACAAGCTGATGCATAAGAAGAACACAATTACAGACTTCAGTGCAGTTGTTACAGGTTTATTACTTGCATTAAATATGCCTGCATCAATTCCGCTCTGGATGCCTGTACTTGGCAGTGCATTTGCGATCATCGTTGTAAAACAGCTCTTCGGTGGTCTGGGACAGAACTTCATGAACCCGGCACTTGCAGGAAGATGTTTCCTGATGATCTCTTTCGCAGGAAAGATGACAGACTTCGCAGTAAGCGACAGCTTCAGAGGTGTGGTAGATACTGTATCCGGTGCAACTCCTCTGGCAGCTCTGAAACAGAATGGATTTACAGACAGTTCTGTATCTGTATTACATATGTTTATCGGTGATATTCAGGGAACTATCGGTGAGACTTCTGCCCTTGCGATCCTGATCGGAGCAGCAATCCTTCTGGTTTTCAAGGTGATCGATCTGAAGATTCCGCTTACCTATATTGGAAGTTTCGCAGTATTTGTAATCCTTTACATGCTTGGAACAGGCAAGGGATTTGACGTGAACTATCTGTTCAGCCACATCTTCGGCGGTGGTCTTATGCTTGGTGCATGGTTTATGGCTACAGACTATGTCACAACACCGATCACACCAAGAGGACAGTATGTATACGGTGTCTGTCTTGGTGTACTGACTGCGGTCTTCCGTCTCTTTGGCGGTTCCGCAGAGGGCGTATCCTATGCGATCATTTTCTGCAACCTGTTAGTTCCGATGATCGAACGTGTGACTCGTCACCCGGCATTTGGGAAAGGGGGCAAAAAGGCATGAGTAACAGAATTATCAAAGATACCATAGCCATTACAGTGATCACACTGGTGGCAGGACTTGCCCTTGGTGTAGTCCAGGATATTACGGCAGATCCTATTGCAAAGCAGGAAGCACAGGCGAAACAGGATGCGTATAAGGCAGTATTTGCAGATGCGGACAGCTTTGAGACAGTGGATGTGGATGCGGATGCCATGCAGTCTTATCTGGATGAGAACGGATATGCAGCACAGTCCATAGATGAGACTATGCTTGCCAAGGATGCTTCAGGCAATGAACTGGGATATGCATTTACAGTAACCACTTCCGAGGGTTACGGCGGAGATATCCAGTTTGCAATGGGTATCCAGGATGACGGTACCTTAAATGGAATTTCCATTCTTTCTATCGGTGAGACCGCAGGTCTTGGTATGAGAGCAAACACAGATGCATTTAAGGATCAGTTCAAAGATAAGAACGTAGACAAATTTGAATATACAAAGACCGGTGCCACAGCGGATGATCAGATCGATGCGTTAAGTGGTGCCACTATTACAACGAATGCCATGACAAACGGTGTTAATGCCGGATTATGTGCATTCCAGTATGAGAAAGGGGGAAATCAGTGATGAAACCAAACACACCTGCTGAACGTTTATATAACGGAATCATCAAAGAAAATCCTACCTTTGTACTGATGCTTGGTATGTGTCCTACATTGGCTATCACCACATCTGCAACCAATGGTATCGGAATGGGACTTACTACAACAGTGATTCTTGCAGCATCCAACTTAATGATCTCTCTTCTGAGAAACTTTATTCCGGACAGAGTGCGTATGCCTGCATTTATCGTAGTTGTTGCTTCCTTTGTAACAGTTGTACAGCTTCTTTTACAGGGATTTATTCCAAGCCTGTATGACTCCCTTGGAATCTATATTCCTCTGATCGTAGTTAACTGTATCATCCTTGGACGTGCAGAAGCATATGCATCCAAGAATAAACCGATTGCCTCTCTGTTTGATGGTATTGGTATGGGCCTTGGATTTACCTTAAGTATCACCTGTATCGGTGCAGTACGTGAGCTGATCGGCGCAGGTTCTCTGTTCGGACATCAGATCCTTCCTCTGGCAGATGCTGCAGCAGGTAAGGCAGGTTATGAACCGATTACAATCTTTATCCTGGCACCCGGAGCATTCTTTGTTCTGGCAGCGCTTTCTGCATTACAGAACAAATTCAAAATCGGTGCAGCCAAACGTGGCATTGATCCAAGCAATCCTGATTGCGGCGGAAGCTGTGCAGCCTGTGGCAATACCATGTGTAAGGGAAAAAGGGGGTAATGGATTATGAAAGAACTTTTGATCATACTTGTAAGCTCAGCGATTGTAAATAACGTAGTCCTCAGCCAGTTCCTTGGCCTCTGTCCTTTCCTTGGTGTTTCCAAGAGTGTTGAGACAGCAGCCGGCATGGGCGGTGCGATCATCTTCGTTATTACACTGTCATCTTTTGTGACAGGTATTATTTACAATGCTATCCTGGTTCCTACGAACCTGACTTATCTGCAGACTATCGTATTCATCCTGCTGATCGCGGCGCTGGTACAGTTTGTAGAGATGTTCCTTAAGAAGACAATGCCTTCCCTGTATCAGGCACTTGGTGTGTATCTTCCACTGATCACAACAAACTGTGCGGTTCTTGGTGTTGCCCTTACAAACGTGCAGAAAGAGTATAATGTTCTTCAGGGAACAGTGAACGGATTTGCAACAGCAGTGGGCTTTACTATTTCCATCGTGCTGATGGCTGGTATCCGTGAGAAAATCGCATACAATGACATTCCAAAATCCTTCCAGGGATTCCCTACAGTTCTGCTGACAGCCGGACTGATGGCAATTGCCTTCTTCGGATTTTCAGGACTGATTTAAGGAGGGGACTGGTATGAATATAGGAGCAATTATCGCGGCAACTGTACTGGTTGCGGCAGTAGGTCTTTTTATCGGTGTTTTCCTTGGCGTTGCCGGTAAGAAGTTTGCTGTGGAAGTGGATGAGAAGGAAGTTGCTGTTCGTGAGGCGCTTCCCGGTAATAACTGCGGTGGCTGTGGTTATCCCGGCTGTGATGGTCTGGCAGCAGCGATCGCCAAAGGTGAGGCACCTGTAAATGGATGTCCGGTAGGCGGTGAGCCTGTCGGAAAAGTAATCGCAGCGATCATGGGACAGGAAGTTGTGGAGACTGCCCGTCAGGTGGCGTATGTGAAGTGTGCGGGTACCTGTGAGAAGACGAAGGATAATTATGAGTATACAGGTGTGGAAGACTGTGAGATGATGGCTTTCATTCCTGGTGGCGGAGCTAAGGCATGTGCATTCGGATGTCTTGGATTCGGAAGCTGTGTGAAAGCCTGTCCGTTTGGGGCGATTGATGTTGTGAACGGTGTGGCAGTGGTTGATAAGGAGGCTTGTAAGGCATGCGGTAAGTGCGTTGCCAAGTGTCCGAAGCATTTGATTGAGCTTGTACCCTATGAGCAGACTACGTTTGTGCAGTGTAGTTCTCATGCCAAAGGTAAGGCTGTTACTTCTGCGTGTGAGGTTGGCTGTATCGGATGTAAGAAGTGTGAGAAGACTTGCCCGAATGGGGCGATTACGGTTGATAATTTCTGTGCGCATATTGATTATAGTAAGTGTACGAATTGTGGGGCTTGTAAAGAGGTTTGTCCGAGACATATTATTCAGTAATGGGAGAAAGAACTGCTGTGTGAAGGCATGGCGGTTCTTTTTTTTCGATTAAGGGACGCGCGAACAATATACGCGAATATATGTTTGCGTTATGGGGTGTGATGTGGTATGATGAATCGGAAGTGATGAATTTGGGACGGAGGATGTATCATGATTGCGTTTGTTCATGGAATGGCTGTGGATATGACTGAGAACTCGGTGGTTGTTGAGGCTGGGGGGATTGGTTATGAGATATATATGACGGGGGCAGATTTGTCTGAGATTCGTATGGGGGAGGATGTGAAGGTCCATACTTATTTCAGTGTGAGAGAGGATGCCATGAAGCTGTATGGGTTTAGGGCTAAGGATGATCTGCAGATGTTTAAGCTGCTTCTTGGCGTGAATGGTGTGGGGCCGAAGGCTGCGCTGGGGGTTCTGGCGGGGATTACGGCGGATGAATTGAGGTTTGCAATTCTTTCGGATGATGTGAAGACGTTGTCGAAGGCTCCGGGTATCGGGAAGAAGACGGCTCAGAAGCTGATTCTTGAGCTGAAGGATAAGATGAAGCTGGAGGATGCGTTTGAATTGAAGCTGGCTCATGAGCAGGAGAGGGCAGCAGTGGGAGCCGGTGAGGTTTCGGATGGCAGGCAGGAGGCTGTTGAGGCTCTGGTTGCGCTGGGATACAGCAGTGCGGATGCGCTTCGTGCGGTGCGTAAGGTTACGGATGTGCCGCCGGATGATGTGGAAGGTCTTTTGAAGGCTGCGCTGAAGAATTTTTAACTGAAGCAGGACTTTACGCTCTGGTAGATTGGATTGCCTGTATTGTTATAGAATTGTTATAGGTTAGGATGGGTAACAGATGGAGAAACGTATTATAACTACGGATGTGACGGAGGAGGATTTTTCTCTGGAGGGGAATCTCCGGCCGCAGACGTTGGATGATTATATTGGTCAGGAGAAGACCAAGAGTACTTTGAAGGTTTATATAGAGGCTGCGAAGCAGAGGCATGATGCGTTGGATCATGTTTTGTTTTATGGTCCTCCGGGGCTTGGTAAGACTACTCTTTCGGGGATTATTGCCAATGAGATGGGGGTTCATATGAAGGTGACTTCCGGGCCGGCTATTGAGAAGCCGGGGGAGATGGCTGCGATCCTTAATAATCTGCAGGAGGGAGATATTCTGTTTGTGGATGAGATCCACCGCCTGAACAGGCAGGTGGAGGAGGTCCTTTATCCTGCTATGGAGGATTATGCTATTGATATTATGATTGGGAAGGGGGCTTCTGCCAGGTCTATACGTCTGGATCTGCCGAAGTTTACGCTGGTGGGGGCGACTACCAGGGCAGGACTTCTGTCTGCACCTCTTCGTGACCGTTTTGGTGTGATGCATCATCTGGAGTTTTATACTCATGAGGAGCTTAAGACGATCATTATCCGTTCTGCTCAGGTTCTTGGAGTGGAGATTGATGAGAAGGGTGCGGCTGAGATTGCCAAGAGATCCAGGGGAACTCCGAGGCTTGCCAACCGTCTGCTGAAGAGGGTTCGTGATTTTGCGCAGGTGAAGTATGATGGACGGATTACTTATGATGTGGCGTGTTTTGCGCTGAATCTTCTGGAAGTGGATCAGTATGGTCTGGATAAGATTGACAGAAGGATTCTTCAGACTATGATCGTGAATTTTCAGGGTGGTCCTGTGGGACTGGAGACTCTGGCTGCGGCGATAGGGGAGGATTCCGGTACGCTGGAGGATGTGTATGAGCCTTATCTGCTGCAGAATGGATTCCTGAACCGTACGCCGAGAGGACGTATGGCATCGGCGCTTGCGTATGAGCATCTGGGCTATCAGATGCCGGAGAAAAACTGAAGTTAAGGGCGTAAAAATATAAAAAAGTAAAAGTTTTTTAAAAATTCCTATACATTTCGACTGCTTTCGAGTATAATGAAGTAAATGTCCGGGGTTCCGGGCAGATTGAAGGAAAGATACAGGAGGCTCGTACGGATGGCGGTCAAAAATACAGCAAAGGTAATCATAGGTGGTAAGATTATTACGCTGGGAGGCTATGAATCGGAAGAATATTTTCAGAAAGTAGCATCCTATATAAATAAAAAGATGGATGAGTTAAGTGCTATGCCGGGTTACAGCAGACAGCCCATGGAGACCAAGCATACACTTATCAGCCTGAATATTACAGATGACTATTTTAAGGCAAAGAAACAGGCGGAGGTTTTTGAACAGGATTTACAGCAGAAGGATCAGGAGATGTATGATCTGAAGCATGAGCTGATTTCGCTTCGTATGCAGATTGAGGAAGCGCAGAAGCATGAACAGGAAGCCCTGGAACAGAAGAGCCTTCTGGAGGGAAAGAATAAGGAACTGGAAAAGCAGATTGATGAGCTGCTGAAATAACAGAGGGGGGATTACTTCGGTGATTTCCCCTTTATGATTTGTTTCATATGTATTCGATTTGAATAATATAGCAATTTGACGATGACTGTTATAGAAAACGTGAGGTATAGAATTGAGAAGAGAAGAGATTGAACTTCTGGCACCTGCCGGTTCCTATGAGGGATTTGAGGCAGCGATCGGTGCAGGTGCAGATGCGGTTTATGTAGGGGGAGCAGCCTTTGGCGCGCGGGCCTATGCGAAGAATTTCGGAGAGGAAGAGCTTTTGCGTGCCATTGATACTGCTCATATCCATGGCAGGAAACTTTATCTGACAGTGAATACGCTGTTGAAGAACAGGGAACTGTCTGAACAGTTGTATGATTATCTGCTTCCATATTATAAGGAAGGTCTGGATGCGGTGATCGTTCAGGATATGGGTGTGTTTAAGATGATCAGGGAGATGTTTCCGGGTATGCATCTTCATGCCAGCACGCAGATGACTGTGACAGGTCCGGAGGGGATGAAGTTTCTGGAAGAACAGGGTGCTTCCAGAGTGGTAACTGCCAGAGAGCTTTCCCTTGAGGAAATCCGGAGGATGCATGAGACAAGTCCTATCGAGATTGAATCTTTTGTCCATGGAGCTTTATGTTACAGTTATTCGGGACAGTGCCTGATGAGCAGTATCCTGGGTGGAAGAAGCGGTAACAGAGGAAGGTGTGCACAGCCTTGCCGTCTGCCTTACCAGACGGCACTTTGTTGCGGGGGAAATGGCAGACGGTCAGAGAAAAGGAAAGCGCAAGAACTATGTCCTCTGAGTCTGAAAGATATTTCTACGATAGAGATTCTTCCGCAGATTCTGGAGGCTGGTGTTACTTCTCTTAAGATAGAGGGCAGGATGAAGCAGCCGGGATATACAGCAGGGGTAACTTCTGTATATCGGAAGTACCTGGATCTTCTTTTTGAGAAGGGAGCTGAGAATTACAGGGTAGCAGAGGAGGATAAGAGATATCTGCTGGATCTGTTTAACAGGGGAGGTTCCTGTACCGGTTATTATCAGATGCAGAATGGTCCGTCCATGATGGCATTCAGCAATGAGAAGAAAACAGGAGATGTCAGTCCTGTATTAAGAAAAAAGAAAGAAAAAATTCAGGGAACATTCATTCTTTTTCCGGGAAGTCCTGCTATACTGGATGTGTCATGCAGGGGAATCCATGGATCTGCGTCTGTGGGTGAGGTACAGTATGCGCAGAACCAGCCGCTGACAGAGGAGCGCATCCGTTCACAGATGGAGAAGCTTGGAAATACAGAATATGAGTGGGAAAATCTGGAAGTCCAGATGGATGAGAATATTTTTATCCCGATGAAAATGCTGAATGAGGCGAGAAGAGAGGCACTGGAATCGCTGGAAAATGAATTGCTCAAACCATATAAGAGAGAAGAAAATAATGGGAAGAAACGCTTATCAGAGGATGCCGGAAGAAAAGCAGATTCGCCAAAGCAGAAAAATCTTCCGATTTATATTTCCTGTGAAGAAAAATCCACTGCACTGGCGTTATATAAAAGAGAGGGGATACATGGAATGTATCTGAACGCTGATGCCATGGAGGTCTGCCTGGATGACTGTGTAAGCAGAGGAATGGAGATGTATCTGTCTCTTCCGCATATTATGAGAGGTGAGATGCCCCGGGAGCTTCTCACCAGGATCAGAGAGTGGATGGACAGAGGAATGACAGGATTTCTGGTAAGAAATCTGGAGACTTTTGCAGTTCTGCGAAAGGCAGGTCTGGCTGAGAAATGTGTTCTGGATCACAGTATGTATACATGGAATGATGAAGCTGCTGATTTCTGGAAAGATCAGAAAGTCCTCAGAAATACGGTACCGCTTGAGCTGAACGAAGGGGAAATCCGACACAGAGATAACCGGGACAGCGAGATGCTGATCTACGGATATCTGCCTCTTATGATATCGGCCCAGTGTGTGCATAAAAATCTTTACGGATGTAATCATAAGGAAGAAGGGGTAACTTTAAAAGACCGTTACGATAAAGAATTTACGGCGAAATGTATATGTAACCCATGGAAAACTGAGAATACAGATTTCTGTATACCCTGCTATAATATCATTTACAACAGTATCCCTTACGGCCTGTTGAAAGAGAAATCACAGATAGACAGACTTGGTGTCTCTTCCCTGAGAATTGCATTTACCATTGAGAAGCCTCAGGATGCGGTGAAGATATATGAAGAGTTCAGAGATGTTTATCGTGATGGGAAGAATCCTCCGAAACGGGAATATACAAAGGGACATTTTAAAAGAGGAGCCGAGTAAGGCATATGATTAATGTAATTGTAGAATTATCCAAGTATGTGATCCTTACCCTGATGGTGATTTATACCTTTCACTGTTTCTATCTGGTGAAACAGCAGAGTGAGGAGGAGAGAAACGAATCGCTGCGCCAGCAGCTGATGCTTATCTTTTTTATGGATTTCACTGCGTTTCTGGTCATCTACCTGAAGACAGGTAAGTTTCAGGTCGTGTTGTTTTATGTCGAAATGATGGCATTTTTTGCGGGAATCCAGATTTTGTACAGGATTTTTTATAAGAAAGCATCGATTTTACTGCTCAACAATATGTGCATGCTTCTCAGCGTAGGATTTATTATGCTGTGCAGGCTGGATGTTTCCACAGCTACCAGACAGCTGGTGATTGTGGCAGGCGTAAATGTGGTGGCATTGATCGTACCTGTCCTGATCAGGAAGATGAAATTTCTCAAGGACCTGACATGGGTTTATGCGGGAATCGGAATCGTTTTGCTGGCGGCGGTATTTGTGCTTGCAAAGACAAGCTATGGAGCAAAACTTTCCCTGATGGGAATCCAGCCTTCAGAGGCGATAAAGATTACATTTGTGTTCTTTATGGCGGCATTGCTGAGAAAAGGTGCTGATTTTTCAAAAGTGGTCCAGGCTACGGTAGTGGCGGGACTGCATGTGGGGATTCTTGTACTTTCCAGAGACCTTGGAAGTGCAGTGATCTTCTTTGCGGCATATCTTGTGATGATTTATGTGGCATCCAGAAATGTGGGATATCTGGCACTTGGTCTTGCAGGCGGATCTGCAGGGGCAGTTGTCGCATATCATCTGTTTGGCCATGTGCGTCAGAGAGTGACAGCCTGGAAGGATCCCATGGCGGTATATCAGAATGAAGGATACCAGATCGTCCAGTCACTGTTTGCCATTGGAACCGGCGGATGGTTTGGAATGGGATTGTGTCAGGGTTCGCCTGAGAAGATCCCTGTTGTCAAGAATGACTTTATATTCAGTGCAATCTGTGAGGAACTGGGTGGGATTTTTGCAATCTGCCTGATCTTGGTATGTATGAGTTTCTTTTTGATGATCGTAAATATTGCGCTTAAGATTAAGAAACCATTCTACAAACTGATCGCACTTGGACTTGGTACGGAATATGCATTTCAGGTATTTCTGACAATTGGCGGAGCAACGAAATTTATCCCTATGACAGGTGTAACTCTTCCTCTGGTCAGCTATGGAGGAAGTTCTGTCGCGTGTACAGTACTGATGCTGGCGATCATTCAGGGATTGTATATTTTGAGAGAAGATGAGGACGAAGAAATTGAGAGATATCGAAGAAAAGGAACGGCGCAGAGAGTTGAAGAAGCGCCAGAAGCGCAAAGCCCGGGAGATTTCTGAAAAGAGAAGGCCCCGTAACAGAGAATATACACTGGTATCCTGCTTTTTTGTGCTGATCTTTGTCAGTATGATCGGATATCTGATCTACTTTAATTATGCAAAGAGCGATGATTTTATCAATAGTCCCTATAATACAAGGCAGGATACTTTTTCAGACAGGGTTGTAAGAGGTAAGATCATATCTGCAGATGGGCAGGTGCTTGCCCAAACCAATGTTTACGAAGACGGAACAGAGGAACGTACTTATCCCTATGCAAATATGTTCGCTCATGCAGTCGGATATGACACTAATGGAAAAAGCGGACTGGAATCAGAGGCGAACTTCCAGCTTCTGACTTCTCATGAATTTTTCCTGAACCAGATGAAAAATGAGTTTAAGAATCAGAAAAATACGGGTGATTCTGTGATCACGACGTTAAACGCAGATCTTCAGTCAACTGCCTATAATGCACTTGGTGACAGGAGAGGGGCGGTTGTTGCCATAGAACCCTCTACAGGTAAGATTCTGGTGGAAATGAGCAGACCGGACTTTGACCCGAATACTATTTCCCAGAACTGGGACACACTGGTAAATGATTCCAATGACAGCAGTCTGTTGAACAGAGCTACAAACGGAGCCTATCCTCCGGGATCTACATTTAAGGTGGTAACTGCCCTGGACTATTTCAGAACCAAGGGCAGTCTGGAGGGATTTTCCTATCTCTGCGAAGGAAGTATTACCAGAGAAGATCACACGATCAGGTGCTATGGCGGAACTGTTCATGGACAGGAAGATTTTTACAGTGCTTTTGCCAATTCCTGTAACAGTGCATTTGCAGAGATCGGAACCATGCTCGGAGGCAGTTCTCTGAAAAAAACAGCCGAGGATCTTCTTTTTAATAAGAGTCTTCCGCTTTCTTCCTATAAAAAGAGTACCTTTACATTAAATGGAAAATCTTCTGTTGCAGAGGTTATGCAGACTGCCATCGGACAGGGTAATACGTTGGTATCACCTATGCATATGGCGCTGATTACCAGTGCGATCGCCAATGGCGGGGAGCTCATGAAGCCTTATCTCATTGATTCTGTTGTAAGTTCAGACGGAGAGACAGTGAAGACAACAGAGCCGGAGAGCTATAAACGTCTGATGACAACAAATGAGGCGAATATCCTTGGAAAGCTTATGAAAGGTGTTGTGGAAAACGGAACCGCATCGGCTCTGAACGGAAGAGGATATACAGTGGCAGGTAAGACCGGATCAGCGGAATTTGATGAGAATGGTTCCAGTCATTCCTGGTTTATCGGTTATTCCAACGTGGATGATCCGGATCTGGTAGTTGCGATCATTGTTGAGAATGGCGGTACCGGAAGTGAAGCAGCAGTACCCATCGCAGAGCAGATATTTGATGCGTATTATTATGATAAGCAATAATAAATTCCATGTTGCAGGCAATCTGGAATGAATTTTGGCTACGTTACTGTGAACGGAGTGAACAGTAACTAATTAATCGGTAATATGTTATGAAATGATATTTATAGCTTGCGGGTTTGGAAAAAAAGAGATATACTATACTCAGTTTATAATACCACGCAAAACAGGAGGGATTGCATTATGATAGAAGCAACGAGCTGTGGCGGTGTGGTAATTCATCGGGGTAAGATTCTTACTTTGTATAAATCTTACAGGAACCGTTATGAGGGCTGGGTATTGCCGAAAGGAACAGTGGAACCAGGCGAAACGCATGAACAGACAGCATTGCGGGAAGTGATGGAAGAGGCTGGAGTGCGTGCGACCATTGTGAAATACATCGGAAAGAGCCAATATAACTTTACCGTTCCGGAGGACGTGGTTTTCAAAGAGGTACACTGGTATCTTATGACTGCGGATAATTATCATAGTAAGCCCCAGAGAGAGGAGTTTTTTGTAGATTCCGGATATTATAAATTTCATGAGATCTATCATCTGCTGAGGTTTTCAAACGAGAAGCAGATTGTAGAGCGTGCTTATCAGGAATATCTGGAGATGAGAAGCAATGGACTTTGGGGAAAACAGCATAAGTATTATTAACGAGAGAACAGGGCTGTGTTTTTTTGCAACGCAGCCCGGTTTAAATTTTGGAGAAAATGGAAATACTGTAACTGAAGTGTTATAGAAACGGGAGAGGGTGTAAGATGCTGAAATGGCAGGAGAATTTTCTTGCAGGGGAATCTGTAAAGGATCCTGAGAAGATAAAAAAGAAACTGAACAGCGGAAAACCGGTTCTGGGCATTTATCTCCTTACTCTGTCAGAGAATCCTGTGAATCTGATGGATATTATTCCTGCAGCAATGCTGATACAGAAGAGCTTTTATGGAATCTGTCCGAAGATCATAGGAATGGCGAAGGGCAAAGAGGAAGCCCTGGAGATGGTGCGAAGTCTGATCGATGAAATGTACAGGGAAACGGGAACCTTCGCAACAGCTGAATATATAGAAAACAGGTGAGAATATGTTACATATTTTATGGCTGATCCTTAAATTTATACTGATCATCCTGGGAATTCTGCTGGGCCTTCTTTTACTGGCAATTCTTCTTGTACTGTTCTGTCCTGTAAGATATAAGGCATCAGCTGTCAAGGCAGAAGGTGGCTGGAAACAGACAGAGGGAGAGGGTATCGTAAGCTGGCTGTTTCATGGGATTTCGCTGAGAGCGGAATGGAAAGATCAGCAGATGGAGATATCCTTTCATCTGTTTGGAATTCCCGTAGACAAGTTGTTGAAAAAACGGCAGGAGAAGAGGGCTGTAACAAAGAAATCCGGGAAAAATCCGGAGAAATCCGGCGCAGAAAAGGTATCTGTATCCGGCACAGACGGAAACAGGGAAGAAGAGCATAAAAAATCAGTGGTTGATTACCCGAAATCAGAGAATATGGAGACTGAGGATCTGAAAACAGACAGAAATTCAGCTTCAGGTACATCTGCTGATACAGAGAGGATCAGAAACAGTCAGATATCCGGACAGCAGGAACTGAATGCAGATGATACAGATCGGAATAGTCTAAAGAAGAGGCAGTTTTTTATAAAAAGGATCTATGACCGGATCCGAAATATATTTCAGTCGATTCGTACAAAATTGCAAAATATCCGCAGGACATTCGGGAAGATTAAGAAGAATGTGTCCTGGTGGAAGGCGTTTATAGAACATCCCAGAGTGACAGCTGCCAGAAAACTTGTATGGAAACATGGAAAATTTTTGCTTAAGCATATTTTTCCTACAAGGATAGAAGGGCAGGTTACTTTTTCTTTTGAAGATCCGGCGCTGACAGGTGCGGCACTTGCTGTACTTGGGATGACAATTCCATTTCACAAAAACTGTATACAGATCAATCCCCGTTTTGACAGTGAGAATTATCTGTATGGAAACATCAGGGCAAAAGGCAGGATCTACGGATTTGTTCCTGTGCGGGCAGCAGTGAGTATTTATTTCAATAAAAATATAAAATACGTTATAAAACGTTGGAAAACCAGGAGGGCATGACCATGGCAAATGAAAACAATTTTAAAGAAACCGTAAATTCATTATTCAAGGGAATGGACAGTTTTATTTCTGCGAAAACAGTGGTAGGAGAGGCAATCCATGTAGGCGATACGATCATTCTTCCTCTGATGGACGTATCTTTCGGTGTAGGTGCCGGTGCTTTTTCAGGGGAGAAGAAGGATAACGGCGGCGGTGGAATGGCAGGAAAGATGACTCCCTGTGCAGTGCTTGTGATCCAGAATGGAACAACAAAGCTGGTCAATGTGAAAAATCAGGATGGTCTCACCAAGATCCTTGATATGGTTCCGGATTTTGTAGACCGTTTTACCTCCGGAAAAGGTGACGAAGAATCTGTCGGCGAATCAGAAAAATAATTTTTGCATAGACTATAGCAAACCGATGAAAAAGGTGCAGAAGAATTGGAAAAGCTGTTCGGCTTTATGCTGTTTTTCATAGGGATTGGGATGATAATCGGGATGCTGATCGCAGAAAATGTGGTTCTGGTGGTTTCGGCCGGAGTTTTCCTGTTGTTGGGATATCATCTTTTCTGTCATTAACTTTACAGAAGATTGCGAATATCCCGTTTGACATATGAAATAAAAAAAGACTGTCAGCTCAGGCAGAATATTCGGTAAAGAATATCTGAACAGAGGGACAGTCTTTTTTGCAAAAAAAATACCCCTGTTGCAACAGGGGTAATGGTGTTATTATGCTCTTTCTACTTTACCGGATCTTAAGCAAGAAGTACATACATATGTCTTTCTAGCTCCACCCTCAGCAGTCTTGATTTTAACGGATTTTACGTTAGATTTCCACATTTTATTGGATCTTCTATGTGAATGACTTACATTATTTCCGAAATGAGCAGCTTTCTCACAGATTGCACATTTAGCCATGATAGCACCTCCTTGACGCTTTATTGTTACTGTCGTGCTGTGTGCATAGCGTCTGAACAGTAACCTTGTGTTCAACAGATTACATTGTAACAGATGAATTGTGCTTTTGCAAGCAAAAAAAGGAAAAAACTCAAAAATTATATTTCTTTTTCTGTGAAAAGAGGTTATAATACACTTACATACAATAATGAGCATTGGAGGTAACCATATGAATGGACGTATAGATTCCGGATTAGGTCAGATCATAATTGACACAGATGTAATCGCAACCTACGCAGGAAGCGTTGCTGTAGAATGTTTTGGTATCGTAGGCATGGCTGCAGTCAGTATGAAGGACGGACTGGTAAAGCTTCTTGGAAAGAACAGCCTGAAACATGGCATCAGCGTCAGAATTACAGAGGACAATAAAATCCGCCTGAATTTCCATGTTATTGTGGCATATGGCGTGAATATAAGTACAATTGCAGACAACCTTGTCAGCAATGTCAAATATAAAGTCGAGGCCTTTACAGGAATGGAGATTGATAAGATCGATATTTATGTAGAAGGTGTACGCGCAATTGATTAGGATAGAGGAGGAACTTGTGGTGAATAACAAAACCATAGATGCCAGAATACTTTCCAGGATGTTTCTTGCAGGAGCCAAGAATCTGGAAGCTAAAAAAGAATGGATCAACGAACTGAACGTATTTCCGGTACCGGATGGAGATACAGGAACCAATATGACAATGACGATCATGGCAGCAGCAGCAGAAGTAGGTTCTTTGGGAGAGCCTGACATGGAGTCACTGGCCAAGGCGATTTCTTCCGGTTCTCTGCGCGGTGCAAGAGGTAACTCAGGTGTTATTCTTTCTCAGCTTCTGCGTGGTTTTACCAGAAGTGTTAAGAACAGTAAGGAACTGGATGCCATTGATATCGCGGCAGCCATGGAGAAAGGTGTGGAGACTGCATATAAGGCAGTCATGAAACCGAAGGAAGGAACAATCCTTACTGTTGCAAGAGAGGCTGCTGCCAAGGCTGTAGAGCTTGCGGAGACAGCAGAGGATTTGGATACATTTTTCCAGAGCGTGATCGCTCATGCGGAGGAAACTCTGGCAAAGACACCGGAGATGCTGCCGGTTCTGAAAGAAGCAGGAGTAGTGGATTCCGGTGGACAGGGACTTCTGGAAGTATACCATGGTGCATATGATGGTTTCCTTGGCAAAGAAATTGATTATACACAGTTTGACAAGGCAAAAGGTCCTGCTGTGACTAAGATCGATGCACAGACAGAGGCTGATATTAAATTTGGTTATTGTACAGAGTTTATTATTCTTCTGAACCAGCCGATGTCCGAGGAGACAGAGCATGAATTTAAGAAATTCCTGATGTCCCTTGGTGATTCTATTGTGCTTGTTGCAGATGACGAGATCGTGAAGGTTCATGTTCATACCAATCATCCTGGACAGGCTATTGAGAAAGCCCTTACTTTTGGTGCACTTTCACGTATGAAGATTGACAATATGCGTGAGGAGCATCAGGAGAAGCTTATAAAGGATGCCGAGAAAATGGCGAAAGAGCAGGCAGAACAGGAAGAAAAAGAAGAAGCAGCACAGCCGCCGAAGGAAGTAGGCTTTATTTCCGTATCTGTGGGAAAGGGAATGACAGAGATCTTTAAGGAACTGGGTGTGGATTACCTGATCGAGGGCGGTCAGACAATGAACCCGAGTACAGAGGATATGCTCAATGCCATTGCAAAAGTAAATGCAAAGACTATTTATATTTTCCCGAACAATAAGAATATTGTTCTTGCTGCAAACCAGGCAAGGGATCTTACTGAGGATAAAGAGATCGTGGTTGTGCCGACTAAGACCATTCCGCAGGGAATTACTGCCATGATCAGTTATGTGCCCGAGAAGAACAGTGCGGAGAATACTGAGGCTATGCTTCAGGCAATCGAACATGTGAAGACCGGACAGATCACGTATGCTGTGCGTGATACAAGGATTGATGATAAGGAGATCCATGAGGGTGATATGATGGGTATCGGTGATCATGGAATCCTGGCTGTTGGCAAGGACCGCATGGAAGTTGTCAAGGAGACAGTTGCCCAGATGGTGGATGATGAGTCTGAGGTGATCAGTATTTATTATGGTGCTGATACTGAGGAGGCTGAAGCTGAGGAGCTGGCAACGGCTCTGGAGGAGGCTTATCCGGATTGTGATGTGGAACTGAATGCGGGTGGACAGCCGATTTATTATTATGTTATTTCTGTAGAGTAGGATAATAGAGTTTTTGAGAGAGATAAACGAATAGTTCATGTGATGAAAACGGGTATAGGCCATTGTTGAGGGTGGGTATATCCGTTTTCGTGTTATAAAAGGGGACGGCAGGAAAATATTTGTGTCAGGATGCGGTTTCGGCATCTAAGAGATTCTAAGGTGAAAAAAATCTGCTAAAAGCATGAGCCGTCTTGTCAAACTCGCTCCGTTGCAAACTTCGCTCAGACAGTGATGCAGCCGGCTCATAACGCAGATTTTTTTCGCCTAAGAATCTCTAAGATACCTGCAAATGCATCCTGACACAAATATTTTCCTGCCTGAGATTTGGATAGTGGAAGTTTATTGTCGGCAGATTATTGTGATTGAAGAATGAGGGTTGCTTGATTTGGTTATTTTTTGCAGGGATAAGATAGATAATTTTTACTGGCTGTAAGGGATATTCATAATTATATTGTAGTAGAAAGGAATCGGTGGTATATGTCAACATCTTTGCGTACTTTGAAGGGCGTGGGGGAGAAAACGGAAAAGTTATTTGCGAAAATAGGAGTTACGGATATGGAATCTCTTCTGAGTTATTATCCACGTAATTATGATGCGTATGAGGAGCCTGTTGAGATCCGGTCTCTGGAAGAAGGAGCTGTTGTGGCGATTTCTGTGGCGGTTATAACGGGTGTGTATGTGAATCAGGTGCGGAATCTTCAGGTGATCACGACCATTGTGGCAGATCTTACGGGGAAAATTTCTGTTACGTGGTTTAATGCACCGTATCTGCGCTCTGCAGTCAGGAAAGGCAGCAGGTTTGTTCTGCGGGGGCGTGTCGTCAGGAAGCAGGGGAAGCTGCAGATGGAGCATCCTGAGATTTTTACTCCTGCGGCTTATGAGGAGATTCTGCACAGTCTTCAGCCGATTTATGGACTGACTGCGGGGCTTTCTAATAAGACAATCGTGAAGCTGATCCATCAGGTGCTTGATGAGCAGAAACTCCAGGCAGAGTATCTGGCAGATGAGTATAAGGAGAGGTATCATCTGGCAGACAGGAATTTTGCGATTCCTGCGATTCATTTTCCGAAAAATATGCAGGAGCTGTTATCTGCCAGAAGACGTCTGGTGTTTGACGAGTTTCTTCTGTTTATCCTTGCAGTGCAGATGCTGAAGGAGAAGACGGAGGAAGCGCCGAATGCATTTCCTATGCATCCGGTGTGGACGACGGAGCAGATCATAGAGAATCTGCCTTATGATCTGACAAAGGCTCAGTTAAATGTCTGGCATGAGATTGAGCGCGACCTGAGTGGACAGGCATTGATGTCGAGACTGGTTCAGGGAGATGTAGGAAGTGGTAAGACGATCCTTGCGTTTCTTGCAATGATCATGACTGTGGAGAATGGATATCAGGCAGTGCTTATGGCACCTACGGAGGTTCTTGCAAGGCAGCATTTTCAGGCAATGGAGAAATTGCTGCAGGAACAGAATATTGATTTTGGGCATCCGGTTTTGCTGACAGGATCAGATACTGCGAAGGAGAAAAGGGAAAAATATGCGCTGATCGCGTCAAAAGAGGCTAACCTGGTGATAGGAACGCATGCGCTGATTCAGGAAAAAGTGCAGTACAATAATCTTGGACTGGTTATTACAGATGAACAGCATCGTTTTGGTGTGAAACAGAGGGAAGCACTGACTACTATGGGAAACCCGCCTAATGTGCTGGTGATGAGTGCTACACCGATTCCAAGGACGCTGGCGATCATTATATACGGGGATCTGGATATTTCAGTAATTGATGAACTTCCTGCGCAGAGACTTCCCATTAAAAATTGTGTGGTGGATACTTCTTACAGGCCGAAAGCTTATTCCTTTATGGAGAAGCAGATCCGTCAGGGACGGCAGGTTTATGTAATCTGTCCAATGGTGGAGGAGAGCGAAGGGATGGATGGGGAAAATGTGCTGGATTATACCCTGAAGCTTCGCGATGTTTTTTCGCCAGATATAAAGATTGCTTCTCTTCATGGAAAGATGAAAGCGAAAGAGAAGAATGTGATCATGGAGGCTTTTGCCGCAGGGGAAATTCAGATCCTGGTATCTACTACTGTAGTTGAGGTAGGAGTAAATGTGCCTAATGCTACAGTGATGATGGTGGAGAATGCCGAGCGTTTCGGGCTGGCACAGCTTCATCAGCTTCGCGGGCGTGTCGGTAGAGGGGAATATCAGTCATATTGCATTTTTATGCAGGGAAATGGTGCAAAGGAAATTTCTAAACGTCTGCAGATTCTGAACAAATCCAATGATGGATTTTATATTGCAGGAGAGGATCTGAAACTTCGCGGTCCTGGTGATCTTTTTGGAATCCGACAGAGTGGTCTGCTGGAATTTAAACTGGGGGACATCTATCAGGATGCGGATATCCTGAAGGCTGCCAGTGAGACGGCCGCAGAGATTCTGTCCCTTGACGGGGATTTAAGCCTTCCGCAGAATGAGGAACTTCAGAGGAGACTTTCGGCATATATGAAGGAAGATCTGCAGAATCTAGGACTATAGAAAATGACGGATACAGAGTAAAAAATAATACTGTTCATGTTACTGTTCATAAGATGCCTAAATTATAAAAACAGAAAAACATTGCAAAAGCAGAAGATTCGTAGTATTCTATTTTCATAAAAGAATGTTACTGTTTATTATATTTTCAGTAACATAAGAATACCTGTAACTGTACAAAACTGAGCAGTTACGAATACTTATACCTTGTAAGGAGGCTAATCATATGGCAACAAAAGCAACTACAGCAGATCTCAACACATCCACTGCGAAGACAACCGAAGTTAAAGAGGCTCCTGCAAAGACAACTGCTGAAGAAGTAGCTGTAAATAAAGAAGCAAACAAGAAAGAAACTGCTGAAACAGAGACTGTAAAGAAAGAAACAACAGCAAAGAAACCGGCAGCAAGAAGAACAAGAAAGACTGCAGAAAAGAAATCATCAGAAGCAGAGAAAGAAACCGAGAAGAAAGAAACAGCTAAAGCAGCAGACACTGTAGAAAAAAAACCGGCAGAAACAGAGAAAGAAGCCGAGAAAAAAGAGACAGCTAAAACAACAAAGACTGCTGCAAAGCCAACAAAAACAACGAAAAGAACTACAAAGAAGGCTCCTGCTAAGACAGCTGAGAAACCGGCTGAAGAGACAGCTGCCGAGAAGAAGACAACAAGAAGAACCACTAAGAAAGAAGCAACAGCAGAAGTATATATTCAGTTCATGGGCAGAGAAGTATATACAAAAAATATTTTAAGTAATGTCAGAAGAATCTGGACAGACGAACTGGGTAAAAAGGAGAAAGATCTCAAAGATATTAAGATTTATATCAAACCTGAAGAGAACAAAGCATATTATGTAATTAACGGTGATATCACTGGTTCTGTGTGGATCTGACATATAAAAGATAAGAACAATTTTCAAATCTCATGGCAATCACATAAATCAATTACTTGAGAATGATCAGAATAATAAGTAATGAAGTAATCACAGACAGGTTTAATGACCTGTCAGGTTAAGACATTGAGAAACTCAGATGATAGCATAAATTCATCTGAGTTTTTTGTGCTTTCGGTTAAAAAAAAATTGAGACATACCTGCTACTTGACAAAAATTATCAGTTAGTATAAGCTATCTGCATAAGGTTATTGAGAAAAATCGGCTATAGCAATCCTCGTAAATAATGCATTTAAGACAGTTCAGCAGAGTGTGAAAGACAAGGAAGATATCTGCAGGCGTGC
>PPYE01740282.1_pt1 | contig 21627 bp, 26 predicted proteins | sample 1559881 | NCBI WGS metagenome assembly PPYE01 (sample SAMN08240022, study PRJNA423297) | Human gut metagenome, whole genome shotgun sequencing project.
CCATATTTAAAACCTCCTGTGCGGTGCCTCTATTCTACACCATTCAGGAGGTTTACACAAATCTTAGGATAGTCTCCCCGGGCATTCCCGTTTTCCTATCCGGTGTACCGCGTTTCCTTTTCATAACCTGTTCCGGTCGCCCCATTCACACATCTGGTCCAGAATGGGGATCAGAGACTTTCCCCGCTCTGTAAGGCTGTACTCCACCTTGGGCGGGATCTGGGGATACTCCTTCCGGCAGACCAGCCGGTCGGCTTCCAGTTCCTTCAGCGTGGAGCTGAGGGTTTTGTAGGAGATCTCTCCAATGTACCGTTTCATCTCGTTGAACCGGACCACTTCAAAGCTCATAAGCGTATAGAGAATGGTCATTTTATATTTGCCGCTGATCAGCGACAAGGTGTAGCTGAACCCCGTATCCGCCAGGCTGGCGGTGGAAATGCAGGCTTTATACCCTTCTGTTTCTTTCATAGGTACTTTCCTCCCGGTAAGTACCGCACCTGTATGTGCGTACTTGTTCTTTCTTTCATTCTTGCTATGATTGTAATATCAGCACATGAGAAAGTCAATTTTACCGGCCTAAGGAGGAAACACCATGCGCAAGAAAATCGTTGTGATTACAGGCAGTCCGCGAAAAAACGGCAACAGCTTTGCCATGACGGACAGCTTCATCCGGGCAGCGGAGAGCCGAGGACATACTGTCACCCGCTTTACGCGGCTATGATGAAAATCGGCGGCTGCCGTGCCTGTGAGACCTGCTTCAAAACCGGGAAAGCCTGTTCCTTCGATGATGACTTCAACACCATCGCTCCGGCGATTTTGGATGCCGATGCCATTGTCTTTACCATGCCGGTCTACTGGTATTCGATTCCGTCCCAGATCAAAGGGGTCATTGACCGTATTTACTCCCTGGTGGTGGGCGGCAAGGATATCGCCGGGAAGGAGTGCGCCCTGATCGCCTGCTGCGAGGAGGACGGCCTCTCCGTGCTGGACGGAGTGCGTATCCCAATGGAACGGACCGCCGCGCTGAACAAATGGGAGATGGTGGGCGAAGTACTGATCCCCGGTGTCTTAAATGCAGGTGATATTGCTAAGACAGATGGCTGCCGGCAAGCCGCCGCACTGGCGGATAAGATCTGAAAAGGATAAAGAAAACAAGGGGCTGCCGCAGGCTTACAGCCTGGGCAGCTCCTTGTTGCAGATGATCGATCCGCAGCGTTCCCAGCAACTGCAGCACTCCTTATAGAAACGCATCCCATGCGCCGGCAATTCATGGTTGGATCTTCCTTGCGATACCTTCCCAGATCAGGGAAATTAAGTCCGCCCCCTCCACCGCCACCAGCAGCAAGCACAAGGAGACCGTGAGCCCCGCGGGCCACAGGCGGATAACGGAGGAGAAAAGCGGGTGGACCCAGATGACCAAAACTACCGCCAGAACGCCCCAGAAAACAGAGGATGCCAGGGAAATGTGCCCCTGGAAATTCCAGGCAGCCATGGAGTAGTCCCAGAGCCTGATGTGGAACCACTGCTCCAGCACAGCCCCCGTCACATATTCCAATACCGTGGCGCCGATCATTCCCACAAAAAAGACCTCAAGCGCATGATGCCGCACGGAATAGGTCATGAACAGGATCAAAATCGCACCGAATCCGTAGATGGGGATAAAGGGCCCGTGGAGGAATCCCCGGTTCACCCACTGCTGAGACAGGACGGAAACATAAGCGGACTCCCATGCCCACCCTGCAAACGCATAAAAGAAGAAATATAAGATCCACTGTGCCCATTCCATTTTCATCATATAAAAACCGCCATTTCTTCTCCTGACCGGGAGAGCTATTCCCATCATGGAGGAAATGGCCTGTTTTTGCGGTTGCACAGCCAACCGGGTCTGTTTTTTCTGGAATTCTCGCTGCCGGGCGCATTTTTTAAGGAAGCGCCGCCTGTGGTTTTCTCCTTTCGGGATTCCGTTGCCCAGCCAACTGACAGCCGGCAGAAAACATGTTATAGTAAAATAAAAACATGCCCGGCTTACAGAAAGTGAATGGTGCCATATGAAAAAGAACGAAAGACTCACCGCCCCCATCAACCAGAAGCTGGCGGACGCCATGATGACGGTCCTCAAAGTCATCCACGACCCCAACCATACCGGCCAGATTGAGCCGGAGCTGCTGGAGCGGCAGCGCAAAAACCAGGACATCCTGGGCAAGATGGTAACGCCTCCCCTGGGCTTTTCCTGGGAGCCATTCGACTTGAACGGTCTGCCCATGGCCTGGGTACGGCCCGAGCGGGGCCACGATCCCAGCCGGGTCATCCTCTACTGCCACGGCGGCGGCTACACCACCGGAAATCTGGGCTATGCCCGGGTGCTGGCAGCCAAAATGGCCAGCGTCACCGGCTGTGAGGTGCTGACCTTCGCCTATCGCCTGGCCCCCGAGTATCCCTGGCCCGCCCCTCAGCAGGACGCCATGGCCGCCTGGGACTACCTGATGCATCTGGGCTACGGCGCAGACAATGTGGTCCTGGCGGGAGATTCCGCCGGCGGAAACATGGCGCTGGTCCTGGCCCAGGCCCTCCGCAGCGCCGGCAGGCGGATGCCCCGGCGGCTGGTCCTCTTTTCCCCCTGGACGGACATGACCTCCAGCGGCGAGAGCTACCAGCGCTGCCGGGACGTGGACCCCATGGTGAGCCTGCCCTACATCCAGGCCGTGCGCAGTGCCTACGCGCCCGGGCAGGACTGGAGCCGGCCGGAGTTTTCCCCCCTCTTCGGCGACTTCAGCGGCTTCCCCCCCACCCTGATCCAGGTGGGCGGTCTGGAAGTGCTCTACTCCGACTCCGCCGCCCTGCACCAGCGCCTCCAGGAGGCAAACGTGCCGTCGGTGCTGGAGTGCTGGCCGGATATGTGGCACGTCTTTCAGATGTTTCCCCTCCGGCAGTCCGGCGAGGCCATGGACAAGGTGGCTGCGTTCCTGCGGACCTGAGAAAAAGAAAACACCCTGCGAACGCCGATGCGTCCGCAGGGTGTTTTTTCAGTTGTTCACACGTGGAACCGGCGGCGAAGCTCTCCCCAGGCGGTCCGCCTGCGCAGCAGCACCAGGCCCGCCAGAAACAGGATGGAAAGGGCGGTGCACAGCAGTGAGGGCAGCGCGAAGTTCACCAGTCCCACCAGGACCAGCACTCCCGGCACCAGGCCGGCAAGCCCCAGACCTCCCATGGCCCCGGCCACGACATGGACCGGCGTTTTCAAAATACCCCACAAGGCGATCTCCATCACGAGGCCCGTGGCGCACGCGCAGGGAAACACGAAATCCAGCGACCAGCCCAGCCAGCCGGTGGCCGCGTCCCACAATATGGCCAGCAGGATCACCAGCGCCGTCTCCCAGGCGATGTTCTGGGGAACGTCCCGCCGGTAGGCGATGCCGATGGCCACGGTCAAAATGCCGCAGGCCACACCGCCGGCCACAAACAGCGACCACCACACCGCCGTTCCCATCGCCAGGTTGATGAGCACGCACACGGCAGTGGCCGCTGCGCCCGTCAGCGCCAGGATGCGCAGCACCCGGCGGGCCATGGACCTTAACGGCGTCAGCCGGGGAAAGATCTCGCTTTGGGGGTCTCCCTTTCCCTCCAGTGCTCCGCCGCAAAGCGGGCAGCAGCACTTATTGCCCGCAATATGCATCTGACAGCTGGGACAATACTGCATGGTTCACACGCCTCCTTCCGCATCCGCGTAAAAGGCATTGCTCCGGATCTCCAGCTCAATGCTGTCTTGGTGGAGTCTTTGGAAAAACCGCCGCTGCACGCCCGGGTGGCGCAGCACGGAGGTAAAGCCCATGTGGAACTCCTTCCCGAAGGTGCAGGTACAGACCTGGGTGCAGTGGGTGGACATGAATACCCCGAATCCCCGCACGTACGGGGTCAGGGCCTCCGGCAGGCGGAACCGCCCCACGTTGGAGATGGTTGCCGTCTCACCCAGGGAGGAGATCTCCCCGGACAGCCGGAGGATGGGGTTTTTCAGCACCAGCGGGACCACCCGCAGCAGAGGCTGGCGCTGCAGGCCCGACAGTGCGTTCATCCGGGCGCCCAGCCGCTCAGCGGTCAGCTCCTTGCGGAACTGGGACGCCACAGACTCCGAAATCTCCTCAAAGGCCCCGCCGCCCTGGGAAAAGTCATAGGATGCACGCATGATCCCAAAGAAGTTCCGGGCCGTGTCCGTCTTGAAATAGCTCCGCAGGTCCACGGGGATGGTCAAAACCACCGGCCGCTTTTTGTCCCGCTCCCCCATCTCCTCCCGGATGGCCTGGATCAAAACGGCACACAGATACACGGTCAGCGTGGTATTATGCGCATGGGCGGCCCGGAGGAGCTGGTCCACGTCCGCCACCCCCTCCAAAATGGTCAGTGCGCCGTCCCGCCGCCGGGCGCCTTTGAGACGATACGCCCGCCGCTGGGAGCCGTACTGTCCGCCGCCGGGCTGGTAATAGCGGGCAAAGCCGTCCTCGGACCGGGCCTCCGGAGAGATGTCCGGCGGCCGGGCTGCCTCCGCGCCGGGCGTCAGCAGCTCCAGATACCGGGTGATGAGCGCCTGGAAAAAGGAGATGGCCCCCACGCCGTCAGCGAGCACATGGAAGATATCCAGATTGATCTTGTGCCGCCAGAAGCTCACCTCCAGCAGCGGCGAGCGGCTGCCCCGGTACAGCCTGGCGCAGGGCGGATTCTGCTCCGGCACCACGTGGAGCGGCCGGCCGGACTGCTCCAGATAATACCAGAACACGCCCCGCCTAAGACAGCTCTTCATGTGGGGGAAGTCCTCCAGCGTCTGCTCCAGCGCCAGCTGCAGCCGCTCGGGGTCCACGTCCTGACGCAGTTCGCAGCACAGGCGGAACACGCCCGTATCCGCCCCGTGGGAAGTGGGCGGAAAGATGGTGGCCGCATTGTCCAGCCGTCTCCACCGCATGGGACGATCCTTTTGATTGCGCAATATACTCTCCCTCCCGGCATCCGACAAGCCGTCTCTCCCCGCTCGGGGGCGCAAACAATCCGTTTGGTTGTTTGGAAAACCGACTCCTGCCGGACGATGTACTATACTCAGGTTATACCAAAGAGCTTCTCCGGCTCTCCTGAAAGGAACCTTTCTATGAAAAAGACTTACAAAGTGCTCATTACCCTGCTGCTGGCCGGCACTGCGATCCTCGGCATCGCGGCGCTGGCGCACCAGCGCTCCCTTTCAGAGGACACCTACTATCTGCCGGCCGAAGTGGTCAGCAGCCAGGCAGGCATCACCATCTTCGGACAGGTGGACGGCGAGCAGCCTACAAACTATGTCTATTCCGTCTCCGGGACCTACCCGGACGGCGTTCCCTATCTTCTCACCATGGACACTCTGGGCACCGAGACTCCGGCTGACGACGAGATCCTGGTGGTCTGGCTTCCCGCGGCGGAAGCCCCCGCCGCCCCGGTCCGGGCCCGGACCTTCGGCGTATCCTGACCGTCTCATCTCAATGAGCCCCACGGCTCTGCCTCCCCAAACGGCGCAAAACACACTCCCGCGAACAGCTTACCTGCTCCGGAGTGTGTTTTTTTGCTGCACGCAGACCGCTCCGGTCAGCTGTTGGGGTCCTTCTCTTCCTCGGTGATGGGCATTTCGATCAGCAGCTCAAACTTGCTCTTTTCAAATTTCAGCAGGCCCTCATCCCGCATTTTGCAAAGCTCGTTGGACATGGCGCTGCGGTCCACAAACAAAAAGTCCGCCAGGTCCTGCCGGTTGAGGGGGATGGAGAACTTCCTGCTGCCCGCGCTGTGGAACTGCTGGGAGAGGTAATCCTGCAGCCGATCCCGGGTGGAGCGCCGGATGCTGTCCTCCAGCTTTCTCGTAAGGCGATAGGCCTGCTGGGCCGCGGCCAGCGTCAGGTTCTGCAAAAACCGGATCTGCACCGGGGCCGTCAGCACGTGCTCCCGCAGGAGCTGATCCACTGTGAGGAACAGGATCTCCGTCTGCTCCGTGGTCTCCGCGGAGATGTGCAGCTTGTATCCGCCCACGGCATTCAAAATGCCCAGGGAATCTCCCTGTCCCAGCTGCTCCATCAGGTTGTTGTTGCCGTCGGCGTCGATATGGAACAGGTGCAGCCCGCCGGAGAGGATCACACCCACCTGCGGCAGAAGGTCTCCGTCACGGACCACGATGGTCCGCTTTGGGTAGGTCTTTCGCCTGGGCTGCATGGTCTCCAGCACCTCCAGGATCTCTGCGTCCTCCATATTGCGAAACAGCAGGCCCTGTTTCAAAACGCAAAGGAGAGTCCTTTCTTCCATCTTATGGTCACACTCCTTTTCTATACGTTTTCTATAAAACAACCATAGCCGACAAGTAAGAATTTGTCAATTGCGTTTCTACGCACAAAATTTGCCCCTTTCGTCCGCCCCCGTTGTGCAGGCAACCGCTTTTCCTTGCCGAACAGCCCATAATGAGTCTATACCCCGAAAACATTGCGGCCCCTTGACAGGCCATAAGGAGGAAAAATGATGAAATTATGGAGACACGCCGCCGCTTTTTTGCTCTCGCTGTGCGCCGCAGCCACAATGGCTGCCGCCGCGGACACCCCACCCGTTCCCCTGACCGAAGAAGCCTTCCCCGACCCGGCGTTTTTGCAGTGGGTGGAGAAAAAGGACAGTGACGGCGACGGATCCCTCTCCCAGGAGGAGCTGGACGCGGTCACGACCATGGATCTTCGCAAGCAGGGCATCGAGCAGCTGGACGGTCTGGAGTATTTCCGAAACCTGGAAAGCCTCAACTGCAACGAAAACGACCTCACCGCCCTGGTGCTGGAGGATCTTCCGGCCCTGACCTCCCTCACCTGCAACGAAAATCCGTCGCTGGAAACTCTGGATCTGCGCGGCGCGCCCGCGCTGGAGCATCTGTACTGCTTCCACTCCGCACTTTCGGAGCTGGATCTTCAGGATGTGCCGGCGCTGACCTATCTTGCCTGGGGCGGAAGTCCCCTGCAGGAGCTGGATCTGAGCGGTAACCCTGCGCTGCAGGTGCTCCATGTTCTGGGCGGAGATCTCACCGATGCCGACCTGTCCCATAACCCCAAGCTGGACATGCTGCTTTGGAATCACACGCGCATCGAAACGCTGGACCTTTCCAGTCAGACGGAGCTCACCTATCTCAACTGCACGGACAACCAGCTGACAGCCCTGGATCTGAGCGGCAATCCCAAGCTGGAGACCCTCTACGCAGGGAGAAACCGCCTTTTGGCCATCCGGCTGCCCGGGGACGACCTGTCCTTCTGCGACCTGGCGGACCAGCGCCCCGCACCGTTCGACCTGCCCACAGGTGAAAACGGCCTCTCTTTGAACCAGCTGGTGCCCTGGGCACGCCCGGATCAGATCAGCGAGCTCACCGGCGGAATACTGCTGGGAGACTGGATCCAGCTGGATTCCCCCAATGCGACCCTCACCTATCGCTACCAGGACGGCTCTGCGGTTTTGGACGCCTCGGTGTCCGTTACCGGAGAGAACGGCTGGAAAGAGCCCCTGTCCATCACAGACTGGACCTACGGCCAGTCCCCCTCCCAGCCCCAGGCCCAAGCGGCATTCGGCTCTGTCAGCTTTTCCTACGGAGCCTCGGCTGACGGTCCGTTTGCGCCGGACGTTCCTACCCAGTCGGGGCGCTGGTACGTCCGGGCCGACGTGGCGGAAACGCCCCAGTACAACGGCCTGCAGTCCACCGAGGCCTTTCACATCGATCCGGCCATGCCGGAATACTCCGCTCCTCAGGAAAAATACGCCACCTACGGAGACTATCTTGCCAGCGTGCAGCTGGAAGCAGGATTCTACTGGGAAAACGGCAGCCTGCGGGTGGGAGATGCGGGAGACCGATCTCACTCGGCCTTTTTCGTCCCGGCAGACACCGTGGACTACCTGATCGTAACGCATATCCCGGTACTGGTCCACGTATCCCCCTATGACGGCACACTGCTTCCCATCCCCGAGATCCAAGACCGCTCTGAGGCGGAAAGCCTGGTGATCCGCCACGGTGACCGGGTATTGCAGAAGGGGAAGGACTATGAAACAGGGCTCACCTCAGACGGCAGCACAACCCGCCTCACCATTACGTTTCAGGGAAACTATACCGGGACTGTGGTCCGCTCTTTCCAGGAGGAAACCGGCGGACAAGGCGGCAGCCACGGAGGCGGAGGAACAGGCGATCACGACAGCAGCATGCCCCCACCGTCCACCCTTCCGGAAGATCCCGGACAGACCGGCGTGTCATCCCTTCTGAACACCACGGACCACAACGCCTACCTCCGGGGCTACTCTGCTGTGCGGTTCGGCCCGGAGGACGCCATGACCCGTGCCCAGGCCGCCCAGCTCTTTTACGGGCTGCTGAAAGACCGGGAGGTCCCCATCACCGTCACCTTCACCGACGTCCCGGCCGACGCCTGGTACCAAAACGCCGTGGAGACCCTGGCCTCCCTGGGCATCGTCTCCGGGGTGGGAGACGGCCGCTTCATCCCGGACCGCCCCATCACCTGGGCGGAGTTCTTAGTGATCGCCATGCGGTTCGCAGCGCCCCCGGACGGCGAGGCCAAATCCTTTTCCGATGTACACGAGGGCGACTGGTTCTATGATGCCGTGACAGATGCCTCCCGATATGGTTGGATTCAGGGCAGCGCAGACGGCTCCTTCGGCCCTTACCATCTGGTGACCCGTGCCCAGGCCACCGCCATCGTGAACCGCATGCTGGGGCGCAGCGCCGACCGCACGTTCATCGACACCCACCACGACCTGCAATCGTTCCAGAACGTTCCCCCGACGCACTGGGCCTACTACGATATCTGCGAAGCTGTCAACGGGCACGATTATGAAAAAAACGGGCCGCAAGAGCGATGGACCGCGCTCATTTGAGAGAAAAATCAAATAAAACGCTCCCCCGTTGTGTGGACAACCTACTATTTTCCCCCATCGTATTATGATGGAATTAAAGCAAAACCCCTCCGGCACAGCGCCGGACTACTTACTAGGAGGTACGAATATGTACTATACCAATGGAAACTATGAAGCCTTTGCACACCCCTGCAAGCCCAAGGACGTTGACGCGAAATCCGCCTGGCTCATCGGCTCCGGCCTTGCCAGCCTGTCCGCCGCCGCATTTTTGATCCGGGATGGACAGATGCCCGGTGACCACATCCACATTCTGGAAGAAGCGTCCCTCCCCGGCGGCGCCTGCGACGGGCTCCGCATCCCGGATCTGGGCTTCGTCATCCGGGGCGGCCGGGAGATGGAAGACCACTACGAATGCCTCTGGGACCTGTACCGGTCCATCCCCTCCCTGGAGATCAAGGGCGCCAGCGTGCTGGACGAATTTTACTGGCTCAACAAGGACGATCCCAACTTCTCCAAAAACCGGGCGACCTTGTCCAGGGGCGAGAGCGCCAATACCGGAAACCGCTTCGACCTGAGCGATGAAGCCGCAGTGGAGCTCATGCGATTGTTCTTCACGCCGGACGAAGCCCTCTACGGCAAGACCATCGACGATGTACTGGACGAGGAATTCTACAAGTCCAACTTCTGGCTCTACTGGCAGACCATGTTCGCCTTTGAGAAATGGCACTCCGCTCTGGAGATGAAGCTGTATCTGCAGCGGTTCCTCCACCACATCGGCGGCCTGCCCGACCTCTCGGCACTGAAGTTCACCAAGTACAACCAGTACGAGTCCCTGATCCTCCCTCTGGTCGCCTACCTGGAAGCCCACGGCGTTCAGTTCCACTACGGGGTCAAGGTCACCAATGTCCTCTTCCACTTCCTGCCCGGCAAAAAGATGGCCCATCAGATGGTGCTGATCCGAAACGGCGAAAAGGAGGTCATGGATCTGACGGAAAACGACCTGGTGTTCGTCACCAACGGCTCCTGCACGGAGGGCTCCGCCCTGGGCGACAACGATCACGCACCGGAACTGCGTGTCACCGACGGGGAAGGCTCCAGCTGGGCCCTTTGGAAAAACCTCTCCGTCCAGAGCCCCCTGTTCGGACGACCCGAGGTCTTCTGTTCAGACATCCAGGCCACCAAGTGGGAATCGGCCACCGTTACCCTGCTGGATGACAGGATCGCCTCCTATGTCCAGGACATCTGCCAGCGGGACCCCTATTCCGGCAAGGTAGTCACCGGCGGCATCGTCACCGTAAAGGACTCCGCCTGGCTCATGAGCTGGACCTTCAACCGCCAGCCCCATTTCAAGGCACAGCCCGCGGGGCAGCTGGTGGGGTGGATCTACGGACTCTATCCCGATGAACCCGGCGACTTCGTAGGAAAACCCATGGCGGAGTGCACCGGCGCTGAGATCTGCATGGAGTGGCTGTACCACCTGGGCGTCCCCGAAAACCTCATTGAGGAGCTGGCCCGGGAAAGCGCCAGCACCGTCCCCTGCATGATGCCCTATGTCACCGCCTTCTTCATGCCCCGCTGTGCCGGAGACCGGCCCGCCGTGGTGCCCAAGGGATGTGTCAACTTCGCCTTCCTGGGCCAGTTCGCCCAGACGGACCGGGACACCATCTTCACCACCGAGTACTCCGTCCGCACCGCCATGGAAGCCGTCTATACGCTGCTGGACGTGGAACGGGGCGTGCCCGAAGTCTACAACTCCGTTTATGATATCCGCTGCCTGCTCAACGCCACCCACTACCTGCTGGACGGCCGGAAGCTCACCGAAATGAAGCTCCCCCTGCCCCTCAAAGTGGCCCTGCGGGCAGGGCTGGACCGGCTGAACGGGACAACCCTCGCCGAGCTCTTGCAGCGCTATGACCTGATCTGATCCGGCGGACCCGCTTTCTCCGCTTCTCACATGATCCTTTCTTTCAATCTTATTTTTATTTAAGGGGGTACTTCCTATGATGTTTCAATTTTTCTGGAGCAGAACCGCTTCCGTGTGGATCGCGGTACTCTATATCGCACTGGGCCTGCCGCTCCTTCTCTTCCCCGCGGTCAGCGGCTCCGTGTTCGTGTGGTCCCTGGCCACCGGCGCAGCAGTCTATGCCTTCAGCCACCTGTGGCGGTATATCCAGGGACATAAGACCGCCACCTCTTCCAGCGGAGACCTGTTTTTATTCGTGCTTCCCATGGCCTTTTCCATCTTCTCTTTCTTCTGGCCCGGCGTGATCCTCTCCTTCCTTCCCCTGGTGCTGGGCACCCTGCTTTTGATCGACGGCGTGGGGAAAGCCCCTCTGGTCATTTCGGTGATCAAGGCAAAGGAATCGCCCCTCATCCCGCTGCTTCTCTCCTCTCTGATCCCCCTCGTGCTGGGTATCGTCCTCATCGTCAACCCCTTCCACACCGCCCAGCTGGTGATCATGATCTTCGGCGCCGCTCTGGTGGCCGACGGTGTGAGCGACCTGTTCACCGCGCTGCTGCCCCACCGACAGCAGGCCACGGTGGTGGACGATCACGGCACCACCTTCTGACCATCATGCCAGCTCTTTCTTCCGAAAGTGCACACGCCGATTTGAATACCTCCAAAGCCGCCGTCTTGCTTTTCAGGTTCTGTCCAGGCCCGTCAGGGCCCTGCAGCAGGATACTTTGAACATCCAGAGCAGACCTGTTTCCGGCAGCAAACCGCGTTTTCGCAATTCAAATGCCGCTCCGGACCGCACCCGGCCAGGTTCTCTCCCCTGTTTTCAAAGCGGGTCATGTAAGGATTCCTCATAGCTTTACCGCAGTTCTCCCGAACGCAAAAGCCACCGAAAACATCAAGTTTTCGGTGGCTTTTCATTATATATTTCTCTTTAACGCCAGAGAGAAGATTTATCGCCTTGTTCCGTTAATCCGCTTGCGCAAGCGTCATTTCCGCTGCCAGCAAAAGGAGTTCTTTGAATTGCGTTTGCTGCTGCGCTGACATCTGCTGGGTCATACGCTGAAAGCACGCATCGATCTGTCCCTGAACAGACGGATACACCTCCCAGGCCTTTTCTGTGGGCTGGATATCATAGGTGCGCTTGTCCTTTGGATTTGTGGTACGCATTAAAAATCCGGTCTCTTCCATTTTAGTCACGGTCTTGGCAACAACGCTCTTGTCCAGCCCCAATCGCTTGGTGATCTCATCCTGTGTCAGGGAACGGAAGTCGCAGACGATGAGAATCACCATGGCCTGGGCCGCAGTCAGCCCGTACTGCGCACAACTGTTGTTCAGCCAGATATGAGACTTCCGGTATAGGATCGAAATCGCCTTGAATGGGCTGTTCATTATATTTTCCAAGCCTGCGCCCCCCTTTTTATGCTGCAGGTATTATAGCGCGGAACAGCGGAATTTGCAAACGCCCCTCTTTCCTCTGCGCAAACTGGTGGCACATACAACTAGTTGTTGACACGTTCTTTCCTGCGTGATATAGTTATTTGGTGGCAGTTGCCACTTTTTTGTTATCTTAAGAAAAAGGAGCTTTGTATGGAAAAAGCAGAAAAAATCTGGAACAGGAAATTTATTCTCCTGTTTATTACCAACCTTTTGGTATTGGCGGCCTTCTATGCGTCCATCCCCATTATCCCGGTCTACTGTGCGGAGATCGGGATTACCGGATCCAAGGTAGGCATGGTTTTGACGGCCATGTCCGTAGCCACGGTATTGTTCCGCCCGGTGGCAGGATATCTGCTGGATAACTTCAATCGCTACCGGGTCTACCTGCTGTTTCTGGCCCTGTTCTGTCTGTCATTTCCGGCTTTCCTCCTCTTTCCGGTGTTCGGACTGCTGATCGTGGTGCGGTTGTATATGGGCGCCGTGTACTCTGTGTGTGCCTCCGCCACCATGACCATGGCGGGGGATGTATGCCTGCGGCCAAGATCACAGAAGGCATCAGCCGCTTTGCTTTCACCGTGTCCATCGGCATGGCAGTGGGTCCCTTTGTCGGATTAAAGGTCCAGAGCAACATGAACAGCAAAGCCTCCTTCCTCACCATTTTCGGTATTACCGTGGCCGCTTTGCTCTGTGTATCCTGCTGCCGGCTGAAGTATCCCAAGGTGGAGCGAAAAAAGTTCTCGCTCAAAGAGTCCCTCTACGGTCCTGCCGCCCCGTTCATGCTGAACATGATGTTCCTGATGATCCCTTACGGGGCAGTCATCGCCTACTCCTCTATTCTGGCACAGGAGAAGAATATCATGGAGTATCTGCCCTACTTCTACATCTGTCTGGTTGTGGGGATGCTGCTGTCCAAAACGTCCACCCAAAAGGTCATTGACGCCGGAAAGCATCGCCCTCTGGTCTACGCCAGTCTGGTGGTGCTGATCCTTACCATGATCAGCTTCCTGTTTTTGACCACCGGTGCACATCTGCTGGCTGCCGGGTTTTTCTTTGGCTTGGGCTATGGCATCCTGCAGCCGCTCTTTCAGTCTTTTGTCACTGGTACCACTCCGGCTCCTCAAAGAGGTGTGGCCAACTCCACCTACATGCTCTCCTACGACATCGGCATCGGCATCGGCTCCCTGCTCATGGGCTTTATGCAGGAGTCCATCGGTCTGACCACCGGCTTTGCTCTGACCGCCATCGCCTATGTGGTCGGCGGGATCGTGTATCTCACCTTTGTGGACGGCTATTACCGCCGGCTGCGCACCCCCCACTGACAAGACCTATAAAAGGAGGCGTTTACTGCGATGAAAAACAGAGTCATCACCATCAGCCGCGAATTTGGCAGCGGAGGCCGCACTATCGGCAAGCGGGCAGCGGCGGAGCTGGGCATCCCCTGCTATGACAACGAGCTGCTGCAAAAAATCGCACACGAGAGCGGATTCCACGAAAGCTATATCCAAGAGGCCGGTGAGTACGCGCCCGGTGGATTTTGGGCCAGTGCTTTTTCCCACCGTGACTCCGGGCCCAACAACGCTGACTACCTCTGGCAAATCCAGTACAAAATCATTTCAGACCTGGCCGAAAAGGGTCCCTGCGTGATTGTCGGCCGGTGTGCAGACTACATTCTCCGGAACAAGGCAGACTGTCTGCGGGTCTTTATCCATGCGGATACGGAGTTCCGTGCCAAACGCATCGTGCAGGAGTATGGCGAACGGACGGAATCCCCGGAGCAGCGGCTGAAAGAAAAGGACAAGCGGCGGGCAGCCTATCATCGGTTCTATACCGACATGAAATGGGGCTACGCCCAAAATTATGACCTCACGCTCAACAGTGAGGCTCTTGGGATCGACCAATGTGTAGATATCATCAAAAGACTATACTAAACCTGCTTGTCACGCTGGAAGCCTCTTTAAATTTTCATAGACCCTCTAACCAAGTGAAAAAAAGAAAGCCCTGCTTCGACCGAGCTTTCCGAAAACACAACGGCCGCTTTTCGATAAACCTCTTGGAAAAACGGACGTTGTTATTTGGTACGTCCGGCTGGATTCGGGCCGGCGGCCTAAAGAACCGGAGTCATCAGGTGGTCAAACGGGAAACCACTAGAGCCTAACGGTTTTGCAGATTCCGGACAGATTTGCGAAATTTAATAAAAACCCCGGGGGCATTGCAATACAACGCCCCCGGGGTTTTTCAATAGCAGTCACATGAAGCGGCACCAGGGAGTTCCCAGCCATATTCTGTCGGAGATATCAAACCAATTCTTGAGGAAAGGGAGTCATCCGATATCCTCGCATCCGTCCTGGCGATGCCGTATCGTTCCCTCAGGAAGTCTTTCGGCAGGAAGAAGAAACCGCATCCACCAGCCATGCCAGGAAAATCATCCCCAGCGCCAGCGTACTCACCTCACTCCAGGCATACTGGTTCATGGCAAAGATCAAAGGCGCACCAATTCCGCCGGCCCCAGCCAGCCCCAGTACCGACGCCTCCCGGATATTGACATCAAAGCGATAAAGCGTTCCGGAAGCGATCTGAGGTGCCAGCTGCGGAAGAACGCCATGGCAGATCCGGACCGGTATGGAAACGCCCATTGCCTCCAGAGCACGGACAGGGCGCAGATCCAGCGCGTCGATCGCTTCTGAGAATCGTTTGCACAAGAGTCCCACGCTGCATACCGCCAGCGTCAGTACACCGGTGAAGGAACCGGGACCGCAGACCCGGATAAAGATCAGCCCGTAGATCAAGGAGGGGACGGAGCGGACTGCGGCCACCGCAGTCCGGAAGAACCACGCTAAGCGGGCACAATGACGCTGACGAAAAGCTGCTTGATCAAAAGAAATACGGGTTGCGGGGAACATACAAAGTGAAGCAAATGCCTGCTTTGCCCTATGCCGGTCGGAAGCAGCCATATTGCTGTCCGCCCAGGGCGTGAACTGTGCGTTCAAAAGAATACAGCACCCGGAAGGAAGAACACGCAGATGGCCCAGGGGAAGCTGAACCGTCCCCCGCCGCTGCCTGACAGCAGGGATAAGATCTTGGGGGCGGTCTTGGCTGACCCGCTATGAAGAAAGTGAAATCGCCCCGAGATCGTAAAGAAGTTTCATGAATGAGGAGAGGAAGATGATTTTTCATGATTAGAAAACTGACCTTGTTTTTATTGACCGCCTGTATGCTGCTCACCTTGACCGCCTGCGGCGGGGGCACAGAGGAAGGAGAGCTCCAGTCGGCACCATCATCGCAGGGCAGCAGCAGTCAAGAGGACGATGGCGCCTCTGCTGAGGACCTGCAGCCCATCGCACTCCAGGGCGGGGTCGATCAGGAGAGTGCGGAAGCTGTGCCGCTGGATGCCAAGCTGGCAGGTAAGAGCGGTCAGGATGAGAGCCGGTGGTACGCATTTACCACAGATACAACAGAGAACGCCACATACAAGATCACAGCGGTCAATCAGACACCGGAGACCAGTGACCTGTGCCTGCGGGTCTATGACGAGTCTGGCGAGACGATCCATGACCCCCATGGCTCCCCATTAAAGGCAGGACAGAGCGGAAGAGCGGCCACACTCAGCCTGGACCTGCCGCCCGAAACCACCTATTACATCAAAATCTGGGCCGACAAGGGTGACAGCATTGACTACGCCCTTACTGTTCGAAGTCCAGAGGGACAGCTTCCGGAGAACAACACGGCGCAGCCCGGACCGGAACCGGCAGACGGTCTGGAAATCCAGGCTGCTACCAATCAGGACGACGCCCAGCTCGTCCCCTTGAACACCAAACTGGCCGGCAAAGTGAGCCAGGATAAGGCGCAATGGTATGCCTTCTCCACAAATTCCGCTGAGAATGCCACCTATAATCTAACTACGGTAAACATGACCAGAGGTACAGGCGACCTCGATCTGCGGGTCTATGATGTATACGGGGACACGCTCCACGATCCCTACGGCTCTCCGCTGCAGGCTGCGCAGAAGGGCCGGGCAGCCACACTCCGTCTGGATCTGCCGCCTGAAACCACTTATTACATTCGTATCTGGGCCGACAAGGGAGATACGATCGAATACACCCTGAACATCCAGGCGCCGGATGATCCGGCGGCACAGCGATGAGCAGGAAGGGGGAAATGATGATGAAACAGACAACTGCATGGATTCTTGCATTGATGCTCACTTTTACGCTGACCGGCTGCGGCGAGAATAATGCATCAGCTGAACCGCCTCAGGAAGAAACCGTTCAGGCCGAGGAAGTCGACTCTGCCAAGCAGCCGGACAATGGCTCGCTGACCGTGGTGTCAGACAGTCTGGAAGAAACAGCGGAACAGGGCGAAACACTCAGAGGCGGAACCAACCAAAATGACGCAGTCCTGCTGCCTCTGAACACCCGGCTGACCGGAAAAGCCACTCAGGAAGGCGGCCTGTGGTACGCTTTCACCACCGGTTCTGCAGAAAATGCAACGTACAAGATCACGGCAGTCAACAAGACTCTAGGCACCGGAAACCTTAACCTGCGGGTCTATGACGCATACGGGGAAACGATCCATGATCCCTATGGTTCTCCCCTGCAGGCTGCGCAGAAGGGCCGGGCAGCCACGCTCAGCCTGGAGTTGCCTCCCAATACGACCTATTACATCTATATCTGGTCAGAGCAGGAAGACAGCATCGAATACTCCCTGATTATTCGGGACCCGGAAGAGCAGAAAACCGGATATTCCACCGCCGGAAGTGTATCCGAGGCTGTCGGAGCTGTGTCCGGACAGGAGATCTCCGCCGGCACCAACCAGGATGACGGCGGCATGATCCCCCTGGAGGCCCAACTTTCCGGCAAAGTGAGCAATGATCTGGGCCAGTGGTTCGCCTTTACCACCAACTCGGTGGAAAATGCCACCTATGAGATCACTACTGTCAATATGACGCCCGGGACAGGGAACCTCGATCTGCGGGTCTATGATGTATATGGAAGCACTATGCACGACCCCTATGGCGCTCCCCTGCAGGCAGCACAGGACGGAACGGCGGCCACGCTCAGCCTGGAACTGCCGCCCAACACCACCTATTACATTTATATTTGGGCGGACAAGGGAGACAGCATTCAGTACACGCTCAAGATCCACGGTCCGGAGGAACCGACAGCCGAGTCTGCAACGGCTACCGTAGAGCAAGAACCCCTGGTTTTTGAGACGCCCTTTGAGCTCAACTCCACCCAGGTGATGTTTAAAGCAGAGAGCGACGCCTTTATCAATGAAGAAGCCGCCAAGGAGGCGCTGAAGCCGGTAGCCGAAGTGATTCTAGCCCATCCTGACCACAAAATCTTGTTGGCGGGCACCACGGCTACTGACGGCAGTCAGCAAGCCCGTGTGGAGCTCTCTAACCGCCGTGCCGCAGCAGTAAAAGGTCTACTGGTCAGCGCCTTCGGTGTTCCGGAGGATCAGCTGCTGACTATCGGTCTGGGTTTTGAAGCTGACCCCTTCGTCCGGGGCCAGGACCGGGACGCCAACGGCAAATTCGTAGAGAGCGAGGGAGCCAAAAACCGCCGCGTCGTAGTGATGGATGTCAACGATCCTATTGCCCAGGAACTGCTGAATTCATAACGCAGTCTGGCCGAATTCAGGATGCAGGGCGGTATGTGTCACAATCCGCCAGGCCATAAGAATGCAAGTAGGCCGAAAGAGGGCCGGCAGGAAGAATCTCCGGCTCTGTTCATCCCTTTGTTGCAGATTTCTGTTGGTTTTAGCCAGATTTACAAAAATGATGGCAAAGTCCCGGAGGCATTGCAGCGCAATGCCTCCGGGACTACTTTCGATAGCAGTCAAATCGTAGCCTTCTTTTCATGTGTGGTCTTAAAAAAAGTTTACCGCAAAAAAATTCGGAACAGCATCGGCTGCTCCCCCTCCAGATGACCGCCTTTTTATCACACACCTCCAAAAACTTCAGAAAGAGGAAAAGACGCACTCGAATACTCGAGTGCGTCTTTTCACATTGGTACGCCCGGCTGGATTCGAACCAGTGGCCTACAGAGTCGGAGTCATCAGGCGATCAAATGGGAAACCGTTGGGGCCCAGTGGTTTTGTGGGGTTTGGACAGATTTATAAGAATTTATAGAAAAACCACGGAGGCATTGCGGCACAATGTCTCCGTGGTTTTTTACAGTAGTAGTCAAATAGTAGTCTGCAAGGTACTCCTTCAACAGCCCTGCCGGCTCTTTCGCCGCATCTATCTCTGTGCTTCTGTCTCCCAGGCCATCATACGGACAGCGCGTTCCCACGCAAACCCGCCTCGCTTCAGCTTGCGTTACTATTTCCCGCATTGCAGCAATGTGTGCAGTACGTTTCCGATATCTCCGTCGATGCAGATTGCCTGCTTCTGGATCTCTTTGGGACAATATGCTTCTGCCAAGTTGATACAAGCATAGGTCGCCCTGGGATTCTGATGGGTCATGTTCCAAAAAGGATATTTGATAATCACCGGCGTATTGCCGCCGACGCCCAATTCCAGAAAGAGAAGATGCTGTCCCTGGTGGCTGCGGAGAAACGCCTCATACCGCCCTGCGGCCCCATGCCAGCCCGCATCCTCAACAAAGGTGTCATCCACCCGCAGGTTCATGGACATGGGTGCACCGCACACCGGACAATGCGGCACCAGATCGCTGGGAACCCTCAAATCCCTCTGTTGGGTGAACATTTTTCTGACGGCCGCTTCATTGTCATAAGTCTTCTGGTGGCAGGGCCTGGAGCACTGCCACAGGCCGTAGTCCCCCTGCGTGTAGAACAGCCGCTGCTTGTCAAAACCCGCTTTCTGGAAGCAGTGGTCCACATTGGTGGTCAAGACAAAATAGTCCTTGCCCCGCACCAACTGCAAAAGGTCCTGATAAACCGGCTTCGGCGGGTCCTGATACCGATTGATGTAGATGGTCCGGCTCCAGAAGGCCCACCGTTCCTCCGGTGTGGCATAGGGATAGAAACCGCCGGAATACATGTCATGGTAGCCATATTTGGCCTCAAAGTCGGAAAAATACCGGTGAAAGCGCTCCCCACCGTAGGTAAAGCCCGCCGAGGTGGAGAGGCCCGCTCCAGCCCCGATCACCACCGCGTCCGCTGTATCCTGTTCCCGTTTGAGCCGGGCGATATCATCCCAGCAGGCGCTTGTAGAGTTCACGGTCACTGTCTTTGAACACATTGAAAATCACCTCGATTTTGTCCGGGTTCTGCCGCTGCCAGTCCCGGACCGTCTCAATAGCGATCTGTGCCGCCAGCTCATTGGGAAAATGAAACTCTCCGGTGGAAATACAGCAAAAGGCCACGCTGTGCAGGCCGTTGGCCGCCGCCAGATCCAGGCAGGAGCGGTAGCAGCTGGACAGCTGTTCCCGGTCTGTTTTGGTAACGGCTCCTTCAATCATCGGCCCCACCGTGTGGAGCACATAGCGGCAGGGCAGATTGTAGGCCTTCGTGATCTTGGCCTGGCCTACGGGTTCCTCTCCCCGCTGCCCGGCCATGATCCGGGCACACTCCAAGCGCAGCTGTATTCCCGCATAGGTGTGGATGGCGTTGTCAATGCAGCCGTGGCACGGAATGTAACAGCCCGTCATGCCGCTGTTGGCCGCGTTGACAATGGCATCCACCGCCAGCGTGGTGATGTCACCCTGCCAGAGATACAGGCCGGGCCGCACCGGCGTCAGGTCCTGCAATCTGGTGACACCCCGCTGGACAAGGCGCTCTTGCAGATAGGCGTCCTGCGCACGCAGAAACTCCTTGCTGACTGGGGCCGGCGGGCGGACGTTCATCAGGCTCCGCAGCAGCCGGCGCTTGTCCGGAAGCTTCGACGGCACTCCAATGTCCTGATATTCTTTTCGTTCCGCCAGCAGACAGCGGATCAGATCATCCATCTGTTGTTCCTGGGTCATATCATCATCTCCGTTCGATGGCCCCTGCGGGACAAATTTCAAAGCAGTTCCCACAGTGCAGACAGTGTTCCTGCCGGATGACCACAGGCTTTCCAGAAATGTCGATGCACTTTTGCGGACATTTGGAATAGCACAATTTGCAACCAATACACTTGTCCGTCACGAAGTAGCCAGTTTCTTTCGCCGGTGCGCCGCCAAAGGAAAAGCTAGCCCGCTCAATGGGAAGCTGGGAGAAGTCAAACCATTCGCCGGTTCCCTCATAGATTTTGAATACCGTCAGGGCACTGCGGGAGCGTGGATCGGGATAAATCTTCTCCATATAGGGATTTCTACGGAACAGCTCCGGCAGCTTGTCAGGACCGATCTCCCGCGCTTTTCCCTGTACCGACACCGCCACGCAGGACAGAGTATTGTCTCCCTTCATGGCGGTGAAGGCAATATTTTCATTGGCTTTCAGCCGGTCATAAAAGTTTTTTCCCTTTGCTGTCAGGAAGTAAAGCCCGTTTTCATCATAATCCATCATGTCAATGGCACAGGTAACGGGCCGCCCATAGCCATCCACAGTAGCAAAGGCAGAAGAATGAATTTGATTTACAATCACAACAAAGTAATCCTGGACATTCATCTGACATCCTCCGTATGAAGACAGGTTCAGCCCTGCAAGCCAGCGGCCCCCAGGGCTTCTCCCCTATTTACAGATCGTACTCCTTGGACGGGTTACCGGAGAAGTCGGCGATCACCGCATGGGCATTCTTCAGGTAGAACACCTCGAAGATGGGATTGGTGGCTTCCCCGTACTGCCCCTTGACGATGGGGTTCCGGATGCACATCTCCTTGGCGGCCATGTTATTTTCAAAGACCGCCTCACCGTTCAGACGAATCCATGCATAGGACGGGCTGGAAACCGAGATTTCAATATTGGGATTGGCCTGCATGTCCTTGTAGACATCCTTGGTGTTGTTGGTACAGAACCACAGCTTGCCGTCCATCTCGCCGGAAAACATGAAGGGGCGGCACTTGGCCTTGCCGTCACGGCCCACAGTGGCCAGATACTGTACGGGATTTTCCTGCAAAAAGGTTACGACTTCATTCATGATAAATACCTCCTGGTGTTGAATGTGACTTTTGGGATTGCAATTTTCACCTTGCAGGATTATCATACTTTCATAAGTATCGATTGTAAAGTAAGCACTTTAGCCGATCTGGTGGGCCACGGCGACACGGGCTTCCTGGAGCGCACCTACTGCCACCCGCAGCAGGCCCAGAAGGAACAGGCCGCTGATACCATGCGCACGGTGCTCCGCCCTGACGGCAGCCCTATCTTCAACCTGGCAGCAACGTGTATGGCAAAGCGGCGGGGCGCGTGATTGTCGCTTTCGTAGAAAAATCGGTTTTGCAAAAGTTGTGATGGCTTTTGGCGGT
>PPYE01662049.1_pt1 | contig 21614 bp, 18 predicted proteins | sample 1559881 | NCBI WGS metagenome assembly PPYE01 (sample SAMN08240022, study PRJNA423297) | Human gut metagenome, whole genome shotgun sequencing project.
AGTTTTGAATTTCCATTCCGCACAGGAATTATGGGACTTTGAACTCTATTCCTGTTGCACTTAGTTTGACAATTCACTTAAACACTATGCAGCCAGCTCATTGTGCCGGTGGGAAGAATTCTTTATACTTTAAGAAAAGGTTCAGGTTTTACAGGTCTGTTCAAGCCTGTGCCATTTCGAGAGGAAAGAAGGATCGCTATGAAAAAGGTTGTTTCCCTTGCGCTGGCCCTGGTCATGATGCTGGGTCTGTGCGCCTGCGGCGGCGGTTCCGCCGCGCCGGAAGAGGAGGACCACTCCGACGCCATCCGTCTGGCGGTACAGTCCGAGGCGGCTGTGGAGTGTATGTTCAGTTATGCCAACGTGAAGAACGTCCTGGCCTCTGTGACCAACACCGATGACAACGGCGACGGCACCTATGAGGTCAATGGCTACATCACCGTGATCGACGACTACGGCGACCGCTACAAGGCCAAGTTTGACGCCACCGTCTCTGTGGACGAGGATGGCGACGCCGACTGCGACAGCTTCAGCATGGAGACCCCCACCCGGGAGTGATACTTCCAATCCCTTCAAAACAAAGACGTGCTGCATAGCAGCACGTCTTTGTTTTTGTTCTGTTATTCTGTTATCGCTGGTCCAGGGGCACGAAGGGCCGCATGGGAGCCACCGCCTTGTAGGCGGGACGGATGATGCGGTTGCCCGGCTGGTAGACCTCCTCGATGCGGTGGGCGCACCAGCCCACGATACGGGCCACGGCGAACAGGGGGGTGTACAGCTCCTGGGGGATGCCCATCATCTTGTACACCATGCCGGAGAACAGGTCCACATTGGCGCACACCACCTTGTCCTCCCCCTTGACGGAGAGAAGCACCTCGGGGGTGAGCCGCTCCACCGTCTCGTACAGCTCGAACTCGTCCAGCATCCCCTTGGTCTCAGCCAGCTTCTTGGCGAACTTCTTGAGGATGACGGCACGGGGGTCGGAGATGGTGTAGATGGCGTGGCCCATGCCGTAGATCAGGCCCGACTTGTCGCCGGCTTCCTTCCGCAGCAGCTTGCCCAGGAAGGCGCGCACCTCGTCCTCGTCCTTCCAGTCCTTTACCGCGTCCTCGATGTAGCCGAACATCTCCATGACCTTCTTGTTGGCGCCGCCGTGGCGGGGGCCCTTCAGGGAGCCTACGGCAGCGGCGATGGAGGAGTAGAAGTCGGTGCCGGAGGAGGAGAGCACCCGGCAGGCGAAGGCAGAGTTGTTGCCGCCGCCGTGCTCGGCGTGGAGCACCAGGCACAGGTCCAGCAGCCGGGCCTCCTGCTCGGTGAACTGGTTGTCGTGGCGGACGGAGTAGAGGAAGTTCTCCGCCACGCTCAGCCCCGGCTGGGGCCGGTGGAGGTAGAGGGACTCGTCGTCATAGTAGTGGCGCTTCACGGCGAAGGCGTGGGCCACGATGACGGGCACCCGGGCGATGAGCTGGATGGCCTGCCGCAGCTGATTGGACAGGGACATATCGTCGGGGTTGTCGTCATAGGAGTACAGGGCCAGCACCGAGCGGGCCAGCTTGTTCATCACGTCGGGACTGGGGGCCTTGATGATCATGTCCTCGGTGAACATATGGGGCAGGGTGTGGTTGTCGGTGAGCATCTGCTGGAAGGCGGTGAGCTGCTCCCGGGTGGGCAGGGTGCCGAACAGCAGCAGATAGGCGGTCTCCTCAAAGCCGAAGCGGTTCTCCCGCACAAAGCCGTCCACCAGCTCCTCCACGTCGATGCCCCGGTAGATCAGCTTGCCGGGGGCGGGGAAGCGCTCACCGTCCTGGAGGTAGTAGCCCAGCACGTTGCCGATCTGGGTGACGCCCGCCATGACGCCGGTGCCGTCGGCGTTGCGCAGGCCCCGCTTGACCCGATAGCGCTCGTAATATGCCGGGTCGATCTGGTTATGTTTGCGATATTCCTGACATAGACTCTCTATGAAGTCCATGGATGTTCCCTTCTCGGCGTTTTGCATTTCCAGCCTCTCCTTTGCCCAAATTCTTTTACACGGTATTGTACAACCATTTTGCGGCACAGTCAATATGGAAAGTAAACGAAGTAAAAATTGAAATGGAATGAATCATAACTTGCAAAAAGAGGGGATGGTGTTTCCGATGAGACAGGTGGCGGCGGTTGCCCTGGCCCTGCTGCTGGCCCTATTTCTGCTGCCGCTGCTGCTGGTGCCCCAGGGGGAGGGAGCCCTGCCGGTGGAGAGCGGCAGCCTGCCCATCGACCGCACGGTGGTCACGCCGGAGCCGGCCCTGGACAGCGCCCAGCAGGTAAAGGTAAAGCGGTCTGACGGCACGGTGGAGACTATGGCCCTGGACGACTACCTGTGGGGGGTGGTGGCCGCCGAGATGCCTGCCGCCTTTGAAAGCGAGGCCCTGAAGGCCCAGGCGGTGGCCGCCCGTACTTATACCTATTCCAAAATGGAGCGGGACACCGCCGGTCACCCGGAGGCCGACCTGTGTACCGACGTGAACTGTTGCCAGGCCTACCGCACCCGGGAGGATGCCGCCGCCAGCTGGGGAACCAACGCCCAGATGTACACCGACAAGATCGCCGCCGCCGTGGCGGACACCGACGGGGTGGCGGTACTCTATGAGGGCAGCCCCATTCAGGCCGTCTTTTTCTCCTCCGCCGACGGGCGGACGGTGGACGCGGTGGAGGTGTGGGGCAATTCGGTGCCCTATCTCACCGGAGTGGACAGCCCCGAGGGGGAAGAGGTGCCCAACTACCACTCCAACGTCACCCTGACGGCGGAGGAATTTAAAACCAAGCTGTTGGCCAAGTATCCCGGGGCGGACCTGTCGGGGGACCCGTCCGGCTGGTTTTCCCATACCGTGTCTAACTCCGCCGGGGGCGTGAGCAGCGTGGACGTGGGGGGCGTCACCGTCAGCGGACAGGAGCTGCGTACCCTCTTCTCCCTGCGCTCCACCAGCTTTACCGTGTCCGCCGGGGCGGAGGGAGTGACCTTTTCGGTCACCGGCTACGGCCACGGAGTGGGCATGAGCCAGTACGGGGCCAACGCCCTGGCCCAGGAGGGCAAGAGCTATGAGGAGATTTTAAAGTGGTACTACACCGGCGTGGAGGTGGAACAGTATACGCCTGGACAACCCTGAAAGGGTTGTCCAGGCGTATTTCTATGCCGTCAGTTGTTGGATGTTGGTCTCGTTCAGCTCATACCATACTGCGTCCGCTTTTTGGTCCTGGGCCGAACAGGCGGCCTCATACTCGGTCTGGGAGACGGGCCGGCCATCCACTTCAAAGGCTTTGGGCTCCCAAGCCTCCATCTCACAGCGGATGTGCTTTTCCAGGGTAAGGCCGTCTTCCCCGAAGCGGGCGGAAGCAATGCCGTCCTCCGTGCCGGCGGTATAAGAGTAAGTAAACGTACCGTCGGTTTTCAGATACCAGAAGGTGCGCCAGTGGCTGGGATAGCCCATGATCTCGTTCCCCTCCTGACGTAAAACCACATAGCCCCCCATGTCATTGGCCACGTCGGTGACCTGGAGGACCACCTCCCGGCTTCCGTCGCCGTCCAGGTCCAGAACGGCAAACTCCGTTACAGAGGCATAGGAGCTGTAGGGACTGAAGGCAAGTGGGATGTCAGGGAGAAGGGTGGGAACTTCCTGGCCGGAGCCGTCCACACAGAGGAAGGGAGCCTGTCCCAGCAGGACATCCTGATAGGGACTTTTCCCGCTGTCTGCAAAGCAGACATAGGGAAGGGAGACGCCGGACTCCATCCAGCCCTCCCCAATGGACCAGGCCGCTTCGCCGTTCTCCGGCTCGGACACCTGGTCCAGGGTCACCAAAAAGCCTTCCGTCGACGGATCAAATCGGTATTGGTGCCACTCCGTCCGCCCCGCGCCGCTGGAGCCGCAGTGGCAGAGGATGTTGTCCTCACGCACCACATACAGGCTCCGCTCCCAGCCCTCCACCGCCAGGACGGGCTGGCCGTCCGCCAGGGTGTAGATGGCAAAGACATAGCCCTGGTCCAGATTCCAGATGTCGCCGCCCACCCAGCCCAGCAGCAGCTCCTCCGAGCCGTCTCCGTCCAAGTCCCGGCGGACATAGCCGGTCCGGTCCAGCAGGCTGTCTGTGTCATCCGTCTGCAGCCAGTAGGGACTGGTGAGAATGAGGGGCAGCTCCGGCCAGGCCTCCGGGTCGGCCTGATAACGGTCCGCCGCATCTTCGCGGCCCAGTGACAGGGCCGCCGCATACCGGGCCAGCAGGGAGGCGTAGGGGTCGGTTTCGGCGGCGGGCTCCGGGTCGGCGGCAGGCTCCGGGTTGGCGGCGGGCTGCTCACTCAGATCCACCCTCCCGCAGGCGCAGCAGGCGACTGCCAGCCCCAGCACCAGAGCGAGACAGATTGCGGCCCTGCCCGGCCTGCGATAGCCCTTGATCCCCAGCAGCCGGGCTTTCAGCCGCTTCCCCTCCTGACAGAGGGGGGCGGCCATCCAGGGGGCCGTCCTCTTGGGCCCGGCGGCCAGCAGCAACAGCAGATCCCCATAGGCCATCCGCTGCTCCGGCTCCAGGGCGCGAACCACCGCCTCGTCGCAGGACAGCTCGCAGTCCAGGGCGATGCGCCGCCCCATCCAGTGGACCAGGGGATTGAACCAGTGGAGGCTGGCCGCCAGCACCACCAGCCATTTGTAGCAGATGTCCCACCGCCGGGCATGGGTCAGCTCGTGGCGGAGGGCGGCAGACAGGGCCTGCCCGTGGAGGGACGGCCCGCCTTGGGGCAGGACGATCACCGGACGAAAGACCCCCAGAAGCATGGGAGCGTCCACCCGGCTGCTCTGGGCCAGCCTCACCCGGCCGCTGTGGCCCAGCCCCTCAAACAGGGCCAGGGCCTCCGCGGTTGGCGGGGCGAGAGAGGCGCGGACCCGGCGGGAAAAGCGGGCATAGGCGGCGATGTGCCAGAGGAAGAAGCCCGCCCCCACCGCCAGCCACAGGGACACCAGCGCGCCGGGGAGGGAGACTGCCGGGGCGGAGGGCTGGGTTATCTCCGGTTGCTCCACCGTGATCGGCTCCGACGGCGGAGTAATGGGAGCGGTCTGTGTGTCTGTCTGATCCTGCCGGTCAGGAAGGACGGTTTCCTGCCGGACCATCTCCTGGGTAGGCTGAGGGAGCTGGGGCAGGGTGATGCCATAGCCGAAGGGGATTAGAAAGCGGAGCAGCACCGCCAGCCAGAGATAATAGGAGACGGCCCTGGGCACCCTGTTTCCCGTCACGGGGCGCAGGAGCAGTACAAGCACGCACAGCAGGGAACCGGACAGGGTGAGGGAGAGCAGGGTAAGCAGTACCTCTTTCATGTGGATTCCTCCTGATGGAACAGGGCGGACAGCTCGGCGATCTCCGCCTGGCTCAGCTGGCCGTCGGACAGCAGGGAGGCCACCAGCTTTTTGGCACTGCCGTTGAACACCTGGTCCACCAGGTGGCGGGCGGACCAGCGGCCATATTGGGCCTGGGTGATGACCGCCCGGTACATTCCCCGGCGCTCCAGCTGAACAGCCCCCTTTTCGCACAGACGGCGCAGCAGGGTCTTGACGGTGGAGTCCTCCCAGCCGCACCGGGCGGACAGAATGCGGCGCAGCTCCGACAGCGGCGCCGGCTGGGGCAGGCTCCACAGGGCCTTCATAACCTCCAGCTCGGCATCCTGGATCTTTTCAGCACCAATACACATAGCGGCCTCCTTAAAAGTTTACTGTTGTAGCCTAAATAAAGATTACAATAGTAAACTTTATTTGTCAAGGGGTTTCCGCAGCGCGGGGAAAAATTTGATGGGCTGCCTAAAAATTTTTCAGCCTGGATGGGTCAACGGCGTTGTCAAAAATAAGACCTTTTGGTATAATATCAAATTGGAAAGGTGGGTTACACCTCTTCCAAATATGACGTAAAGTGAGAGATCGCACATGAACACACGGTATGACGTTGCCATTCTGGGCTGCGGCGAAGCCGGTATTTTCGCCGGGTACGAGCTGATGCACCGCAACCCCGGCCTCAAGGTGGTGGCCCTGGATCAGGGGGCCGATATCTATACCCGCAGCTGCCCCATTGTGGCGGGCAAGGTGAAGGAGTGCGTCCACTGCAAGGTGTGCGGCACCATGTGCGGTTTTGGCGGCGCCGGCGCCTTTTCCGACGGCAAATATAACTTCACCACCGCGTTCGGCGGCTGGCTCACCGACTTCATGCCCAAGGAAGAGGTCATGCGCCTCATCGACTATGTGGACTCCATCAACATGAAGCACGGCGCCACAGACAAGGTGTTCTCCACCGATACCCCGGCGGCCCGTGCCCTGGAGAAGCGGGCCCTGGAGCACGACCTTCATCTGCTCCAGGCCCGGTGTAAGCACCTGGGTACCGAGAACAACCTGAAGATCCTGCAGAGCATCTATGAGGAGTGCCGCAAGGGTGTGGAGTTCCATTTCAACACCGCTGTCACCAAGATCATGGATCTGAAGGGGGAGGGCTACCGCCTCATCACCGAGAAGGGCGACGAGATCGACTGCACCTGGCTCATTGCCGGTCCCGGCCGCTCCGGTGCCGAGTGGTTCTCCAACCAGTGCAAGGACCTGGGCATCCAGCTCATCAATAACCAGGTGGACATCGGCGTGCGGGTGGAGCTGCCCGCCAAGGTCTTTGAGCACATCACCGACGTGGTGTACGAGTCCAAGCTGGTCTACCGCACCAAGCAGTATGGCGATCAGGTGCGTACCTTCTGCATGAATCCCTACGGCCATGTGGTGGCCGAGAGCGTGGAGGGCATCAACACCGTCAACGGCCATTCCTATTCCGACCCCGCCCTCCAGAGCGAGAACACCAACTTCGCCCTGCTGGTGTCCAACCGGTTCACCCAGCCCTTCAACGAGCCCTACCGCTACGGCAAACACATTGCCTCCCTGTCCAATATGTTGGCCGGCGGCGTGCTGGTCCAGCGCTTCGGCGATTTGGTCAGCGGCATCCGCACCAACGAGCACCGGATGAGCAAGTCCTTTGTCCGGCCCACCCTCACCGCTGCTGTCCCCGGCGATCTGTCCCTGGCCCTGCCCAAGCGGCAGCTGGACGATATCATCGAGATGATCTACCAGCTGGATAAGATTGCCCCCGGTACTGCAAACTATGACACCCTGCTCTATGGCGCTGAGGTGAAGTTCTACTCCGCCCGGCTGGCCCTGTCCGGCGAGCTGGAGACCTCTCTGCCCGGCTTCTTTGCCGTAGGCGACGGCGCGGGCGTCACCCGCGGCCTGGCTCAGGCAGGCGCCTCCGGCGTGAAGGCGGCCCAGGTGATTCTGGAGCGGCTGAAGTAAGAACGGCCCAGAGGGGGCCAGGCCGCATAAAACTGCCGTTTACGGCATTACCCGAAGCAAAGCCCAGCGCAGCGGGTTTGCTTCGGAAAGGAGGAGCAAGGGAGCGGACGTAGCTTTGGCCGCTTTGAGGGCCGAAGCGGAGGGAAGCGGACTTTGCGACGACGCGGCCCAGGCAGGTGCCTCCGGCGTGAAGGCAGCCCAGGTGATTCTGAACCGGCTGAAATAAGCGGAACAAAAAAACAGCTGCAAGCCATTGGCTTGCAGCTGTTTTTTAATTTGTTATGCAGCAGAGACGCCGGTGTCGGGCAGATGGTTTTCCTCCGGCTTCTTTACCAGGAAGGCCAGCCGCTTACAGAAGAACCGGGAGATGTAGCCCACCGTCAGGGCGCACACTACGGTGCCCTCCCGCAGGCCGTACACAGCTCCCAGATCCAGCAGGGACAGCAGGGTGGCGGCGGCCACCATGGTCAGGTCGAAGCCGGTCTTGGTTTTGCCGAAGTCCCAGTGGAACTCCTGGCTGCACACCCGCACAAAGCCCTCGCAGGGGAGGATGAGCACGTTGGGAATGACCTCCAGAGCCACGCCCAGGCCCAGACAGGTACAGCCCATCAGCAGTATCACCCAGTGGCTGGCGTAGGACTGGGGCACCAGACCGCCCAGCAGCCCCATCCACAGGTCGATGCAGCAGGAGAAGAGGAAAGTAAAGGGAACCTGGAGCAGCTGGATGGGCCGGAACTTCTTGCGCAGGATCAGGATCTGGCCGCCCAGCATGACGCAGTTCACCACAAAGGTGAAGGTACCCAGGGAGATGCCGGGGAACACATAGGTGAGCACATAGGCCAGGCTGGATACCGCAGAGGTGCCCATTCCGGCCAGGGTGATCAGAGAGATGCCAAGGGCCGAGCACAGGATGCCTGCCAGAAAGATCAGATAGCGCCGGAGCAGACCGGAATGAGACATTGCACACGCCTCCAAAAAACTATTTTTTAGTACTAAAAATAGTTTAGCACGGTGAAAAGGAGGGTTCAAGAGACATCTTCACCAAATAAAAAAGGAAATTTTTTGTGGAATTAACAAGAGGATGGCGCAAAACAGCAACAATAATTCAGGCGTGCCGCCCAAATCAGCGGCACGCCTGAATTTCAGGATTCTTTTTTGTGGCCGGTGTGTTCCTCTTCCTCCTCCGGCGGGGGAGAGAGTTTGGTCACGGTGGCCCACTCTACCCGGCGTTCTGACAGCTCCTCCACCCGGATGTGCAGGCCGTAGATGTTCACCTCAGGGTGGCTGCCGTCCTCGGGAATGACGGAGAGCTGGGCGTACACCAGCCCGCCCAGAGTTTCCGATTCCTCCTCTTCCGGCATTTCCATGCCCAGAGCGTCGAAGAGCTCTTCCAGCTCGGCGGAGCCGGCCACCCGCCAGCGGTCCTCCCCCAGGGGGATGATCTCCAGGTCCTCCTGAGGATCGAATTCGTCGTAGATGTTGCCCACGATTTCCTCCAGCAGGTCCTCCATGGTGACCAGTCCGGCGGTGCCGCCGTACTCGTCCACCACAATGGACAGGTGGACCTTTTTGCTCTGCATATCCCGGAACAGCAGGTCGGTACGCACCGACTGGGGCACGAAGTAGGGGCGGCGGAGCAGCTCCCGCAGAGGCTTGGGCTGGGGCTTGCGGGCGTTGATGAGCCACTCCCGGGTGGAGAGGATACCGATGATGTCGTCGGCGTCCTCCTCGTAGACGGGGAAGCGGGACAGGCCGGATTCCTCAATGGCCTTTTCGATCTTCTCCGGGGTATCCTCCGCCCGCAGCATGACCATGTCGGTGCGGTGGACCATCACGTCGGCGGCGGTCATATTGTTAAACTCGAAAATATTTTCGATCATTTCCTTCTCTTCGGTCTCAATAGCACCCTTCTCCTCACTCAGGTCGATAAGTATACGCAGCCCCTCCTCGGATACCTCCTTATCCTCATCATTGGGATTGATGCGGAAGAGCCACAGGACGGCGTTGGTGGAGATGGTAAGCAGCCAGATCAGCGGGCGCATGACGGTGGCCAGCAGACTGACCACACCGCAGGAAAAACGGGCCACCGCTTCGCTCTTTTTCATGGCCACCCGCTTGGGTACCAGTTCGCCAAAGACCAGAGTAAAGAAGGAGAGGATCACAGTGACCACGATCACAGACAGGGTACGAACCGTGGCCACCACAGGCCCGGTCAGCGCGAACGTGGATACCGCCCACTGGGTAAGGGGTCCGGCCAGATTGTCGGCGGCAAAGGCAGACCCCAGGAAACCGGCCAGGGTGATGCCGATCTGGATGGTGGAGAGAAACCGGGTGGGCATCTCTACGATCCGGAGCAGCTTGGCTGCCTTGCGGTCGCCGCCTTCGGCCTGCTTGCGGATAAGTGCCTCGTTTAATGAGATTACTGCGATCTCAGTGGCAGCAAAGTAGGCGTTGATGGCAATGAGTATGACCTGAAGAAGTAGTTGAGGCCATATGGATGACAAAATAAATTCCCCCTTAAATATATTGATCATGGAACCAGTATAACACACCGCTGAAAAAAATCCATAAGATTGCGGAAAAAAGTTGGTATCCATGTTATAATAATCACGCGTGTCGTACCTGGGGATAGGATAGTTCCTCAGCCCCAGAAAGAGCGAGGCCCCCTGTGCCGGGGACCGATGGAGTGTGAAAGAGATGGAGACAAAGAAGGTACCGGCCTGGCTGGAGCATCCGGCCGCCTTTGTAAAATGGCTGATCTTCGCGGGGATCAGCGGCCTGCTGTGCGGCGGGGTGGCCACCGCCTTTTACTATGCCTTTTCCTCGGTCACAGACCTGCGCCATGCCAATCCCTGGCTGATCTGGCTGCTGCCGGTGGGCGGTCTGGCGATTGTGCTGCTCTACCGGGTGTGCGGCATGGAGGGGGACCGGGGCACCAACTTCGTGCTGGCGGCGGTGCGGGAAAACCAGCCCCTCCGGCTGCGTACCGCCCCCCTGGTCTTTGTGTCCACCGTTATCACCCATTTGGTGGGTGGTTCCTCCGGCCGGGAGGGAGCCATCCTCCAGATTGGCGGATCTATCTCCTCCAAAGTAGGTCGGTGGATGCGCCTGGACGACAAGGACAGCCGTATCATCACCATGTGCGGAATGTCGGCGGCTTTTTCCGCCCTCTTCGGCACCCCTCTGACTGCCGCCATGTTTTCTATGGAGGTCACCAGTGTGGGAGTGCTCTATTATGCCGCCATCGTGCCCTGTGTTCTCTCCTCCATCATCGGCCTGTGGATGGCCCAGCATTTCGGTGTGCCTCCCACCGCCTTTACCCTGGAGGGCATCCCCAACCTGAGCGCCGTCACCCTGCTGCAGGTCATCGGTATGGGCATCCTCTTTGCCCTGCTGTCCATTTTCTTCTGCCGGCTGATGCACGCCGCCCCCAAAATCTATGACAGAGTTCTGCCCAACCATCTGGTGCGGGCGGCGGTGGGCGGCACTCTGGTCATCGCCCTGACCTATGTGATCTGGATCTGGGACCCTGGTACTTACGACTACAACGGAGCGGGAGAGGCTATCATCCATGCCGCCATCGGGGGAAACGCCCGGCCGGAGGCGTTCTTCTTTAAAATGCTCTTTACCACCATCACTCTGGGGGCAGGGTTTAAGGGCGGCGAGATTGTGCCGGTGTTCTTCACCGGAGCCACCTTCGGCTGCACTGTGGCCCCCTTCCTGGGGCTCCACCCCTCCTTCGGGGCGGGACTGGGGATGGTGTGCGTGTTCTGCGGCGTCACCAACTGCCCCATCACCTCCCTGCTGCTCTCTCTGGAGCTCTTTGCCGGGGACAGCCTGGGGATGTTTACCGGCCAGAGCCTGTGCCTCTTCGCGGTGTGTCTGGCGGTGTCCTATATGCTGTCCGGCTATTATGGGCTGTACAGCGAGCAAAAAATCGTATATAGTAAACTGCGGCCCGAATTCATCGACAAAAAGGCCAACCAGGACCACTGAGTTTCTGGACCCATACAAAGGAGAAAACATATGCTGCGATTTGATCATTTTAATTTCAATGTTCTGGACCTGAACCGGTCCCTGGACTTTTACCGTGAGGCTCTGGAGCTGGCGCCGGTGGCGGAAAAGGATGCCGAGGACGGCTCCTTCAAGCTGGTCTACCTGGGGGACGGGGAGACCGGCTTCCGGCTGGAGCTGACCTGGCTGAGGGACCGGACTGAGCCCTACGACCTGGGGGAGCAGGAGTTCCACCTGGCCTTTGTCACCGACCGCTTTGACGAGCTGCTGGAGCGGCACAAGGCCATGGGCTGCGTGTGCTTTGAAAACCCGGCCATGGGCATCTATTTCATTGAAGATCCCGACGGATACTGGATCGAGATCGTTCCCGGAAAGGAATAAGGACATGCGCAAGACCGTAACGGGAGGCCGCCTGGCCTATGCCGATCTGCTGCGGGCTGTGGCCATGCTGGCGGTCATTATAGTCCACCTGGCAGGCTCCCAGCTGGGCAACGTGCCGGTGGGCTCAGCGGAATTCCATGTGCTGAACGCCTACGACGGGCTGACCCACTGGTGTGTGCCCGTCTTTATTATGCTGTCAGGGATGTTCCTGCTGGACCCCAAGCACAGCCTCTCCCTCTCCAAGCTGTTTTTCGGCCATATTCTGCGGATGCTGGTGGCCCTGGCGGTGTGGGGGACGGCCTATGCCCTGGTAACCCAGGTATCGGCGGCAGGGCTGAGCTGGGAGAGTGTGAAAGCGGCCCTCTGGCAGGTGCTCCAGGGCAAGACCCACTTCCACTTGTGGTTTTTGTATATGATTGTGGGCCTGTACCTCATCACTCCCATTCTCCGGGCCTTTGTGCGGGGGGCCAGCCGGGCGGACTTCCACTGGTTCTTCCTGCTGTGCTTTGTGTTTGCCAACCTGCTGCCCACCCTGCTGCGGCTGCGGCCCAGTCAGACGGTGAGCCTGTGGGTGAACAGCCTGGATCTCCACCTGGTGCTGGGCTATGTGGGTTACTATGTGCTGGGTTACTATCTGAAAACCTACACCATCAGCCGGGCGGCGGAGTATCTCATCTACATCCTGGGCATCCTGGGGGCGGCAGTCACCGTGGGCGGTACCGCCTGGCTGTCCCAGCAGCGGGGCGTCTTTGCCCAGACCCTCTACAACTATGACAGCCCCAATATCGCGCTGATGAGCGTGGCTGTCTTTGTATTCTTCCGCTATGTACTGGGCGTCAGCGAGGAGCGCTCCCGCCGCCAGCGGATGAGTTCGGTGGCCCAGGTGTCCTTTGGGGTGTACCTGATCCATGTCTTTTTCCTCATCCTGCTGGACCGGCTGAACATCACCGTTCTCGCCATTCCGCCGGTGCTGGCGGTGCCCGCCCTGACGGCGGCGGTATTCCTGTGTTCCTTCGCCGTGGCCTGGCTCATCTCCAAGATCCCCCTGGTGGGGCGCTACCTGACTTAAAGGAGGCAACTGAGTGCTCTTTTCCAGTTCCGTATTTCTTTTTCTGTTCCTGCCCCTGGTGCTCATCATCTACTATGTGCCCCTGCGCCGGTTCCGGCAGGCACAGAATGTATTCCTGCTGTTGGCCTCCCTGGGCTTCTATGCCTGGGGCGAGCCCTGGTTTGTGCTGGTGATGATAGGCTCCATTGTGATTAACTACTTCTTCGGCCTGTGGGTAGATTGCAACAAGCGGCGGGAAAGATCCTGCAGGGTCCCCATTTTGCTGGCCCTGCTGATCAATTTGGGTGTTCTGTTTGTATTTAAATACCTGATGTTTACTCTGGGTATTCTAAATGGCCTGGGGGCCAGCTTTGTGATCCCGGTAATCGAACTGCCCATCGGCATTTCCTTCTTTACCTTCCAGGCCCTCAGCTATGTGCTGGACGTCCATCGGGACCGGGGAAAGGTGCAGCGTTCCCCTCTGAAGGTGGGACTGTACATCTCTTTCTTTCCCCAGCTTATTGCCGGCCCCATCGTCAAATATGAGACGGTGGCCGACCAGATCGACAACCGGAAGGAGAGCTGGGAGGACTTCTCCGCCGGCTGCGCCCGGTTTGTTGTAGGCCTGGGCAAGAAGGTGCTGCTGTCCAATCAGCTGGCCATCATCGCCGACCGGGCCTACGGTATGGCGGGAGATGGACTGACCACCTCCTTTGCCTGGCTGGGAGCGGTGGCTTACATTCTTCAGCTGTACAACGACTTCTCCGGCTACTCGGACATGGCCATCGGCCTGGGCAGGATGTTTGGATTCCACTTTCTGGAGAACTTCAATTATCCCTTTGCTGCCACCTCTCTGGCCGGCCTGTGGCGGCGGTGGCACATCTCCCTGGCCACCTGGTTTCGGGACTATGTATATATCCCTCTTGGGGGCAGCCGGGTGGACAGCAAGGCCAAACTGATCCGCAACATCTTCATGGTTTGGCTGTGCACCGGCATCTGGCACGGAGCCAACTGGACCTATCTGGCCTGGGGCATGGTCAACTTTGCCATGCTCATGCTGGAGAAATACGGCGGCCTGGGCCGTGGATGGCCCAAGTTCTTCCAGTGGCTCTACCCTCTGGCGGTCTTTCTGCTCACCTGTGTGTTCTTTCGTTCGGACAGCATTGGCGCGGCCCTGCAGTATTTCCAGGCCATGTTCGGCTTCGGGGCCGGGCTGGGGGACGGGCTGACCGTGCTCTATCTCACGGAGTGCTGGCTGCCCCTGCTGGCTGCCGTGGTCTTTGCGGCTCCGGTGGCGCCCAGGCTGCGGGACTGGGTCGGCAAGCGCAACTGTGTGGCGCTGGATATTGGCTACGCCCTGCTTATTGCCGGGGTGTTCCTGGTGTCGGCCAGCTTTATCATTAAGGGCACCTATAATCCCTTCATCTACTTCAACTTCTGACAAGGAGCGGCCCAATGAAACGACGCAATACCATAACCGCCTGCCTGTTCCTGCTGCTGATGGCGGGGGGCTTCGTGCTGCTGCTCACCTCCTTTTTGGGGCGGGAGGGCAGCTTTGAGGCCCTGCTCAAAACCTTTGCCAAGGACAAGGATGTGACTGCCTTCCTGGCCCAGGCGGAGACCGCCGTCAATCAGGATCTGGACCGGGACCATCTGTTCATCCAGCTTTACGGCGGCATCCAGCGCATCACCGGCCGCAGGATGGTGGAGGACGCGGTGGATGAAAACACCGTGGTCAAGCTGTCCACCGGGGCGCTGAACTTCGTCAAGCCGGACAGCACCGCCCAGCCTGCGGAGAGCGTGGAGGCCAACGCCGCCGCTACGGCCGATCTGGCCCAGGCGCTGGAGGAGCAGGGCATTCCCTATCTCTTTGTGATGGCGCCCCAGAAGATCCAGCGGGGGCAGGACCTGCTGCCTGTAGGCATGGCGGAGAACGGAAACTCCACTGCCGATGCCTTCCTGGAGGAACTGGATCAGTCGGGGACCAGCTATTTCGATCTGCGGCCCTTCTTTGAGAGCAATGGTATCTATTCCGGCTGGTTCTTCAATACCGACCACCACTGGAAGCCGGAGGCCGCCTTCTTTGCCTGGCAGAACCTGGCCCAGCTGCTGGACCACAACTATGGGTTCGTCACCCCATCCTATCTTACCGACCCCTCCAACTGGTCCACCGCGGTGCTGGAGGATTTCTTCCTGGGCAGCCAGGGCAAGCGGGTGGGGTCCCTCTACGCCGGGGTGGACGATTTCACCATCTACACCCCCAAATTTGAGACCAATCTTACCTATGCCAGCACCGACGGCGGCTTTGAGCGCACCGGCCCCTTCAACCAGTCGGTGTGCTTCCCCGAGCGGGTGGAGCAGATGGACTGGTTCAACGGCAACCCCTACACCTACTACTCCGGCGGCGACTACGGCATGGCCACCATGACCAACCACAACAACCCCAACGGACCCAGGATCGTGCTGCTGCGGGAGTCCTTCTCCTGCGCGCTGGCCCCCTTCCTGGCCCTGTCCTGTTCGGAGCTGACCACCATCGACCTGCGCTACTACCAGGGGGATCTGATGGAGACCCTTGAGGCGCTGGAGCCCGATCTGGTGATGACCATGTATGCCGCCAGCTCTACCAGCCTGGAGAATATGTTTGCTTTTGAAGGAACGGAGTGAACCAAGTGGAACTGAGTGAGCGCAGGCCCTCCCTGCGGCGGCTGGACTATCACTATATTGCCATGCAGGCGGGCTTCTGGGCTATGTTTGCCGCCATTGTGGCCTACCAGACCGCCCTGCTGCTGGAGCGGGGCTTCTCCAACAGCGAAGCGGGACTGATGACGGCGGTGCGCTGTCTGGCGGGCATCGTGTTTCAGCCCCTGCTGGGAGGCTTTGCTGACCGGCATCCCCGCATTCCCCTGAAGTATATCGTGGGCCTGTCCCTGCTCATCTCGGTGGCGGCGGGGGCCTGGTACTGGCTGTCCCCCGGCATGGGCCTGTGGGAGACCACCCTGGTGTGGGTGGTCATCGGCGGCCTGGAGGTGTCCTCCTACCCTCTGATGGACGCCATGGCGGTGCAGTTCATCAATGAGGGTATGCCCATCCGCTACAGCCTGGGCCGGGGCATCGGCTCCCTGGCCTACGCGGTGGTGTGCGTGGTGCTGGGCTTTCAGGCGGGCCGGATGGGCATGGAGAGCACCCTGCTCACCCATCTGGCCCTGGTGGTGCTGGAGATCCTGCTGGTGGTCACCTACCCGGCTTACCGGGGCAAGGGTGGACCGGCCGGGGAGGAGGGCCCCAAGCCCCAGTCCGCTCTGTCCCTGCTGCGGAGCAATCCCTGCTTTACCCTGATGCTGGTGGGGGTGTTCCTGGGCCTTACCGGCATCATGCCTCTGTCCAACTTCCTGGTGAACATCGTCAACAGCCGGGGAGGCACCGACTCCGACCTGGGTATTGCCCTCTTCCTGATGGGAGCCTCCGAACTGCCCACCGCCTTCTTCTTCCAGAAGCTGCTGCGGCGGCTGGGCAGCGGAAAGCTGCTGATGCTGAGTATGATCTTCGGCACTCTGAAAGGTGTGCTGCTGCTGTGTACCTTTAACTGCCTGGGTGTACTGGCGGTTCAGCCCATTCAGGTGCTGGGCTACGGCCTGTTTACCCCGGCCTCGGTGTACTTCGTCAACGAGTCGGTGCCCGCCGCCGACCGGGTGCGGGGGCAGACCGTGATGATGGTGGCCTCCAACGGCCTGGGCGGCATGATGGGCGGTGTGCTGGCCGGCTGGACTCTGGATCTGGGGGGCGTCAATCTGATGCTGGCGGCCTGCATTGCCTCGGGCTGCCTGGGTGTGCTCTTCTGTCTGGCGGCCCTGCGGCTGTCTCGCGGAAAGAGAAACCAGTTAGTATAGCTTTAGGTGCCGCTAAAATGGTAAGCAAACACAAAATAGTGGAAAAAAAGGCTGTTCCTGAGTGAAGGGACAGTCTTTTTTTATGCTTAGCGCGTATCAACTGTAAATATTTCTGATAAAAACCTCCGAAAGTTGGTTAAAATGAAAATTACCTCTATGCAAAACGGAAAGATTGGTGTATGATAGTCCCGGATTTTTTTAGAGTCATATTTGCATACCTATGGAGGTAGGAAATGAGAAAGACAAAAATCATCTGCACCCTGGGTCCCGCTGTGGACAATGAGGAGACCATCCGTCAGCTGATTCTGGCTGGTATGGACGCCGCCCGCTTCAACTTCTCTCACGGCAGCCACGCCGAGCAGCTGGCCCGGCTGACCATGCTGAAGTCCGTCCGGGACACCCTGGGCCGCCCTGTGGCCACCATTCTGGATACCAAGGGCCCTGAGATCCGTATCAAGTCCTTTGTGAACGGCCCCGTGACCCTGGAGAAGGGTCAGGAGTTTGTCCTGAGCACCGATGAGGTGGAGGGCAACGAGAAGCAGGTGTCCGTGACTTATCTGAATCTGCATGAAGAAGTGGGCCCCGGCTGCCGCATCCTGGTGGATGACGGTCTGATCGAGCTGCTGGTGGAGAAGGTGGAAGGCCACAACATCCACTGCACCGTGGAGAACGGCGGCCCCCTGTCCAATAACAAGTCCATCAACATCCCCGATGTGAGCATCATGCTCCCCTCCCTCACCGAGAAGGACAAGGACGACCTGAAGTTTGCTGCCGAGAACGACTTCGACTTCATTGCCGCTTCCTTCGTTCGGAAGGCCAGCGACGTGGAGGATATCCGGGCCGAGCTGTGTAAGTATGAGGGCGGCGAAAACATCCGCATCATCGCCAAGATCGAGAACCGCGAGGGCGTGGACAACCTGGAGTCCATCATTGAGGCCGCTGACGGCGTCATGGTGGCCCGCGGCGACCTGGGCGTGGAGATCCCCGCTCATGAGGTGCCCATCCTTCAGAAGAGAATGATCAAGGCCACCATCCGGCAGGGCAAGCCCGTTATCACTGCCACCCAGATGCTGGACTCCATGATCCGCAATCCCCGGCCCACCCGTGCTGAGGTGTCCGACGTGGCCAACGCCGTGTTTGACGGCACTTCCTGCGTGATGCTCTCCGGCGAGACCGCCTCCGGCAAGTACCCCGTGGACGCCCTTCAGACCATGGTGGACGTGGTTACCTCCGCCGAGAACTCCATCCGCTACTGGGGCCGTTTCCGTGAGCGCAACCTGCTGCCCGAGATCGGCGGCATCAACGATGCCATCACCCACTCCTGCTGCCTGACCGCCATGGACCTGAATGCCACCGCTATCCTGGCGGCCACCAAGTCCGGCTATACCGCAAGAGTGATCTCCCGTTTCCGTCCGGCCTGCCCCATCGTGGCCCTGTGCCAGAACGAGTCTACCCGCCGTCAGCTGGCCATCTCCTGGGGCGTGAAGCCCCTGCTGTCCGGCGAGGTGGATTCCACCGACCGGATGTTCTCCATGGCTGTGGACGTGGCCCGCAAGGAGGGCATCGTGAAGCCCGGCGAGACCGTGGTCATCACCGCCGGCGTGCCTCTGGGCAAGTCCGGTACCACCAACCTCATCAAGGCTGAAGTGGTGGCTGAGCCTGTGTAACAGGCTTCTGAGCCCGCTTGACCGAAATAAAAAAGGACCCGCTGCAGTGGGTCCTTTTTTATTTCAGCTCAGCCGCCCATGTAGGAGAAGTGCATATAGTCGTGGTAGCCGGTGGCGTCGTCGCTGTCGGCGGCCCAGGCGTCGCCGCCCCAGCTCCAGCCGTGGGCCTCGAAGATACGGACCACCGAGCTGTCCGGAGCGATGGAGTAGGGGTTGGTCCCCGGCTCCCAGCAGCTGCCCACCAGCACCTGACCGTCCCGGATCTGGTAGTTCTCATTGGCGTTCAGGTCAATGGCGGTGCCGCAGTTGTGCTCGCCGGTGGTACCCTCCACATAGCGGAAGCTGCTGGTGCCGTTGATGGGGAACTGCTCCGGGTCATTGTAGATCTCGGTAAAGATGGCCTTTACATCGTCGGCAATGGCGGCGTGGACCTGGAGGGTGGTGGTAGAGGCCTTTTTCACCCCGTTGGACAGCGTCCAGATGGGTACCGTAATGGTGGTCATAGCGGCCTGGGCCTCCGCCTGGCTGTCAAAGCGGCGCTTTTCCGCCGAGCCGAAGAGCAGGTTGTGCTTGGCTTCGTTCTCGCCCTGCATGGACAGCCAGAAGGGCTGGGTCCAGTAGTCGTCCGCGCTGGCCAGCCCCTGGTCCACCTTGTCCCAGAAGTCGGCTTCCTCCCGCTCGGCCTGGGTCATGGACCGGTACTGGGCACAGTAGCTGGCGCAGGCGGAGGTCACAGTGCCGCCCCCCTGAAATCCATCAAAGACATAGTATTGGGGGGCGTCCTCCAGCAGGCCGTATAGGTAGGCCCCGACCTCGGTTACATACTCCTGGCGGAACAGCTCCTGACCGCTCTCGCTGTCCACTCCGCGCAGCGTGATGGTGACGGTCGCGCCGGTCCGGGCCCGGTCCACCACATTTAGGGTGCGCATCAGTAGCACCGTGCCGTCGCACCGCTGGATGGGATCGGTTCGGCCAAAGGAGCCGTCCGGCTTGCCGGTGGACACCTGGGTGTCGGCCAGAGCGGATACCGCCGCCTGATGGACCTCATCCATCTGGTCAAAGTCGGTGAAGAGGGCCTCATTTTCCGGATGGGCGTATTTCTCCTGGATCTCCTCCGGCATGGCGCGATAGAGCAGCACCGCCGCGTCCTCCCGGGTAATGCTCTCCCCCAGTTGCTCGGGGCTGACAGACAGGGCGTCCTCCTCCCGCAGGATGCCGGCGGATGCTGCCGCTAAATAGCCCGCCTCATCCCAGGCTGCCCCCCGCTCCAGGGCACTCTGGTAGTCCTCAGAGGCGAAGGTCCGGGTGACCAGAGCCAGGAACTGGCCCCAGCTCATGGTGAGGGCGGGGGCCAGCTGGTTGTTTCCCACCCCCTGAAGGATGCCCAGCTCCACCGCTCGGGTCATCTCCTCGTAGGCCCAGTGGTCCTGACCCAGATCGGCGTACTCCGCCGCCTGGGCGGGCAGGACGGACAGGGACATGACCCCGGCCAGAGCCAGGGCGCTTACTTTCACACACCAGTTGCGTACCATCATAATCAGACCTCCTTTCTCTCTTTTGATCCATAGAACGGATGGTGGCGTTCTCTTGTTAGTGATGCCGGGGAAAGGGGCGGTTTTATCTTCAGCAAAATTTTTTGAAAAATGTCGATGTCGGTCGAGGACTTAGCAAACCATATCCGACCGTATTTTGGTGCAAAATACAATGGCGCCAAAAAGGACTTTACAAAAACTAAAATGTGCAGTATAATTTAACAACCGACACTGACGCGAAAGGGGTAACAGCCTGACGGGAAAGGGTCGCCGGACAGAACGAACGTATGCTGTGGCGCACCCTTTTTGAGTGCGCCATTTGTCATTTTTTGCAAGGAGGAAATTGCTATGGAAGAGACCCGCGTGGCCCTGCTGGGCGTGGTGGTGGAGAACCCTGACTCCGTGGAGGAGCTCAACGCCCTGCTCCACGAATACAAGGACTATATCATCGGCCGGATGGGCATCCCCTACCGGGAGCGGAAGGTGAACATTATCTCCATCGTGCTGGACGCCCCCGCCGACGCCATCAGCGCCCTGTCCGGCAAAGCCGGTATGCTGCCCGGAGTGAGCTGCAAGGCGGTGTACTCCAAGCTGCCCAATGAATGAGCTGCTGGACAAGCTGTGCCGTCAGCGGCGGCTGGACCGGGACGAGTGGCGAACCCTGCTGGCCGGTCGGCACAGCCTGGATCAGCAGGACCTCTTTGCCCGGGGACTGGAGGAGCGCCGCCGGTGGTACGGGGACCAGATCTACGTCCGGGGGTTAATTGAGTGTAGTAATATCTGCAAAAATAACTGTCTGTATTGTGGTATCCGGCGGGATAACCGCCATGCAACCCGTTACCGGCTGGACCGGGACACCATTCTGGCCTGCTGCGAAAAGGGCTACGGCTGGGGCTTTCGCACCTTCGTGCTCCAGGGAGGCGAGGACCCGGGGCTCACCCCGGACTGGGTGGCGGAGACGGTGGCGGCCATCAAGGCACGCTTTCCGGACTGCGCCGTGACCCTCTCCCTGGGGGAGTTCGAGCGGGAAGTGTACCAGCTGTGGTTTGACGCCGGAGCCGACCGCTACCTCCTCCGCCACGAGACCGCCGACCCCGTCCACTATGGCAAACTCCACCCGCCGGAGCTGACCCTGGAGCACCGGCTGAACTGCCTGCGTATCCTGAAGGACATCGGCTACCAGGTGGGGGCCGGGTTCATGGTGGGCTCTCCGGGCCAAACGGCGGACACTCTGGCGGAAGATTTCTGCTTCCTCCAGGACTTCCAACCCCACATGGTGGGCCTGGGGCCCTTCATCCCTCAAAAGGACACCCCCTTTGCCGGGGAGAAGGCGGGCACCCTGGAGGACACCCTGATTTTGCTCTCTCTGGTGCGGCTCACCGTACCCAAGGTGCTGCTGCCCGCCACCACCGCCCTGGGCACCATTCATCCCCAGGGGCGGGAGCTGGGCATCCTGGCGGGGGCCAACGTGGTGATGCCCAACCTGTCGCCCCCTGCCGCCCGGGACAAGTACACCCTTTATGACAACAAGCTCTGCACGGGCGACGAGGCCGCCGAGCACCTGGCGGGCCTGAAACAGCGCCTGGCCGCCATCGGCTGCACCGTGGCCGTCCACCGTGGAGACTTTCCTGATTAGAAAGAGAAAAAACTGACGGGGAAGGGTTTTGCCCTGACCCAAAAGAAAGATTAACTATTAAAAGTCAAGCCCCAAAATGAATGGTGGTGGTGAAAAAGGATAGCTCAAAAAAGGTATAGCA
>PPYE01511687.1_pt1 | contig 21604 bp, 10 predicted proteins | sample 1559881 | NCBI WGS metagenome assembly PPYE01 (sample SAMN08240022, study PRJNA423297) | Human gut metagenome, whole genome shotgun sequencing project.
CGTAAGAAAGCGTATGGTATTTTATCGGTCGGTTCTTCCCTATACATAATCTCTCCTCTAGGCAGCGTGTAAGTGGTATATTTACTATGATGTTCGCGCATCACCCACTTTTCCACCATAGGAAAAACGATGCAGACTTTGTCTCCCTTCACCCATTTCCGGGATATTTTCAGATAAGTACCGGGCTGTACGCCTGCCATTTTCTCTCCATTCACAGAAACTTGCGGTTTCTCGCACCAACTGGGAATACGCAAATTCAGCACTCTGTCTGCAACCCTTTCCGACGTGACGGTCAATTCCATATTTTCCACTTCCGGATAGTTGCCGGAGATTTCAAATGAGAAAGCCTTTCCCGCATATTGGGAAGGAACATACTGGTTCACATAAAATTCTTTTCCTTTTTCCGCATACATGAAAGTGGGCAACATGGAAATGATGCGATGTCCGCTTGCCGTGCAACAGTCGGGACCATGAAAATAGCCATGAGGTTTTGAACCGTTCGGTGCGGTATGATAACGGCATGAACCGGTTTCACAATCTTGCGCGGCAAAAACGTGATTAATCATCAAACGTTCCATTGCGTCTGCATACTTGGACTCTCCGGTCAGTTCCAGCAGCATTTGTGTCAGTTGCATCCATGACATAGTAGCACACGTTTCAACCACATGACCCGAAATTGGTTTCACATAATCGTGTTCATAATGCTCGGCTACACTGACACCACCGGTGATATACATCTGACGCTTGTGAATGTCATCCCATGCTCCGGCAACTTTGCGGAACAGCGACTTGTCTCCTGTGATACGATATAGACGAAGAAAACCCATAAAATTCATCTGGAAGGTATGCGAATGTACGTATGGTTGGAGTTTGTCTACTCCCAATGTACCATCGGCCACAGAATCCAACCGTGAGAAAGCATCCCAACCGCTCCATTTATCAATGTTGCTGACTACCCATTCACTCCACTCCAGGTATTTTTTCTTTCCTGTAAGTTCATACAGCCGTGCGACAGGGTCGCAGAGCAATGTCCCTTCCCATGAATAGTGTACTCCGTGTCCTGCAAAATCCGACAAGGCATCCACTTGTTTATGTTTGTTCTCCGGATCTCTCAAGTCAGACGGCCAGAATTCCAATTTGCCGGGTCCGAAGTATTTCAGATAATAATCCGCCAGTTTTTCAACAGCTGCTAAAGCATCCTTATCTCCAGTTTGCTCATACACCGTAATAAAAGCATGGAAAACAAAGTAGAGTTCATAAGCGTCCATACCCCTGACTGGTCTCTTGTCCGAACGATAACTTCTGGCAGTAGCACCCAGATAACCATTCTCTTCCTGTGATTCAACAATGCGTTTGAGTACGGCACGGGCTTTCGACATCAATTCACTGTCACCGCTCTGAATGGCAGACAAATAAGCGGATTCGAGCCATTTCCCATGTTGCTCGGCTTTCGTCCAGTCCCATGTTGTATGTTGGCGTTCCACGATAAAATCAACATATTTGTCTATAGGGAAATTCTTCAGGTAAACGTCACGATTCAGTTTCATACGTTCTCCATAGAAGCCGGTTACATTTTTAACCAAAGAAACAGGAACCGGGTTTTCCAGTGCCGCTACTTTATCATGGTTGCGGGCAGCAAGAGAGTGAGTAGCCGTCGAAACAGCTAATAAGATTGTTAGAAAGCTTTTTAATTTCATAAGTGATATTCTAAAATAGTTATATAATTCAGACAAAAGAACATAAGAACAAAAAATAAAATAGCAGTTCAATAAGCAACAGAAATAAGTTTCAAAGCGCAGCCTTTATGTTCTTTTGTTCTTATGTCTAAAAATAAATGATCATTTCACATAGTCCGGATTCTGCGTCAGTTCCGGATTAGCAATCAAGGTAGATTCCGGTATCGGGAATACCTTCCTGTAGTCTCCCATAGGCTTATGTGACAGCCAGCTTTTCTTTGTGAAAAGTCCGAACCGTATCATATCCCTGCGCGTATGCCCTTCCCAAGCAAATTCCCAACAAAGTTCATCAAACATACGTCCGAATTGTACCGGAGTCTGGTCTCCCGGTTCCGCAACATTATAATCTTCGACATACCCCCATTGGTAGGCAGAGTTTTCTTTCAGTTGTTCGTCCGTCACCGTAGCTTTGTCGGGCGTACTCTTAAAGTTTCTCTGACGAACCTGCGTCACGAGTGCTCCGGCTCCGGGTTTGCCGGTACGTAGTAAGCACTCCGCTTTCATCAACAGCACTTCGGAATAACGGATGAGAGGAATATCCGTATCGCAACTCCACTCCGACCCGGCAGCTACTTCATACTTATTCATGCGGTAACCAGCCATTTCACTCGTAAAGTTTCCGTCAGGAAGCTCTTTGGTAAAAACAAGAGGCTCGCCCGCCATATCGTAAACGCCATACAAAGGATTCCCTTCCGCGTCAAACTGCTGTCCCATCAGCCACGAATCTTCCAAACGTGTATCACCTGCCTGATAGGTATTGATAAACTGTGTAATCCCCTTCGGGCCACCAGCCATATTGGGGGCGGCATTGAGCAGATATTTCTTCTGTAATTCACTATGCCAGGAATTCATAAACAGGTAATTCCCGGTTATCCCACGGCTATAATCGTAAACAATAGTAAACATGACTTCTTTCGAACCTTCTACTCCGCTTGCACGGAACGAATCTTTGTAGTCAGGAGACAAGTCACACTTATTCTCCGTGATTATGTCATTGCATTGTGTAATACATTCCTCCCAACGGGGAGTGCCTGTATATACCTCCGCATTCAAATATACATTTGCCAATATCGCTTTTCCCGCCCACTTATTGAGTTTTCCGTAAGTACTTGCATCCTGTTCCTCCGCCAAATCGGGAATAGCTTCGCCCAGTTCTTTCACAATAAAGTCATAAACTTGCGCACGCGCAGTCTTTCCCGGCAATTCCTGCGACATGGTAGTAACCAAAGGAATATCACCGAAATTATCCATCAGAATCCAGTAATAATAAGCGCGAAGAGTTCTTAATTCTGATATTCCCTGCTGCTTCTTTTCGGGCGAAGGCGAGGGAATAATATCTTTTTCCAGACGTTCAATAGCCCCGTTACATAAAATCACTCCTTTAAAGTAGTTGTTCCAAAGACTGGAAATCTGTCCCAGTTCGGAATTCCAGTTATGAAAATGCAGGCGTTTATAAATACCACCGTCATCCCAACCGGTAGAATTCGGCGGAGTCACCACACAACAACCCGTCAGCTCTTGGGTTTGCCAATAGCCACCTACAAAATCGCCGTGCAACGGTTCGTATGCACCTGCTATATTAGGAATAAAGTCATTGACCGAGTAACTATAAGTCTGTTCAGTCACACCTGAATATACCACTTCGTCCAAGTCATTGCAACCGGAAACACATACGGTCAGTGCCATCCATAAGATATGTATATTTTTCTTTTTCATATAAGTCATTTTTTATTAGAGTTAGAAATTCAGGTTAACGCCGATTGAAAACGTACGGGCAGAAGGATATCGGTACATATTGTCCACACCGGGAGTCAGTCCGGTCACGTTCACCTCCGGGTCGATGCCGGAATATTTGGTAATGGTAGCCAGATTAGATATACTTCCGTAAACACGCACCCCTTTAATCCATTTGTTTTCTTTGATAACCGGGGTGTACCCGATAGTCAGATTGTCTATTTTCCAGTAATCGCCATCCTGCACATAATAACTTACATACTGTAATTCCTGATCGGCAGCCAACGGACGTTTGCCATAAACATTGTCAAATGCTTTTTCCATCACATTTCCCAACCCTAATGACACGGGAGCCGCATAATTCATTTCAGGCATATTCAGTATCTGGAAACCAAAAGCTCCACGCATAGTGATTGACAAATCAAACTGTTTATATCTAAAAGTATTATTCCAGTTTAAATACCAGTCAGGAAGTCAAGGATACTTCCAATCCTCTGTTCCGGATAGAACCGGCATTGGCAGTTATCGTATTTTTCACATAAGGAGGAACCGATACTGTATAATCCCAAATCAAATCGTCCGTATCCCGGTTATACCAGTCGATACTTCCTGAAATCCGGTCATTGAAGAATGCAAAATCAAGGCCGATATTCGTTTCTTTCTTCTTTTCCCAGCGCAGGTCGGGATTCGGATTGGAGGATGCACGGAGCAAAGTAGTCCACTGTCCTCCATAATAACCATATCCGCCCAAGTCAAGCGTATTTAAAGACAGATAAGGATTCCCGGGGATCGTTCCGGTTATTCCGTAACCGGCTCTTAACTTTAAAAAACTCAAGAAGTTTACATTCTTCAAGAATGATTCTTCTTTCAAATTCCAACCAATAGATACGGCAGGGAATGTTCCCCATTTGTGATCTGCCCCAAACTTGGAAGAACCTTCATGACGGATGCTTGCTGACAAATAATATTTACCCTGATAATTATAATTGATTCTTCCGAAGTATCCTACGAGTTTGTATTCTTCCTGATAAGTTTTCTCTGTAGCCTTTCCATCTTTCAAAGCTGTACCGGCTGCCATATTATTATAGGAGTAGTCATCTGTCGGGAAATTATAATTATCCATGAAAGCTTCCTGGTTGTTATTCTTGTTCCAGCTATAACCGGCTAATGCGTTCAGGCTGTGTCCCCCCTTGAAAGCTTTGTTATATTGGATCGTGAATTCTGTCATATCCGCCTGATTCTTATGTGTTTCACGGGACGCGTAACCATTTTTATTCTGAATAGTGGTAGAGCGGTGATTCTTTGTTTCATAATAGCCGGAGAATTTGTTATAGACTTCTCTGGAAAGCAACCATTTGATATCCAGCCCCTCAATCGGAGTAACCGTAACAGTGGCGTGCATCCGTAGATTGGTCGCATCGTTTTTCCCTTGTGTCTCATTCAGCAACGCAAGCGGATTATAGTATAAATCACGTGCAACTTCCGTCCATTTACCGTTTTCATCTTTTATCGGTTCTGTCGGATTGTAAATCAAGGCACTCTGATATACATTGGTATTATAAGGAATACCGTAACTTTGCTGGTACCCGCTCAACCCCGCGTCTATCTTCAACCTGTTATCAAACATCCGGTGCGTTACGTTCAGACGCGGAAATATAGTCTCCACTTTAGAGCGTTTGACAAGTCCTTCGTTAGAGGTATAGTCAAAACTGGCTATGTAATTAGTGTTCTTCGAGCCACCACGCAAATTGATACTATAAGTCTGATTAAAAGGAGTCTGCATTATTTCGTCCAGCCAGTCCGTCTTACTGCCATAATCAGCGGCTCCGGTATATCCTTCCTTCACCTTCTCCAAGTACTGGTCTGCCGACATCATCGGAAGTTTCTTTGCAATCTTCTGAAAGGAGACATAAGAATTCACTTCTATCGTGGGCTTCATCTCTCCCTTACTGGTTTTAGTGGTAATCAGAATAACACCGTTCGTACCTCGTGTACCGTAAATAGCCGCTGCCGACCCGTCTTTCAAGACGTCTATCTGCTCAATGTCATTAGGAGATACTGAATTCAATTCTCCCGGAACTCCGTCAATCAATATCAACGGGCTCGTTCCCGACTTCAGGGTAGTAGAACCGCGCAGAACGATTTCGGAAGTGGAAAGAGGATTCGCATCGGGATTAATAACGGATAAACCGGCTACTTTACCTTTTATCAGTCCGGCAGCATCGGGAGTGGTTACCTGAACGAAGTTTTCCGCTTTCACACTCATAACCGAGCTGGTCAATTCTTCTTTACGTTGAGTGCCATAGCCGATAACCACGACTTCATCCAACGTTTTCGTATCTTCTTTAAGTACGACTTTCAATGATGTTTTTCCGTTCATCGGGATTTCTTGCGTGATATAACCGATGAAAGAGATAACAAGTGTACCTTTCGACGTTCCGTTAAGGATAAAGTTACCGTCCAGATCCGTTATAGTGCCGTTGGATGTACCTTTCAGCATGACACTGGCCCCAATCACCGGCTCTCCGCTTTCTGTTACGACCTGCCCTTTCAGCGCAACAGTCTGCATAGTTATCTGTACCTCACTTACATCTGCAAAAGATGATGACGGATAAGCTGTACAAAGAGCTGAAATCATCATCATAGAAAAGATTCTTTTCTTAGACAAGTTCTTTAAATGATAGTTTTTCATGAAATCAAGTTTAAAATCAACAATTTCTTTACTTCTGAAAAGGATGACGGCCGCTCATCTCTTTGCAACAAAGAAAAGCAAATTCTAAATTAATACATTCATAGATATGTTCCAATAAACGGGGAATAATGAAGCAGAGGGATTTTGATTCATTATTCCCCGTTATTTGAATCATTACTCCCCAGAGTATTCGCTATTTCTAGAAATCTCCTCAAACACCTATTTCTCAATTTTACAAGAACAGCCTTCACCTTTCACAATGCCCTGTTCATCGGCATTAGTGGGTGAAGGCTGTACTTTCACCCGTCTTTCACCCATCGGTTTCCTAATCCTACATGGCACTTCTCTATCTATGCTTCTGAAGACATACCTGACCTGCTTCCTTATCCATTACTAACTACCCTCTCTTTCATTAATAACAAACTTTCTTTTGATTATAGGTAAACTTCCTATTACCAGTATGTAAACTTGTTTTTCATTAAATGCAATCTATAATTGCAAGTTGCGTTTATAAAAACAAAAGCTTTGATTATATAAATGCAAGTTTCATTTATATAATCAAAGCTTACATTTATAGTTTTCTTATAATGCAAAGAAAGTTTAGGTCCTATACAAAGGAAGTTTATCCCTTATAGAAAAAAAGTTTTCCTATAATAGTCCGGAAGCCATCTATTAATACTTCTCCTGCCAACTATAGATAAAAGATTTAGCAGACTAGACAAGCTGTAAAAGCCCGGATAGAAAGGTGAAAGGAAAGTGAAAGCCTGCCCTTCACCCGCTAATGCCGATGAATAGGGCATTGTGAAAGGTGAAGGGTATTTTCTTGAATTTCCATAAGATCCCGCAACGATTCAAAACGGAACTTTCCGGGAACTATCGTTTCAAATAAGTCTTCTAAAACGAATGTACTCTTCCTTCAACAATGGCAAATCTATACAGAGAGAAATTATCAATCAGCCATTATCTTCACATCAGGCGACGGAACACGGAACCAATACTCCACCCATCGTTTTTCTTTATCGGGCATTGAGAACGATAACTTAATCAGATTGTCGTGGAGACGTTCAACACTAATTTCATTCTCTGTTCCCGGAACGAAAACAGGATCGGACGATTTTCCCAATATCTCGACATACACGCTGTCTGAAGGCAAACGATACTCTCCCTGGGAAAATATAATGGCATTCGATTTCGCATCCCTGCCACGTGTCATGATGTTTATAAATGTTTTATCGGCAGAAATTACTTTTAAGACCGGTAATAATGCAATCCGAAAATCATGTGCACCGGGCTGCACAAGACAGCTTTGCCATACTCCCTCCAGACTCTTATTAGTGACTTCCTGACCGCTAGGGACAGTAAGTTCTGGAATATTCATATTCGGAGTATTGCCATTTTGCTTTTTCGACAGGCTGAACATTACAGGAATAGTGAAACGCACTTTGACAGCCTTGCCATCCGCCATTCCGGGTGACCATTTAGGCATTGTTTTCACCACGCGCAAAGCCTCTTCATCCAACAGGGGATCAACTCCTCTCACTACCTTTCCCTGTCCCGGCGTTCCATCTTCCATCACTACGAACTGGATAATCACCCGACCGGAAACTCCTTTCTTCTGGGCTTCGACAGGGTATTTTACGTTAGTTGCCAAGTATTTCATCATGGCTTGCATGCCTCCCGGAAACTTCGGCATCTCATCGGGAATTAAATAAACTCCCTCACTATCTATTCTGGGGACTGACTCTTTCTGTGCAAACAATGGCAAACACAGAAACAACACTATGAAAAGACTTACTAGTTTTGTATGCATGGTTTTCCGTTTTAAGGTTGAACAATAAACGAAGATAACATCTTTACGCTAAAAGACCAACAAAAAAATCGTTTATTTTCCTCATACACAGCAGTTATTTATTGCACAATAAATACTGTTGCCACCAAGCCACAAGTAAATAACAAATAAAAATGTGAGTTCGGGATAAGGGTATTTATCCCGAACTCACATCCAAAAGAAATATCATCTAGTTGTTCACCAATACAACACCTCCCTGTGGAAGGATTTCCAGTTGCACTTTTCCGCTTTCTTTTACTTTCAACGTCACAAGTTGAGGTTCTCCTTTTTTATCATCCTTATACAGAGAAACGGTTTTTCCGGCAAACATATCTAAATCCAGTTTCAACTTTACGATTTCTTTCCCGGCATTCACAGCAGCCAGATACCAGGTGTCACCGTGGCGACGTGCCAAGACTACATATTTCCCCGGATATCCGTCAATGAAACGTGTTTCATCCCACGTGGTAGGAACCGTTTTCATATAGTCCACACAAACAGGGGAAACATCTTTCAGGTTGTTGGGAGCAAGCGCAAAATTCTGTACCGGATTCTGGAATAATACGGTAGTGGCTAATTGAAATATATCAGTAGTACGGCGGGTAGTTCCTCCGTCATTGTTGCGATTCAGCCGTTTGTTCAGGAAACAACCACCGAATTCCATGCAACCCACCGCGTTGCGGATAAACGGATGCAGACAGGCATTGAAAGCCTCTTCATCACAGAAGTGCTGGCCGAAAACCATATTTTCGGAGGCCAGTACAGCCTCGCTGCCTACATAGTTCGGGTACATACGTTCCCATCCGCGAGGGATGGTGCAACCGTGGAAGATTACCATCAGACCGTGGTCGTCAGCATCACTCAAAATATCTTCATACAGGCGCATCGTTTCCTGCTTGTCGCCACCAAAGAAATCAACTTTGATTCCTTTCACTCCAAGACTTTGCAACCATTTCATTTCACGTTTGCGGATAATAGCATTGTCCATGTGATTCACCGGCCCCTGCTCAATATCATTCCAATAGCCGGAAGAGCTATACCATAAGAAGAGTTCAACTCCTTTGCTTCGTGCGTATTCTATCAAAGATTTCATGCGGTCACGGCCGATGTTCGTATCCCACCAGTTATCGATCAAGGCATACTCATACCCCATTGCAGCTGCAAAATCAATATAGCGCACCTGATCGTCATAGTTAATACTACCATCCTGCCAGAGAATCCAGCTCCATGTGCCGCGTCCGAAACGGTAGTCATGCTTCGTTTCATAAAGAGGACGTACGACATCCCAGATAACGGTTGTTTCCACAATCGGTTTCAAGGTTTCGCCAACAGTTATGGTACGCCAGGGAGTAGCACCGGGAAGGGCAAACGCCGGAGCAGAAGTTCCGTTACCGTTATTTTCTGCTGCCATCGGGAAAGCAACCGTATACAGATTACCTTCGCTTACATCGCTCAAACGAGAACCGCAATAACGACTGTCTACACCTGTTTCGCTGACTAATACCCAACCATCGTCACCGATACGGAACAGACAAGGGAACGTGTAGCCATGCCCGTACTGCGAACGGTCACTCATGGGAGCATCTGCCTTATACTCTTCCTCATAACTGGGTTTGGTACGCTTCCAACCTATCATGGCATCGCTTTGCGGACATAAGAAAGTAGTTGTTTGTTGCGGAAAGCGAAAGCCGGTTTCTTCGGCAGTTACCGTTACACTTCCTTTTCCATCCTGACGCGGAAGAGTATAGCGAAAAGCTACATCGTGATTGCTGACACGAAAGACTACATCTATTTTCTGCCCTTTCGAATTCTCAAAATTACAAATCAGTTCGTTTGCCTGATAATGCACTTTGGAGGTTTTAATACGATCCTGATGATAGACAGTGTCAATCGGAGTAACAGCGTGTCCTGTCAGTTTCATTCCTTTTACAAAGTCACCGATATTCGTATTCATACCCAAAGGAGATTTCTCCAACATTGTCTTTCCATTGTAGGTAATCGAATAACTTGGCTTTTCGGCTGGAGAAGCAGATACAACCAATTGCAGTTTTTCATCCGGCCCTTTCACTACCACTTCCTGTGCTATCAGAGAAGTCAGACAGCAACTAGCCAGCAGGGTACTTATTATCTTCTTCATATTATTTATGTCGTTATTATCTTCACTTTTTTCTGTTATTTCTCATTTGCCTTCTTTATGCGGATCACCGTAAAAGAATAGGCAGGTAATTGATAGTCAAACTTTTCTGCTACTTCCATTGTGTCTTCAACAGGTAGCGGGGTATCGGCCGGTTTGCCGGTCAGTACGGTTCTTTTTGCAGAAGACTGTATAGCACCGATTCCGGAAAGGTCGACATTCGTATTCACCTCTACGGGAAGTAAATTGACCAGCTTCACAATCACGTCGCCACTTGCCGAGTCACGGACAATAGAAGCGGCAATGCGTTTCCGCACTTGATCATCTCTATTATCAAGAGTGATCTTTGACGGCAAATATTCGTTTCCGGCATTCTGTCCGTAGAGTTTCTGAACATAGTAGCCGGTGGTAGGTTTCACTTCCCGGTTATTGAAGTAAATCAAATCCGGATTCCACTGGGTATGTCCTTCTTTTGCGAGAAGAGGGGCATAGGAAGTCATGTGTACAACATCTCCATTACGTTCCAAGGCAGCAAGATAAAGAGCTTCTGTCAGTGCTGTTTCGATATTCGCCTTTCGTCCCGGTATGTGAGTTGCATATTCGCCCAAGTATACTTTTGTCTTTTTCGAACGATCGTATTTGTCGTAGAAATCCTGGTTGTTCAGGAACCATCCCGGAGTCTGGTAATAATGTTCGTCGACCATCGGAATACCCAGTTTGTCCGCCAGCTTCCATCCTTCCACGTAGTCTGTACCCTCATTGAACGGTCCCACTGTACCGACAACAATCATTTCAGGATATTTTTCTTTGATGGCATTGAAGATCATTGTGAAGCGTTCTTCGAAGATATCAGTGATAAGATCTTCATTTCCGATACCGATGTATTTCAGATTGAAAGGTTTCGGATGCCCGGCTTCGGCACGTACCTTTCCCCATTTGGTCTTCTTAGCGTCACCGTTTGCCCATTCTATCAGATCAAGAATATCCTGAATATAAGCTCCCATTTCGCTCATCGGGATACCACCTTGTTGTCCTCCTCTCAAGTCGCCGTGACAGGCAGAGTTCTGGCAAGGAACACCGGCCGCCAGCACTGGAAGCGGTTCCGCACCAATATCTTCGCAAAACTGGAAATATTCAAAATAACCCAATCCCATGCTTTGATGGTATCCCCAAAGGTTACGCTGTGCTTTTCTTGCTTCCAACGGACCTACTGTATTTTTCCATTGATAAATGTTTTTCAAGCCATCACCATGAGCCACACAGCCACCGGGGAAACGGATGAAACGGGGATGAATATCAGCCAACACTTGAGCCAGATCTTTGCGAAGCCCGTTCTTACGTCCTTTAAATGTATTCTGCGGGAATAGGGAAATCATGTCCAGATTCAATTCACCAACAGATTGAGGGATGATTTCGAGATGAGTGTCCGCAGTAGCTTTAGCAGTTATCACCGCTTTATATGTTTTCCATTGACGGGAAGACACTGTTAGAGAAGTCTCTCCACACACATTTCCTTTTCCATCTACCAGACGAACCTGCAATTTATTTGATTTACCCTGCGGAACCCGGGCGAAGATGGAAAAATCATATTTCTCTCCGGTGTTCAGTGCGATTCCATCAAAACCTGTATTTTCTAATGCAGCTCCCGGTTGTTCTACATTCAGCACGGCATAATGTGGGTTATTGATATGAATAGGGTCGGTAGTATCAATAGTGAAAGTCGTTTTCTCTCCTTTCAGTGCCCAGGAATGAGTGCTGTTCCAGTTCTTATCTCCTTCCCTGTCCGAAGGGTCGTACTCGAAGTCGCGGTTTTGGATAAGTTCTGCATAGAGTCCTCCGTCTGCCGAATAATTGATGTCTTCAAAAAAAGCGCCCAGCAATACATCACTAATGGCTTTTGCGCCTTCCGGTTGTACAGTGACCGTTGCTTTTACAGGCTTCAAACCGGCAAAACGTTCTCCATCCTGTATCGGACGTTCTCCATGTAATGAGTTCCGATATTGATTCCAGCCATAATTTTTATCCAATCCATCCACCAAGGTCCAAACTACCCGGTTGATATTTCCTTTCTGCTCTTCTCCGGCAACAATAGCTTTCACTCTCACTCCGTCAAAATCCGGCGTAGTACGGGGATATTTCTGACTGGTCCAGTTGATTAAATCCTTGGAAGTAGCTTGGCCGTATCCATCATGGTCATTCAGTTTCCAGGTACAAATCCATTCGCCATCGGACGATTGTTTCAAATAAGGATCGAGCATTTTCTTCTGTGATCCCCAGCGGCTATAATCGCACCGGAGATATCCGTAGTTCCGGCCAATTTCAAACCAATTTTCTTTATCTGTACTCCAGGCAAAACGGAGTCCGCTGCGTCCGTCGTCTCCGGAAGTTGCAAAAGAAAACAGATAAACCGAATCGGGTGTACTCGTCATTTCTTTGATTGCAGCTAAAGTGAGCTGCTGGAACGACAAAAACAAGACAACTAAAAAGAGGAATAATTTTCTCATGGTATATATTGCATTAAGATTATCAATCGCAAAGTTAAGATTTTCATCATTCTAACAAGCGTGTTTCATATAATAATTGGTAATTATACACTTAAAAATATATAAGAAACAAGTAAACAAGGGTAAAATATACACTTTTCCCCATATCGTATACTGTTTTCCTGGATTACAACTAGTTGAATCCATCTTATCAGAATAACTCAAAAGAAAACAAAAGGATGGGAATACTCACAGGGAAGCGAAGATTACCCGCCTGAAAAACAATTGGTTTAACAAATCAGGGACAGGTGTTTTTCTCCTGTCCCACGAGATATTTTAGTTCAGAAACCTTCGGGTTTACCATAGACCTTGAAGAGGCGTTTCAACTCTTTTGGGGTAATCGGCATGACAGTGCCATGGCGCGGATGGAAATCCATACTGATAGCATGGTCAATCACTTTGAAATGTTCCAGATCGGAACTTTCGGTAAACTGGTATTTACCTTTCGTATATACATCATACATCAAAATATACTTATCGGAACCAACCAGCGGGAAAATACCCGAACCTTCTACCGGATCCTTCGTCTGCTGTTTATAGTCATCCGATTCTGTCCATTGGCCGGAGGTTAGAGAGGAGGTAGTGGCCTTTTTAATTCCATTTCCATTCCCTTCCGTTTTGTAGAACAAATGATAGAGTCCATCTTTGTAAATAATGTCGCCGTCAATACATGATTTTTTGTTTTCCGGAAGAAACAGTGGCTTCGGTTCTCCTTCTATATCGGTAAAATCTTTGTTGGCATAAGCATAATAAATGATATCGGGACCATTGCCATGTTGCATGGACCAGTAAACCATGTACTTTCCTGCTTCCCTATCATAAATAGTTTGTGGAGCCCACACACGTTTCAGATCCTCCTGATTGGGATATTTTTTCTGGATATTCACGATATTGGAAGTCCAGTGTACAAGGTCTTTTGATTTCAATAATATCATGGCACGGTTAGAACTCCATCCATTGCCGGACACCATATCTGTCACCACCATATAAAATGTCTTCCCATCTTCACAGCGCAAGATATGGGGATCACGTACTCCACCTGTTGAACTAATCACACGGGAATCAAGTACCGGCTGATTTCCATTCAAGGCTTTATAATTATATCCATCGAGGCTAACAGCCATCCGGACGGCTTCTTCACTCATGCGATTGCCGGTGAAGTAAACAAACAGGTAAGCAGATTGCTGGCAATACCCAGTCAACACTCCCACAAATAGGAATGCGAAAAGAATTATATTTTTCTTCATATTCATCATCATTTCAATGCTTTTTCATCCATTGTTTTATTCTTGTCCATTCACTGTTTAGTAGTTGAAATCAGCAGGTTTCACATATACACGATATTCCTTAATCATACCCGGATACCCTTTTTCGGCGCGGGGCAGATAGCGGAAACCGGTCACATTTTCCACTTTGCTCAAGTCAATTACCAATTGATGAGGATAAAGAACATTGTCCACTGTCATCCAGAAAGTGGATTCCTGCAAGTCGAATATTTTGTCAGCTGTACGGTTGCCACTACGTGTTTCTTCACTATCGGCATAACGAATCTTCCAATGTTCGCGGGATACCGGTTTACTATCAACTCCCAGGACATCAAACTCTGCTATAGCTGCGATGTTATCATTTGCTTGTGGAGAAAGTGCTTCCAGACAGAAATAACGTCCTTTCACCGGAGTGGCAAATCGCACTTCCTGCCAGCCGTTACCCGGAGTGAAAGCTCCTTCATGGACCACTTTCTCACCCGTCAGTTTCAGTTTTTCTCCATCCTTGCGGTGTGTTTCGGGAGCTTTTTCACGAAGCACATCGAGAATTGGTTTCTTCAAACCTTTGATGGAAGCCCGGGTAGGACCTTTCAAATCCAGAACGAGGATTTCATTCTCTCCTTCTTTCAGCCAGCACCCCGGCATAAAGAGAGTCTGCTGCGGACCGATTTCCCAGAAACGCCCCATTGCATGACCGTTCACCCAGACCATACCTTTTCCCCATGTACTCATATCCAGGAAAGTATCTCCTACTTTATCCAGTGTAAAGGTGCTCTTATAATAGGCAGGCATAGTCGGTAATATCTTTGTATCGCTATATTTCTTATCTTTTATAAAGGAATAATCTACCGGGAAGTTATATACAGTCCAGTTTTTCAATTCCTTAGTCTGGTTACCCGAAATAAGTTCCACCTTTTCAGTGATTCCTTTGCGGTCGTGGATGGATTTGTCAAAGTTAACACGTCCCATTGCTTCCACAAGAATATCCAGTTGTGTGCCTTTTTTCAGCGCGGGCAGGGTCGTTGTAAATTCTCCCTTACGACGGTCCAAGCGTGCCAGCAGTTTACCGTCGGCATATATCTGCGCCCAGTCGTGCACTTCCGTAATTTTCAAAGTGGTGCCTGCAAGAGTCGTTTCGGGCAATGTGGTGCGATACAGAATCGTTCCCCATCCCTGGTTGAATTGTTCCATCGGTTGAATATCCACCGTTTGTTTTGCCTCCGGCAGATTTGAGAAAAGCGGAGCCACTTTATGGAAGTGAAACTCGGGGATTTCAATAACAGGCAGAGCTGCGGGCACTGCGGGCAACGTCTCACCTGCCGGAAGATAGTTTTTCAACAAGTCACGAAGCAAGAAAAACTTGTCGGTTGTCCATCCGGGTTCGCTAATCGGAGCATCATAATCGTATGAGCTGCACATGGCAGAATAAGCCGGGTTGTTCGCACCTCCCCAATGTCCGAAAGTCGTTCCTCCGTGAGTCATATACAGACTGAAAGAGATGTTCCGGTCGAGCATATCCTTGATGCCCTGTACCATATCTTTTGCAGGACGTGTCTCATGTTTGCGTCCCCAGTGGTCGAACCATCCGCTCCAGAACTCGCTACACATCAACGGAGTTTCAGGACGAAGTTCTTTGAGTTTTTTAAATTGCTGGTCGATATTGGCACCTGTTCCAAAGTTCACCGTCCAAATCAGGTCATCGAGCGCGTTATTGGTGAAGTTACTGCTCCAGTCACATTGAAACAGAGGTACATCGGTAAAACCGGATTCACGAACCAGGTCGCGCACGGCAGAGACATAAGGTTTGTCGATTCCATAAGAACCGTATTCATTCTCTACCTGTACCATGATGATATTTCCCCCTTTATTCACTTGCAGCGGAGCCAGTTGCTTACCGACCTCTTTCATAAAGATGCCTACCCGTTCCATATAATAGGGATCGAGCGTACGCAAGGCTATATCTTTTTTCTTCAACAGCCACCAGGGAAGTCCCCCCATCTCCCACTCCGCACATACATACGGACCAGGACGGACAATGACATACATACCGTGTTTCTGTGCCGCACGGCAGAAAGTTGCAATATCATTCTGACCGGAAAAATCGAACTTTCCTTCTTCCTGTTCATGGATATTCCAGAAAATATAAATACAAATAGTATTCATGCCTAATGCCTTGCACATCTCAATGCGATGCTCCCAATAAGCTTGCGGGATGCGGGTGTAATGCAACTCGGCAGCCTTCACCACAAACGGTTTTCCATCCAGCAAGAATGTGTTCTTGCCTGCCTCAAACTTCCGTGCAGTAGTTTGCGCCTGTGCAGTACTAAAGAAAATAACTGTAAAAAGTACCAGTAAAGCAATCAATCTGTTTTTCATGGTTTATTCAAAAATAGAATTTTAATAGTATACGGCAAAGGTAGGCGATTCACCTAAAAAGAAGGGCATAATTATCATTCAAAAAGGGTTGGAAATAAAGCAAAATAGCGCCAAATAGCAGATAAAACAACAATGGTCGGAAGATGAGAGGCATTTTACCATGCTCATCTTCCGACCATTTGTCCGGTATGTGATTACAATAAAATCAGTTTTCTTTTGTCAATAGACTTTCCAGTTCTTCCGCATTCAGGCGGAGGTAGAATTGTCCGCGATAGGCTACGGAGATAGCGCCCGTTTCCTCTGAAACAATAATGGCATGTGCGTCCGACTGTTGAGAGATTCCCATCGCTGCGCGATGCCGCAAGCCAAGTTCTTTCGGTATATTCAAATCATGGGATACAGGAAGAATACATCCTGCCGCCTTGATACGTTTTTTGCTGATTACCATTGCGCCATCGTGCAACGGACTATTCTTGAAGAATATATTTTCGATTAAACGTTGGTTGATCGCCGCATCAATCAGTTCGCCCGTACGGACAACTTCGTCTAAAGGAACGTTATGCTCAATGACAATCAATGCGCCGACTTTCTGCTTCCCCATATTCAAACAAGCCATTACCACCGGCATGATATCGTCATGCTTCAACGACTCTTTTTTCGAACCGTTAAAAAGACGGGCCAGTGCGCTGACATGTCGGTGAGACCCCAAAGTCAAGAGGAAACGGCGTATCTCATCCTGAAAAAGAACAATCAACGCGATCACACCCACATTCATCAATGTGTCGAAAATAGAGCCCAACAATTTCATTTCCAGCACTTGCGTCACCACCAGCCAGATCAGGATAAAAACCAAAATTCCGGTGAATACCTTGATGGAGCCGGAAGCTTTCATCAGTTTGTAGGTATAGTACAAAACAAAAGCTACCAGCAGGATATCGATAAAATCTTTTATACCAAACTCAAAAAACATGCACCCTCCTCTTATTTGTCATATCCACTCTCTATTTTTAATTTCTCTGTGATCCGGACAGCTTCCACCGCCTCACGCACATCATGTACACGCAGGATGTGCGCTCCTTTCATTAACGCAACAGTGTCCAATACGGTTGTCCCGTTTAATGAATCTTGCGGGGTTCCTCCCAATAATTTATAAATCATTGATTTCCGCGAAACTCCCACTAAAACGGGAAGTTCGAATATGTGGAATTCTTCCAGATGTGCCAATAGTTCATAATTATGTTCCAGTGTCTTTCCGAATCCGAATCCCGGATCGAGAATGATATCTTTCACTCCCAAGTCGCGAAGTTGCTGCACTTTACGGGCGAAATACAGGAAAACATCTTTTATCAGATTATCATAAGACGGTTCTTTCTGCATATTTTGGGGAGTTCCCTGCATGTGCATCATTATATAAGGTACTCCCAAGTCGGCTACTGTCTGAAACATCCGGTGATCCATTTCACCGGCAGCTATGTCATTAATCATAGCCACTCCATATTCTTTCACACATTCTTCCGCCACATCAGCCCGGAAAGTATCAACGGAAATAATGGCTTCGGGATGATTACGGTTCAGAATCTCCAAACCGGTGCGCAGTCTTCGCATCTCTTCTTCAGCAGAAATATGTTCGGCATTCGGTCGTGAAGAATAGGCTCCTATATCAATTATTGAAGCACCTTCATCAAGTATCTGCCGGGCCCGGGCAGCAATGTCTTCTTCAGTCTGCATCCGGCTGCCGGAATAAAAAGAATCGGGAGTAACATTTAAAATTCCCATCACCTGCGGAGTAGCAAGATCGAGCAACCGCCCTTTTACATTTATATAAATAGGAGATATAGGTTTCATCATTGACAACATTCCTTTTAGATCGCCTACAAATGTAGATAAAAAAAGCAAGTATTCGTACTAAAAAGAAGAAATAAACGTATATTTGCAAACTATAGAAGAACCCGAAAAATTCATACCATGAGCCGATTAACCCTATTTCGCGTAGGATTTCTTTTCCTCATTTTGTTCTTTACCACTACTGCTAAAGCTCAAAAAGAGGCTGAAACCTTCAATGTTGACTCTACTCTCTATGAATATTATCAACGTTGTCAAGAATACTTATTAGAGCCTGTTGTACTTAATATGTCCGACACTTTATTCCGAATGGCCGGCGAACGGCAGGACGAACGAATGCAGGCAGTAGCCATAGCCACTCAACTGGATTATTATTATTTTCAGGGAACCAATGAAGACAGCGTAATCCACTATACCAACAAAGTAAAAGAATTCGCCAAGGCCACTCATCAGCCTAAATACTATTACTTCGCATGGGCTAATAGATTAATCACCTATTACCTAAAAACAAGCAGAACAAACATAGCACTTTATGAAGTGCAAAACATGTTAAAAGAAGCTCAAGAAGAGGATGATAAGACCGGCCTCTCCCGTTGCTATAACATCATGTCGCAAATCTACACCATCAAAAGATTCGATTCGATGGCGTTCGAGTGGCGATTGAAAGAAATCGAACTGACTGAAAAATACAAGATCGAAAACTACAACATCTCCCAGACCTATGCCCAGATAGCCAACTATTACATCAACCAGAAAAAGCAAAAAGAAGCATTAGCTGCTGTGGAAAAAGCCATTGCGACTGCCAATTCCTCTACGCAACAAATATCTGCCAAGTTGGAATTTGTAAACTACTACAGCAAGTTCGGCGACTTTCAAGCTGCCGAAAAATTACTGAAGGAGTGTCAGACAGCGTTTGAACAGGACAAAAGACTGGAGTCTATCAAAAAGAGACTGTATAATATAGAATGTTTATACTACCAGCAGACCAAACAATATCAGAAAGCGCTGGAAGCCGCAAAGATGCAGGAAAAAGAAGAACGTCGTTTAAGCGAAAGCATACTTAGCAGCATTCATTACCGCACACAGGGAGAAATCTACCAAAAGATGGGGAATATGAACCTGGCGGTCAAATATCTGCAAATGTACATCAACGCGGATGACTCTTTGAAAATAGCCAATGAACAAGTGTCCAGCAGCGAATTCGCCACCTTATTAAATGTAGAAAAGCTCAATGCCGAAAAGAAAGAACTCATGCTTCAGGCACAAGAGAAGGAGTTGCATAATAAAACAACCTTGATTATTTCATTGATTATTTTATTAGGTATCTTATTCATATTCCTTTATAGAGAAAATTTCTTGAAACGCAAACTGAAAGTTTCAGAGGCCGAACTTAAAACAAGGAATGAAGAACTTATGGTATCAAAGGAAGAATTGCGTAAAGCCAAAGATATAGCGGAAGCAAGCAGCCGGATGAAAACGACGTTTATCCAAAGCATGACGCACGAAATCCGCACACCGCTCAACTCTATCGTAGGCTTCTCGCAAGTATTAAGCGACCATTACAGCAATAGTCCGGAAACACAGGAGTTTGTCAATATCATCAAAAGCAACAGTAACGACTTGCTTCGACTGGTGACTGATGTGCTCACGCTGTCCGAACTGGATCAATATGAACAACTGCCCACCGACGCCGAAACAGACCTTCATGCGATCTGTCAACTTGCATCTGAAGTTGCCAAAGATAACACGCAGAAAGATGTGGAGGTTTTATTCGAACCTGAAAGAGAAAGCCTGCTCATACGCAGTAATTCGGAACGTATATCACAAGTATTGAACAACCTCGCACATAATGCCGCTAAATTTACGACTCATGGCAGTATTCGCATCGCTTATTCCGTATTGGAAGCTGAAAAGAAAATTGAAATCAGTGTGACCGATACAGGAACAGGCATCCCGAAAGACCAACAGGAAGCAGTATTTGAACGTTTTTACAAAATGAACTCTTTCACGCAGGGCACCGGGCTCGGACTTCCGATATGCCGGAGTATTGCCGAAAAGTTAGGAGGCAGCCTCCGAATCGACACTTCTTACACAGAAGGATGCCGGATGATCCTGACTCTTCCTTTGATATATGCCTAAGCAAAAAACTGCCCGAACTCCCATCAAATCCGAAAGAATAGCCTATCTTTGCAACGTTTTAAATAAAAGATCAGGTTATGAAACTTTCTGCTCTTTACCAGATTTTTCTGGATTGCCAATCAGTAACTACTGATAGCCGGAACTGTCCGGACGGTTCTTTGTTTATCGCCTTGAAAGGTGAGTCGTTCAACGGTAATGCATTTGCCAAATTAGCACTGGACTCCGGATGCGCGTTTGCCATTATCGATGAAATACAGTATGCCGTAGAAGGCGATCAACGATATATACTTGTAGACGACTGCCTGCAAACCATGCAGCAGCTTGCCAACTATCATCGCCGCCAACTCGGAACGCGAGTGATCGGCATTACGGGCACTAATGGGAAGACAACCACCAAAGAGTTAATTTCCAGCGTTCTCTGCCAAGCCCACAATGTACTCTATACTTTAGGTAATCTCAACAACCACATCGGCGTACCGACTACCCTGCTACGGTTAAAACCGGAACATGACCTTGCCGTCATTGAGATGGGCGCCAACCATCCGGGGGAAATCAAGTTTCTTTGCGAAATAGCCGAACCGGATTATGGTATTATCACTAACGTAGGCAAAGCTCATCTGGAGGGATTCGGTTCTTTCGAAGGAGTTATCAAGACCAAAGGAGAGCTTTATGATTTCCTCCGCAAGAAAGATGCCATCACCTTTATCCATCACGATAACCCCTATTTGATGAATATCTCACAGGGACTGAACCTGATTTCTTATGGAACAGAAGATGATCTCTATGTCAATGGCCGGATTACCGGCAATTCGCCTTATCTTGCTTTCGAATGGAAAGCCGGTAAAGACGGTGAAGCCCATCAAGTCTGTACACAATTGATCGGAGAATATAATTTCCCCAATGCCCTGGCTGCAATCACTATCGGACGTTTCTTCGGAGTGGAAACAAAGAAGATCGATAAAGCTCTGGCAGAGTATACGCCACAGAACAACCGTTCCCAACTTAAAAAGACAGAAAATAACACGCTTATCATCGACGCATATAACGCAAACCCAACCAGCATGATGGCTGCCTTGCAAAACTTCCGGAATATGACAGTTCCCCACAAGATGCTCATATTAGGAGATATGCGCGAACTGGGTGCTGATAGCCCGGCCGAACACCAGAAAATCGTTGACTACATCAAAGAAAGTAATTTTGAGAAAGTATGGCTCGTGGGAGAACAGTTTGCCGCAAGTGAACATTCTTTTAAAACTTATGCAAATGTGCAGGAAGTTATAAAGGATTTGCAAGAAGATAAACCCAAAGGATATAC